>Ga0209487_1000816_pt1 | contig 27305 bp, 32 predicted proteins | sample Poulit2012_FD_187524 | JGI IMG/M metagenome (GOLD analysis project Ga0209487, IMG submission 187524) | Agricultural soil microbial communities from Georgia to study Nitrogen management - Poultry litter 2012 (SPAdes) (version 2) | ecosystem: Environmental > Terrestrial > Soil > Agricultural land...
AGTGAACACGAGAGGACCGCGACATTGTTGCGAGGATTTAGCGCTGAGCTGCGTCGCCTTTTACTGCTGCTGACCACCGGTCTGGTAATCGGTTTTTGGACCGGCCACATGGGCTGGGCTCTGTTCGCGGCCAGTGCATTTTATGTGACCTATACTCTGCGACAAATTTATCATTTCAATCGTTGGCTGATCTCCAGCGCCGACCTTCCGCCTCCTGAGGCCACGCGCTTTTGGGGTGAAGTGTATAACCGCATCTACAGTATGCAGCGACGCCAGGAGAAAGAAAAACAGAGGCTGGAGGCGGTGGTGAACCGGGTTCAGGATACCACCTCGGCGCTACGCGATGGGGTGGTCATTTTGGATCGGCGGGGCTATCTGGATTGGTGGAATCCCGCCGCTCAACGTCTGCTGGGTTTTCGTGCCAGCGACCAGGGCGAATCGGTGATTAATTTTGTGCGTCACCCGCGTTTTGTCGATTATATGGAAGAAGGGCAATACGGCGAGGCGGTGGAAATCCCGTCGCCGCGTTTTAACGATAAACAGCTGCAGATTCAGATTACGCGCTTTGGCAACGCTGAGCGGTTGATGATCGTGCGGGATGTTACTCAGCTGCATAAACTGGAACAGATGCGGAAAAATTTCGTGGCCAACGTGAGTCATGAATTGAGAACACCTTTGACCGTGCTGACCGGCTATTTGGAAACGCTCAATGATGCCGACCTCGGTCCCAAGTGGGATAAACCTCTGAAGCAAATGGATCAGCAGGCCCGGCGCATGTCGATGCTGGTAAGCGATCTGCTGATACTCTCAAAACTCGAGACCGCCGAGCCGGGCAGCGTTCAAAGACCGGTGCCGCTGGCGCCGCTGCTGAGCAATATTCAGGCGGAGGCTCAAGCGCTTAGCGGCGACCTAAACCACAGCATCACCCTGGAGTGCGAGGCGGACCTTGAGCTGTTAGGCAGCGAAAAAGAGTTGCACAGTGCCTTCTCAAACCTGTTAAGCAACGCCATAAAATACACGCCAGCGGGTGGCAAAATTACGTTGCGAGCCAAGCGGCACGGACCGGAAATTCACGTCTCGGTACAGGACAACGGACCGGGTTTTGAGAGTAAACACATTGCCTACCTCACGCAGCGCTTCTACCGGGTCGAAGCCAGCCGCAATAGCAGTACGGGTGGGGCCGGCCTGGGATTGGCCATTGTTAAACACATTCTGCTGCGCCACGAAGGTGAGTTGCAAATCAGCAGCGAGGTGGGCAAGGGTAGCGTGTTCACCTGCGTGTTCAATCAGACTGTGGAGCCGCCTCCGGCGTAGCAGCTGTGGGTATTCGTGGGCGCGGGCAGGCTCTTTCGCAGCAAGTCGGTATAATAACCGCTCACCTGATTGAGATTGATGCATGCCTGAGTTACCTGAAGTTGAAACCACGCGGCGTGGGATCGCGCCCCATATTCAAGGCCGTAAAGTCCTTTCCCTAATCGTGCGACAGCCCAGTTTGCGCTGGCCCATTCCCGCGGATTTACCCTCCCGGCTGGCCGGCAAAACGCTACTGGATCTTGATCGTCGGGGGAAATACTTACTGCTGGGTTTTGAATCTGGCACGGCGCTGATTCATCTGGGTATGTCCGGAAGTTTGCGTATTGCCCAACCGGACGAGCCGGCGGGGGTACACGATCATTTTGATCTGGTGTTCAAGGGGTGCGTGCTGCGCTACCGCGATCCGCGCCGATTCGGCTGCCTTTTGTGGACCGACCAAGCGGTGCAGGAGCACCCCTTGTTGAGCCATTTGGGCCCCGAGCCGTTGAGCGATAACTTTGACGCGAACTACCTGTTTCAGCGCAGTCGCAAGCGACGGTTGCCGGTTAAGCAGTTTTTAATGGATAGCAAGATCGTTGTGGGCGTGGGCAATATCTACGCAAACGAGGCGTTGTTTCTCACGGGGGTTAAACCCATCCGTAAGGCGGGCACGCTCACTCGCAAGGAATGTGAACGTTTGGTGGAGAATATTAAACAGGTTTTGCAACGGGCGATTGTTCAGGGCGGCACGACGTTGCGGGATTTCATTGGCGGTGATGGTCAGCCGGGATATTTCGCGCAGGAACTGTTGGTGTACGGCCGTGGCGGTTTGGCGTGCCCGACCTGTGAGCGTGCGCTTAAGGAAGTCCGCATGAACAATCGCAGCACGGTGTACTGCGTATCCTGCCAACGCTGAGGGGTGGTAGGGGCTAACGCGTATTAGGCGCACGGGCTGGCTATAGCTCTGATTTATAGCCCGAAACTCAGCCCCAGCCGTCAGCCTCGATCATCGTCACACGACAGGCTGACCCTGTACTTTCTGTGCCAGCGCCCGAGCCACCGAGGGCGGGACAAACTTGCTGACGTCTCCGTTCAGCGTGGCGATTTCACGCACAATGGACGAGGAGATGTAAGACAGGTGCTCGGCGGGAGTGAGGAACAAACTCTCCATGTTCGGCGCCAGGGCGCGATTCATGTTGGCGAGTTGAAACTCGTATTCAAAATCGGACACCGCGCGCAATCCGCGTAGCACAGCTTGGGCATTTTTTTCGCGCACGAAGTCCACCAGCAAACAATCAAACCCGCACACTTCCACGTTATCCAGATGACTCAGCGCACCTCGTACCAGCTCCACTCGCTCCGGCAGGCTGAACAGCGGTTGTTTACGGCTGCTGGAGGCCACCGCCAATACCACCGTATCAAACAGTCGGCAGGCGCGTTCCACCAGATCGATATGACCGTTAGTGATGGGGTCGAAGGTGCCTGGGTAGACGACTTTGCGCATAAAAAATCCTTGATTGACCCGGCTCGGCGGGCGGTATAAAGCGCGATAGTAAAGAAAATGCCCGGTGCTTGCCAGCGGCGTTATGGTTCAAGCCAATACAGGCGATAGCGCACCTGCCCGGCCGACTTATCCCGGTGCAGTGTCCAGGTGTCGGGCACCTGAAAATGGGTTTCCGTGCCGGCCTCCACGTAAATAGCAGCCCCTGGCGCAAGCCAGCCGTTTACCTGTATGGCGTCAATGGTGCGTTGCCACAGATCGAGCTCAAAAGGCGGATCAATAAAAACCACATCAAAACCCGCTCCGGGGTTGGTCTGGTTCAGCCACCGCAGAGCATCGACATGGTGTAGATGGGCGGTATCCGCCGCCCCCAGTAATGCGAGGTTGCTGCGCAACTGCTCCCAGGCCTGGGCTTGTCGTTCAAGCAGCACCACCTCATCCGCGCCTCGAGACAAAGCCTCCAGGCCTAATGCCCCGGAGCCGGCGAATAAATCCAGGGCGCGGGCGCCGGGCAAACGCGGCGCGAGCCAGTTAAACAGCGTTTCCCGGATGCGGTCCCCAGTGGGGCGTAAACCGTCCGTGGCGGGGAAGTTGAGTTTGCGGCCGCGCCACTGGCCGCCGATGATGCGCAGGGGTTTTTCGGCTTGTGAATGTTTAGCTTTCAATCAGGCTCTCTCTCAAGGGAGGGTGAAAGTGGTAGGATAGCGTCTTTTAAGCCGTCCGATATGTTCAGGCCCAATACTATGTTTTTCAAGCGCAAAAAATCCCAGCAGACCCCCGAAGCCACTGATGCCCAGACGCCCAACGACGCACCGGTGCCAGCGGAGCCGACCGCGGCTGCTGAGCCTGAACCGAAGCCCGCCCCGGGGGGAATCTTTGCCCGCATTAAACAAGGCTTGAGCCGAACCAGCGGCCATTTTGCTGAAGGCATGGGCAACCTGATCCTGGGCGCGAAGGTAATCGACGATGATCTCATCGATGAAATCGAGAGCCAATTGCTGGTGGCCGATGTGGGCATGGAGGCCACGGACCAAATTATCGATGGTCTGACCGAAGGCATCACTCGCAAGCAGCTGTCTAGTCCCGAGGCATTATACGCCGGTCTGCGCGAGCAGATGAGCGAACTTCTTGCGCCGGTGGAAGCGCCGCTGACCATCGACTCGAACAAACAGCCGTTTGTGATTTTGGTGGTGGGAGTGAATGGTGTCGGTAAAACCACCACCATCGGCAAGCTGGCCAAGCGGCTGCAAAACGAAGGCAAAAAAGTTCTGCTGGCCGCGGGGGATACCTTTCGTGCCGCCGCGGTGGAGCAACTGCAAGTCTGGGGCGAGCGCAATGACGTTCCGGTGATTGCCCAGCATACCGGCGCCGATAGCGCCTCGGTAATTTTCGATGCCCTACAGGCGGCCAAGGCGCGGGGATTGGACGTGGTTATCGCCGATACCGCTGGCCGCCTGCACAACAAAGATCATTTGATGGACGAGCTGGCCAAAGTACGCCGGGTGATGGGCAAATTTGATGCGGACGCGCCCCATGAAGTGCTTCTGGTGCTGGACGCTGGGACAGGACAAAACGCGCTTAGCCAGGCGCGGCAGTTTATCGATACGGCCGGTGTTACCGGTTTAGTGCTGACTAAGCTGGATGGCACCGCTAAAGGTGGTGTGGTGTTTGCGCTCAGCCGGTCATTCAATCTGCCGGTACGTTTCATTGGCGTGGGTGAAGGCGTCGATGATCTGCAGCCGTTCGAGGCTAGACCCTTTGTGGAAGCGTTGTTTGGGCGCGACGCCAAGTAGAGAGGGTTTGCCGGTGATACGTTTTGACGGTGTGAGCAAGCGGTACGGTGGTCAGGATGCCCTTGCCCGCGTCGACCTCGAAGTAGCCCAGGGGGAAATGGTTTTCCTCACCGGCCATTCCGGCGCCGGTAAAAGTACCCTCATGAAGCTAATCATGCTGATGGAGCGCCCCAGTCAGGGGCAGGTCTTTGTGGATGGGCGCAACCTCAACCGGTTGTCTCGCAGCCAGATTCCTTATTATCGGCGCAAAGTCGGTGTGGTGTTCCAAAACCACCAGTTGTTGTTCGATCGCAATGTGTTCGAAAACGTTGCCCTGCCCCTGCAAATTGCCGGTTATCAACCCGCCGAGGTGGGCCGACGAGTGCGCGCCGCGCTGGATAAGGTGGGCCTGCTGGGGAAAGAGCGTCAAAACCCCGTGGCACTTTCCGGCGGCGAACAGCAGCGAGTGGGCATAGCCCGGGCGGTGGTCAATAAGCCGCCGCTGCTGTTGGCGGACGAACCCACGGGCAACCTGGATCCCGAGTTATCCGCGGATATTATGACGCTGTTTCGTCAGTTCAACGATGTGGGCGTGACCATTATGATCGCCAGCCACGACATCGATTTACTGAAACGTATGGGTAAGCGGGTGCTGGGCTTGTCCCAAGGGCAGGTGGTACACGACGGGGTGTTGGCGTGAGCCGTCGGCGCCCTTCCGGTAATTCCGCCACCTTTGTGCGTGCTCCCAGTGCGCGTGGGTCCACTCGTAAAGTGGCGGCGGCACCCCAGGGGGCAAGCCGCAGTAAGACGCGGGTTTCCGATCGGCTCGACTCCTGGGCCGGCCATCACAGCACAACGGCGGTGGAGAGTTTGGCCCGCCTGTTGCGCACACCACTGCAGAGCCTGTTGACTTGGTTGGTGGTGGCCGTGGCTGTCGCTCTCCCCGCGGCGTTATACGTGGCACTGAGTAATGTGCAGCACTTGGGTTATAGCTGGCAGGAATCCAGCCAGGTGTCGGTTTTTGTGCAGCGCGACGCCCGCCCGGACGCCGTGAGCGCGCTGCAAGCGCGGTTGCTGGCCCGGCCGGACGTGGCCACCGTGGAGCATGTTGCACCGGATGCGGCGCTTGAGGAATTCAAACGCTATTCGGGGCTCGGACGCGTGATTGACGGGTTGGAGCGCAACCCGCTGCCCGATGTGCTCCTGGTTATGCCTGCCGCAAACGGCTTGTCCGCCGAAGGACTGCAAACGCTGCAAGGCGAGCTGGAGCAGGAAGCGTTGGTGGCCGAGGCGCGGGTCGATATGGCCTGGGTGAGCCGTTTGCAGCAACTGATGCATTTGGGCCAGCGGCTGGTGCTGGCCTTGGCGGGTCTGCTGGCGGTGGGCGTTTTGCTGGCCATTGGAAATACCATACGCCTGGCCATCGAAAACCGCCGAGATGAGATCCTGGTGGTGAAACTGGTGGGCGGCACTGATGCGTTTGTGCGTCGGCCATTTCTGTACACCGGCCTTTGGTATGGCATGGGCGGCGGCCTGCTGGCGTTGGTGCTGATGGCTCTGGGCCTGTGGTGGTTGTCAGGGCCCGTGGCCTATCTGGCGGATCTGTACCAGAGTGATTTTCGCTTGCAGGGCTTGGGCTGGACTCGTAGCTTGCAACTGGTGTTGCTCTCGGGTCTGCTGGGCTGGCTGGGTGCCTGGCTGGCGGTGGCCCGTCATTTATCCGCTATTGAGCCCAAATAGCAACGCTTGCAGCGTAAGTGATCGGTCACTATTTTGGAGGCCGTTGTCCCAAAGTCTCCCGGCGGATTTGCTCAGAGTCATCCAGTTCATCGAGGCTGAGGCCGAGTAAGTGGATGTATGCCAAGTAGCGCCCCATCCCCACAGCCGGATCGCCCTTTTCCATGCGTTGTATGGTCTGCACGCTACACTCCAGGCGCTGATGAACCAGTGCCAGCGTCCAGCGTCGCCGTTTGCGCGCCCCTTTTAGATCCAAGCCCAGGTTCAACAGGTAAGATTCAGTCTTGTGCATGATGAAATATCACCTGTAATGACGTATAATTGGTGGTATATCATCTATTGTGGGGCCCTGGAGATGAACTTTCCAGGGCTTGGCAGTCTAATACAGCAGTGCTACACTTCTTCGGTTGACCTATAAAGGAGGTATTGCGATGAGTACTGGCCTACAACCCGCTTGGGTGTTATCGCCAGGAGCTGACCTTACGGGTTACACCCAAACCGTGAGTAACTTCCCGATTCTCTCCGCGGAAGAAGAACAGCGGTTGGCTGAGGATCTTTATTACAACGGCAATGTGGACGCGGCTCGTGAGCTGGTGTTGGCTCATTTGCGCTTTGTGGTGCACATCGCTCGTTCCTACAATGGTTATGGCCTGCCTTTGGGCGATCTGATCCAAGAGGGCAATGTCGGCCTGATGAAGGCGGTCAAGCGCTTCAATCCTGAAAGAGGCGTGCGCCTGGTGTCCTTTGCGGTGCATTGGATCAAAGCCGAGATTCATGAATTCATTCTGCGCAACTGGCGTATTGTCAAAATCGCGACCACTAAAGCGCAGCGCAAACTGTTTTTTAACTTACGCGGTGCCAAAAAGCGGCTGGCTTGGCTGACCAATGACGAAGCCAAGGCTGTGGCCAAAGACTTGGGCGTGGAAGTAAAGCACGTGCGGGAGATGGAAGGTCGGCTTGCCTCTTACGATGCCGGCTTTGATGTGGGGGAGGAAGATGAAGAAAGCCCGTACGTAGCGCCGGTGCATTATCTTGAAGATCACCGCTATGACCCTGCCACACAACTGGAAGAGGCCGATTGGAAAGAGAACAGCGTCAATAACCTAACCCAGGCTCTCGATACGCTGGATGAACGCAGCCGCACCATATTGCAACGTCGCTGGCTGGGCGAGGACAAGGCAACCTTGCACGAATTGGCCGGTGAGTATGGTGTTTCCGCTGAGCGTATTCGTCAGCTGGAAAAAAACGCCATGAAAAAAGTGAAAACCGCAATTTTGGAAGCCTGACAGAACGTGCATCGCTAAAATTGAAAGCCGCGCTTTGCGCGGCTTTTTTTATAGGTGTGCAATAGGTACGCCCCCGATTCTGAATAAGCCGATAATAGGTAGGAATAATATGGCCCCTGTTTTTTTACTGCTGAGCGCACTCGGAGGCTTCATCTCGGTGGCCCTGGGTGCCTTCGCCGCCCACGGTTTGCGGGAGCGATTAGAGCCGCCGTTATTGGCGGTTTTTCAAACCGGTGTGCAGTATCAGATGTATCACGCGTTGGCTTTGCTGGGCGTTGCCCTATGGCTGCGACTGGCGGGGCCGAGTGTTTGGCTCAATGCCGCCGGCTGGCTGTTTGTGCTCGGCGTACTTTTATTCAGTGGCAGCTTATATGCACTGGCTCTTGGCGGTCCCCGCTGGCTAGGACCGGTTACGCCCCTCGGCGGACTGTGCTTTTTACTCGGCTGGACGGCGTTGGCGCTGTGCGCGATTCGGACATTCAACACCACCTGAACTCTAAATCAACGGCGTTAAAAAACAGAGCCGCGAGATTCCGTATGCCTGGCACAAAAATCCGCGCGGCGCTTCGGTCTACGCGGTCTTTTATCGGCAATTCAAAATCTGATGAGAACTATGTCTGACACTGAATTATCCATCCGGCCCGAATACAAATCTAAAGCCATACGAAGCTATGTCATCCGAGCCGGCCGAATGACCGCAGGACAAAAAGCCGCGTTTGAGCGCTGGTGGCCGGAGTACGGGTTGAGTTTGTTTGATGGCCCGCTGGATACGGCAGATGCTTTTGGTCGCGTTGCGCCGCTGGTGTTGGAAATCGGTTTCGGTATGGGTGACTCGCTCCTGCAAATGGCTCAGCAGGAGCCGGATAAAAACTTTATTGGCATCGAAGTGCACCCGCCCGGCGTGGGTCGGTTAATTAACGGTGCCGGCGAGGCGCAGCTATCCAACCTTAAGGTGTACATGGCCGATGCCATGGATGTGCTCGAAGACTGTATTCCCGCTCAGAGCGTACAGCGCCTGCAAATCTATTTCCCCGATCCTTGGCACAAAAAGAAGCATCACAAGCGGCGCATTATTCAGTCTGGATTTATTGACGCTGTACACGGAAAATTAGAACCCGGCGGCGTCGTGCATCTGGCCACGGATTGGGAAGAGTACGCCCACGCCATGTTAGAGGTTATGACCGAGGCGCGTGGGTTCGCCAATATGGCCCCTGCGGGCGGTTTTTGTGCCCGCCCTGATTATCGTCCGGTCACCAAGTTTGAACAGCGGGGAGAGCGTTTAGGGCATTCGGTTTGGGATTTACTCTTCCAACGCTGTTAACGTGTACGGTTTGAAGGAACCGAGTAACTTTTACCGCTTTTGAGTGTCAGCCGCTGGGTGGCCGGAGCGTGTTAGCTTTGGCCACCCGGGAATTGGGTGTACAATTCAAAACCCATAACAATACGCCAGCACTCAAAAGCGACAGGGCCCGTTTCAGCAGCTATTTCGCCGATGCGTGCATGGGGTAAACAATTGCCGAATACAGCTATGCAACAGGACCGAAGCGCTGCGGTGCTCGCGACGCGCTCCCAGCGACTGAGCCAGCTGGCCCGCCGGAGTGCGCTTTTCTTTAAACAAATTCCCCTCGCCGTCTGGCGTTTGCTGGTAGCGCTGCTATTGGTGCTTTGGCTCGCCCACAGTTTGGCGCGCTTGTTTTGGCTGGTGGTACCTGAGCCGAACGTGCCTGAAGCTCAGGTGGCGGCCAATGCCCTGATGTCCGATTCGGCGTCGAGCGGCGTGCGCCGGGTTGATATCGACGCCTTAAAACAGGTTGATGTGTTTGGCCGGGTGGATGAAGAGGCGGCCGCCGAGGTCGAGGCCCGGCATATGGCGACTCCAGGCATTGAAGACGAGGCGGTGGATACTCAGCTGCGACTGCGCTTGCAGGGTATTATGGACAGCAGCGATGAGAACAGCGGTCGGGCGGTTATCGCCAGCGGTTCCAGTCAGGCGCTTTATGCACCGGGTGATGAGTTGCCCGAAGGGCGCAATGTGACGCTGGAGAAGATCTTGCCGCAGCGGGTTATTCTCAACAACAACGGTCGTTACGAATCGCTTTGGCTGTATCAGGAAGGTGAGTTCGCGTCGCGCCAGCCGCGCCAAAACGAGCCCGCGTACGAAGCCCCCAGTCGCAGCTGGGAGGGCGGTGATACAGAGCTCAACGATGCGGATGCCGGAATGGATGAACCCATGGATGACTCGGCGCAGGTAGGTCCGCAAGAGCGGGCGTCCGAGCCGGATGCTCAAGGCACCGTTGAGCAGATGAGCCGCTCGCTATCCGATGTGGTTTCCATGAGCATTCATCGGGAGAATGGGCAGATTGCGGGCTATCAAATTCGACCGGGGCGCGACAGCGCCATGTTTGACGCCCTGGGGCTGGAAGCCGGCGACATCGTCAAAGCGGTGAACGGCACTGAGCTGACCAGTCCGCAACGGGTGATGGAGCTGTATCGGAATATGGGTGATGCCACTTCCGCCACTTTGTCGATAGAACGGAATGGCGAAAACATTACGATTGATATCGATCTTGAATAAATAATAGAGCGAGGGAAACGAGTGAAAGCGCGTGTGAAACTTATGCCGAGACTGGTGGCGATTGCTCTGCTGTGCCTCAGCACCAGCGCCCTTGCGCAACAGACCTGGACCGTAAACTTCAAGGATACGGATATTCAGGAGGTGATTAAATTCATCGCCGACGCCACCGGGAAAACGATTGTGGTGGACCCGAAAGTGCGCGGTCAGGTGCGGGTGATTTCCGATCAACCCGTCAACGAAGAAGAACTGTATCAGCTGTTTCTGTCCGTCATGGATGTGCAGGGTTTCACCGCGGTTGAAAGTGGCAACGTGGTGCGGATTGTCCCTAACCGCGATGCCCGCTCTTTGCCGGTACCCACCGCCTTTGGCGATCAGAGCCCCGATGACACCTATGTCACTCAGGTATTGATGCTGGAAAATATCAGTGCCTCCAAAGTGCTTCCGACCTTGCGTCCCCTTGTGCCCCAGCATGGTCATCTCTCGGCCTACGACCCCAGTAACGCCATCATCGTCACCGATACCCGTGCCAACATCCTCCGGCTCAAAGAGATTATTGCGCAGATCGACCGCTCATCGGTCAGCGAAACCGAGCTGGTGGAGCTGCGTTTTGCCCGTGCCGAAGATGTGGCTCAGGTAATCAGTCAGCTTGAGCGCGGTGACCGGGAAGGTGGCAAGGCGGTAATGGTCGTGCCCGACAGCCGAATCAATGGCATTCTGGTCCAGGGTGATCAACTGCAACGACTGCGCGTGCGGGAGTTGATTCAGCGACTGGACCGGCCCCAGGCGCGCGACAGCCGGGTGCGTGTGGTTTATCTGGAGTATGCACAGGCGGAAAATGTCGCTCAGGTGCTCACCGGCGTGTTGCAGAACCTAAGTCGTGGCAACGATACCGAAAACCAGGCCAGTGTGCAGGCGGATGAAAATACCAATTCCCTGCTGATCACCACCGCTGATGATGACATTATGCAATCGCTGCTCACCGTCATTGAGGGGCTGGATATTCGTCGGGCTCAGGTGCTGGTGGAGGCGATTATCGTTGAGATCGAGGGCATCGATGGGCACGAATTAGGCATTCAGTGGATGTATCGGGATGATTCGCGCGGCTTTGGCAGCTCCACCGATGGGAGTGGAAGTCTAGGCGCGCTGGGTCGCGGGGCCTTGGATGAAAGCGATGACGGCCTGCTCAGCCTGGCTTCGACGCTATCGCAAACCAGCGGGCAGATGTTTGGTGTTGGCCGTCTGGGCGAGCGCACCGACTTTCTGGCGATCCTCAATCTGTTGCAACAAACCAGCTCCACCAACATCCTTTCCACGCCGAACTTGCTCACCACGGATAACCATACCGCTTCTATATCAGTGGGCCAGAACGTGCCGTTTGCTACGGGGTCCTATGCATCGACAGGCGGCTCTGCCACACCGCAAAACCCTTTCCGCACCATTGAGCGCCGCGATGTGGGTGTGTTGTTGGAAGTGACGCCACACATTAACGAAGGCGATAGTATCGTGTTGAATATCAGCCAAGAGGTGTCCAGCCTCTCCTCCAACCTGGATAGCGCCGATGGTCCCATCACTAATCAGCGCAAGCTGCAGACCCAGGTGCTCACCGCCGACGGTGAAACGGTCGTGCTAGGCGGCATGATTCAGGATGACGTGCAAACGACCCAGCAAAAAGTGCCATTGCTGGGCGACATTCCTGTGCTAGGGCACCTGTTTCGCAACCAGACCAATCGGGTTCGAAAAACCAACCTGTTAATTTTTATTCGCGCAACTGTCGTGCGCGATGAGCGCACCCTCGAAGGCGCCACGGCGGAAAAATATCGCGCCATTCGCGAAGAGCAGCTGCGCCACCGCCGACGTGGCGGCATGCTGATCAATCGCAGCAATATTCCGGTTTTACCCGAGTGGGAAGTGCAGATGCGCGACGCGGGTGTTCCGCGCACCGACCCCGCCCCGCAGTTGAGTAACGAGGAGTAGCCTGTGGCCGTCGACCCCATAGCGGATGCCCAGGAGCAGGAGACTCTACTCGGCGAAGCGCGATTAGGTGAGGCGGATGAAGGTCATGCCGCCAGCGCCACCGACGTCGAGCATGCGCGATTGCCGTTCGCGTTCGCCTCAAGCCATGGGGTGATGCTCGAGCAGGAAGGCGGTTCGGTAACCCTGTTGCACCGGCCGGGCCTAAGTCTGGATGTGTTGTTGGAGCTGCAACGCTATCTGGGGGTGAGCTTTGATTTACACGAAGTGCCCGCCGAGGAGTTTCAGCAGCGCCTGACCAAGGTCTATCAAAGTGGCGAGGGTGCCGCGCTACGTGCAGCGGAAGACTTGGGCGCCGAGTTTGATCTGTCCTCTATGGCCGAGGACCTGGCGGATCGCACCGACCTGCTGGCCGGTGACGACGATGCGCCCATTATTCGCTTGATCAACGCCATCCTCTCTCAAGCGGTGCGCGAGCAGGCCTCGGACATTCACCTGGAGCCGTTCGAAGATCGCGTCTCTGTGCGTTTTCGTATCGATGGTGTGCTCAGCGAAATCCTCTCGCCCAAGGCGGAACTGGCACCGGTGTTGGTTTCACGCTTAAAAGTGATGGCGCGTTTAGACATCGCCGAAAAGCGCCTACCTCAAGACGGCCGGATAACCGTACGGTTGGCGGGCCATGCCGTAGATATTCGGGTATCTACCATTCCCTCCGCCCATGGTGAGCGCATCGTGCTGCGACTATTGGATCAGGCGGCGGGTCAGCTCAGCCTTGATCAGCTGGCGATGCCCGCGGCTGTGCGCGAGAAATTTGGCAAAGCGTTGCTCAAGCCCCACGGAATTATTCTGGTGACCGGCCCTACCGGCTCCGGTAAGACCACCACCTTGTACGCGGGCCTCAGTCAGATCAATACCCGCAGCCGCAATATCCTAACCATTGAAGATCCTGTGGAGTACTTATTGCCGGGAATCGGCCAAACCCAGGTCAACACCAAAGTGGACATGACCTTCGCCAGGGGCTTGCGCGCCATTTTGCGCCAGGATCCGGACGTGGTGATGGTGGGTGAGATACGCGACGGCGAAACCGCCGAGATTGCCATTCAGGCCAGTTTGACCGGTCACCTGGTGTTATCCACCCTGCATACCAATACCGCCATCGGGGCTGTGATGCGTTTGAAAGACATGGGCGTGGAGCCGTTTTTGCTCGCCTCCAGTCTGGAGGTGGTCATGGCTCAGCGACTGGTGCGGCTGTTATGTGATCACTGCAAAGAGCCCCATCAGCCCAACGAGTCTGAGCAGGAACTGTTACAGTTGCCGGCGGATGCCACCATCTATCGTCCTGTGGGCTGCAAACACTGCAATAACATGGGCTACCGAGGGCGAAAAGGTATTTACGAGCTGATTGAAATCAACGAAAAATTGCGGAGCCTGATTCACGAACAAGCGGGGGAGCAAGCCCTGTTGGCCGAGGCCCGCAAACACAGTCGCTCCATTCACGACGACGGGCGCCAGTGCGTCCTCGATGGCATTACCAGCATGGAAGAGGTCCTGCGGGTGACCACGTCGAGCTAGTGAGAGCATAACAATATGGGCGCGTACAGCTACCGAGCACTGAACGAAAGCGGCAAAACGGTTAGGGGCATTCTGGACGGTGACTCCGAGCGCCACGTGCGCAGTCTTTTACGGGCCAAAAAATTCAAGCCCTTAGAAGTCACCAGCGTAGCCAGCCAAACCCGCGAGGATACCCGCGGTGGTCTGTTTGCCTGGCGCGGCCGTCGCGGCGGCCGGCTTAGCGCGCGGGATTTAAGCTTAGTGACTCGCCAACTCGCCTCTTTGGTGAAGTCCGGTTTGCCTCTGGATGAAGCCTTACACGCCACCGCCAAGCAGCAGCAAAAACCGAACACCAAACGCATCTTATTGCAGGTGCGCTCGAAAGTACTCGAGGGGCTGAGTTTGGCCCAGGCTCTGGGCGAGGTGCCGGGTGCGTTCGACACTATGTACCGGGCACTGGTGCGCGCCGGGGAGAGCTCCGGCTATCTCGCGCCGGTCCTCGAGCGTCTGGCGGACTATACCCAGAGCAGCCAGCAGGTTCAGCAAAGGCTCAAAACCGCCATGATTTACCCGCTGGTGTTGCTAACCATCAGTTTAGGGGTTATCGCTTTGCTGATGGCTTTTGTGGTGCCGCAATTGGTCGGCGTTTTCCAGCATACGGATCGCGAGTTGCCGATGTTGACGCAAATATTGATCAGCAGCAGTGATTTTGTGGTCAATTACGGTGTCTACTGCGTGCTGGCCATAGTGGCGCTCTTTATTGGCTTTAAACGCCTGCTGCGCCATGAGGGGCGGCTGCGCCGCTGGCATCAGCTCAAATTGAAAATGCCGGTGTTGGGGAACCTGATTCTGCAAATCGACAGTGCCCGTTTTGCTGCAACCTTGAGCCTGTTGTCCTCCAGTGGCGTACCGTTATTGCAGGCGTTAAGAATCGCCGGCCAGGTAATGACCAATAAAATCATGCAGGAATCCTGCGAGCAGGTGGCCGAGGCTGTGCAAGGGGGCAGCAGCTTGCACCGGGCGTTGGAAAATGCCGGCTGTTTCCCGCCCCTGTTAGTGCAACTGGTGGCCAGCGGCGAAACTAACGGCACCTTGCCGGAACAGCTGAGCAATGCCGCTCAAGATCAGGAGCGAGAGCTGGAGATGATGCTCGGCGTTGCTATGGGGCTGTTGGAGCCAGCCACGGTGGTGTTTATGGGCGGCGCAGTGTGCCTTATTGTGATGGCGATCCTTATGCCAATCTTTGAAATGAATACACTGATTTAATTTGAGTTTTTCGGGAGACTTATAAGATGAGCAAACAGTTCAGTTGGCGTGGCCAGAGGGGCTTTAGCCTTATTGAGATTATGGTGGTGGTGATCATCATCGGCCTGCTGGCCAGCATCGTGGCACCGGCTGTACTCAACCGTGCCGACGATGCCCGCATACAGAAAGTGCATGCGGATTTTCGCAATATCCAAACAGCACTGAAGCTGTATCGCATCGACAACTTTGTCTATCCGAGCAGTGAGCAAGGCCTTGAAGCGTTAGTTGAGCGGCCCACCATTGCCCCTGTGCCCCGTAACTGGCGCCAGGGCGGCTATTTGGAAGAGCTGCCCAGAGACCCGTGGGGCAATGAGTATCAGTACCTGAGTCCGGGTGAATCGCGCGAGTACGATATCTATACCTTGGGCGCCGATGGTGTTTCCGGCGGAGACGGACAAAATGCCGATATCAGTGTCTGGGATGCCGCCGTTCAGGACGATTAAGGTTTCTGCTGATAGGCGCACTCGAGAAAGGCGCGCCCGAGGCTTCACACTTATCGAGCTTCTGGTAGTGCTGATGGTGATCGGCATAGCGGCGGCGGCCGTGGCGCTGTCGCTGCGCACCGGCGGTACGTCACAGCTGCAGGAGGAGATGGAGCATTTTTTATTAAGCGCGCGTTTTATTTCCGAACAGGCGACCCTTAATCAGGAGGTCATCGGCCTGTTTGTGGAGCCGGGCGATGCCAGTGCCCGCACTATGGGCCAATGGTGTTACGAATGGCAGCGCTTCATTGATCAGAGCTGGCAGCCTGCCTCAGACTATCTGAGCCGACGCTGCTTGCCCGAAGGACTCGATCTGGAAATACTGGTGGAGGGCGAGCCCTACGAGTACGATCCGCGGGCCACGACGCCAGCGCCCGTTCTGGTATTTTACCCCAGTGGCGAAGCCACGCCATTTGAATGGGCCATCACGCCCACAGGTTTTAGTCGTGATCAACAGGTCCAGCGGGTGGAGGTGACGATGAATGGGCGCATCCGTTGGCGCAACGAGGAAGAGGCCCAGCAGCAGTACGAGTACGAGCCATGGTAAATACTTCAAAGCGCAAGGGTCGCGGTTTTACCTTGATTGAAGTGATGGTGGCGCTGGCCGTTGTAGCCATGGCGCTGCCGGCACTGGTGTCGTTGGTCATGACGCAATTGGACGGTACCGCGGCCATGCGCGAGCGCACCCAGGCGTTTTGGGTGGCGGAAAATGAAATGACGCGACTGCAACTGCAGCAGCGCCTGTTACCAGATTTTACGCTGCCCGAGAGTGCCAGCGGCGAACTGGATGCGGCCGATCGGGCCTGGTACTGGCGCATGGAAACCGAGGCCACAGAAGTGGACGACATTCGGCGGGTGGAGTTTATCGTTTATCGAAACGAAGATCGCGACTTCCCCGTGGCGCGCTTAGCGGGCTTCTTCCATGCGACACCTTAAGTGCAGCGCTGGTTTTACGTTGTTGGAGGTCATGGTGGCCATTGCCATCAGCGCCGTGGTAGCCGTGTTAGCGTATCAGGGCTTGAGTTCGGCCAGCGCCGGAGCTGAGCGAAGCCGGGAAATTCTTACCCAGATCAATGAGCTCGATCGCGCCTGGCAAATATTCGCCGCGGATATGCGCCACGTGTTGGCGCCAGAGCTGGGCCCAACCGGGGGGCGCTTTCAGTTTCAGGCGCAGAGCCTGGAAGGCGGCGCTGATGTGGAGCAGCGGCTGTTGCTATTTGTACGCCGCAACTGGTTCAACCCGATGCAGCGCCCGCGTAGCGATTTGCAAGAGGTTAGCTACCGAATCGAAGAAGGCACTTTGTGGCGTGATTATCGGCCCTACCGCAATATGCCCTACGACGAGTTTGCCTTTGAGCAGGGGGCCGCACGGCAGGAATTGCTCAACGACGTCACCGATATTGAAATACGCTTTTTATCCATGGCGGCTTTGCAGAACTCGGGTCGCGGCGTGCTAACCGGCGATGACTACATGCGTGATTGGGCTCCGGCCTGGCCGGACCCGAACCAGATGGGCAATCCTCTCGCGTTGCCGCTGGCGGTGTACGTTCGTATCGAGATCGAAGGGGTAGGTGCCAGTGAGCGCTTATTTGACATTGTCTCGCTCTAACCGGCGCTTCGTTCTCGCCCATCAACGAGGCGCGGGGCTGATCATTGCCCTGTTGGTGGTCAGCGTTGCCGCGGCTTTGGCCATTCGCTTTGCGGGGGATTTTCAGTTGGGCATGGCCCGGGCCGAGAGTCGCTGGCACGGTGCGCAAACCCGCACCTATTTGCGCGGCGCCGAAAACATGGCCGCCTATCTGCTGGCCGAATTCGGGCCCGCCCCCGATCTGGCCTATCGAGGCGAGGACTGGGACGTGGAATTTCCTTTTGAAATCGACGAGGCCTGGGGTTTTGTCGCCGTTGACGATGCCAGTAGTCGATTCAATCTGAACGATTTGGCGGGCAACCTGAACGGTGAACACGCCCACAACGACTGGCAGCGTTTTAGCGAGCAGCAGCGTCGGTTTATTCGGTTGCTGCAGAGTTTTCAGGAGGAGTTGCCGCTGCACGAAGATGAGGCGATCGCGGTGCTTGAAGCAGTGGTGGACTGGCTTGACGCCGACGATGAAACCAGCGGTTTTGGTGGCGCCGAAACGGATTATTACCAGTCCCTCGATCCCCCGTACCGACCGGCGAACAACCTGTTTGTTAGCGTGGACGAATTGCGGCTGGTACGCCACGTTACGCCCGAGCTGATGACGTTGTTGCGCCCCTATCTGGTGGTGCTCCCCGCCGGGCAGGGGCTCAACGTCAACACTCTGCCGGATCGACTCTTGGGTACCATTAACGCTCAGGATCGCTTGCAACCATTAACGGAAATGGAGTTGGGCCTATTGCGTCAGGACTGGCCCCAGGAGGGCTATTTCAGTAATGTGCAAGAGTTCTCCGGTAGCGGCGCTTGGCAGAGTATTGGTGCGACGCCCAACGTTCAGGACCTGGTGGTGGGCACCAACTATTTTTTGGTTACCAGCCAAGTGGCCCTGGTCCAGCAGCGGCGCAGCATGGAGTCCATTTTACGCCGCACCGAGACCAACGTTTACGAAGTGGTGCGCCGCAGTGACAGTTACTGATCGCCGCGGCCTATTCCTGTTAAGGAAAAGAGATGGCGAACAATCCGCTCGCGCGGTGAAATTGCGACGGTTCCTATGACATGATTCCGTAGTAGCTGTCGCTGCTGGATAACGCCTACAAACAACAAACGACCATAGACTATGACCAAGCAATTGCTGCTTTACCCAGATATCGCCCCCGACCAGTACCAGTGGTGCTGGCTCGATGACGAGCGTCGTCCAATCCTGGACTCCGCTGCCGAGGGGGATTTGGAGCGCCTGTCCAGCATTTTAGGTGAGGGCCATCACAGCGTCTGGCTGCTTCTGCCCGGCACCAAGGTGGTGACGCGGGAGCTGGAGTACGGCGAGTCCGAGCGTAAACATCTGCAACGAATGCTGCCTTTCCAGCTTGAAGAAACGGTGATCGGCGATATTGATCAGTTCCACTTTGCCTTGGGCCCGGCCCTGGATGGCCGCGCGGCCGTCGCCTATGTGGAAAAACCCTGGCTGCGGACTATTTTCGCCCAACTGGAACCGTTTCAGATCGAAATTACGCGCTGTTCGGTGCTGCCTCTGTTATTGCCGCTCACGGCGGATATTGGGGACATTGATGAGGCGGACACCGAGCAATACCCTCACTGGACTTTACAGTTACATAATGACGAAGTGCTGGTGCGCTACGCCCCCAGCCTTGGATACAGCGTTGAGCAATCCCAGGCGCGGCTGAGTTTGGAGCTATTGCTCACCGCCCAACAACGAGTGGACAATCTTCCTTCTTTAGATCTGCGTGCGGGTACCGATGAAGAGCTGGCGACTCTGGAAGCGCTGCTGCCCAGCCGGTTAGCGGAGCGGGTGGAGCGGCGCCAGCGCGTGCGCTTTTGGGACTTGGACTATCTGGCACCCGATATCAACCTCTGTCAGGGGGAGTTTTCGCAACGCCTGCCGGTGGAGCGCTGGTGGAAAGACTGGCGTAATCTGGTGGTGGCCGCCGCCGCCTGTTTCCTCGTTTACGTGGGCGTTATGGTGTTTCAGGTGCGTACGCTGGAGCAGCAAAACCTCGCCGTGCGTCAGCAGATTGAACAGGCGTTTCGCGCCGCCATGGGGCCTGGGCGCATGACCAATCCAGAAGTGCAATTGCGCCAAGCGGTGGCCGAGGTGCAGCCGGCCAGCGCCGCGGGGCGTCTGGTAACGCCCGTGCTGGCGGATCTTTTGCCGGCCCTGGCCAACGACGAAACCACGGTGCGCTCCATCGCCTACGCGGCCAACAGCGGAGAGATTAATCTCAGCGTTCAGGCCAGCGCTTTTAGCAGCATTGAAACCTTGCGCGAGCGTATCGCCGAGCGCGGCCTGCAGGCCGAAGTGCTCAGTGCCAGCGCCCAGGGAGATGTGCATTCCGCCCGTCTGAGAATCCGGCAGCCAAACTCATGAACCAGTTCTTTGAATTTCTCTCCCGCTACAATCGGCGCGAGCAAACCATTTTACTCGTGGGCGCGCTGGTGGTGTTTGTTTATCTTCTGTGGCGCGCTGTGTTGGTGCCGCTGCAGGATTGGCGCTCGGAGCAAATTCAGCGCAATGCCAATGTGCAGCAGGCTCTGGGCCGGGTTGAGGTGCTCAGTGCTCGCCTGCAGGAATACCGCCGTTCTGGAAACGGCAATGGCCAAAGCAGCGGTAATCTCAGCCGGGTGATCGACACCAGTCTAAGCGCCGCCGGACTCGCCATGAGCGGTTTCCAACCGGGTACCGGTGGCGAAGCCCGGGTGCGTTTCGATCAGGTGCCCTACGAACGGTTTATACAGTGGCTCCACGATTTGGAATATCGCTACGGTATAAGCGTCGTTGATATGACCATTGCCGCGACCAACGAGCAAGGCATGGTGACCGTCAACATCCGCCTGCAGCAGAACTGAGGGTAGGGGGCGAGCCACATGAAATTGGGAGTATTTATATTGCGAGCGCAGGTATTGAGAAGACAGATATTCAGAGAACAGGAATTCAGAGGACGGGCGCTATCATGATCCCGGAACGCTTCTCCGAGTTTGTCCCGCGGTTACGCTGGCTGGTGCTGCTATTGGTGCTCACACTGGGCTTTGCCATCACGCAGATCCCGGCTACCTGGGCAGCCTACTTTATGACCCAGGGCAACACCCTGGGTATGAGCGGTGTCAACGGCACCGCCTGGCAAGGGCGCGCCAGCATGACCAGCGTTGAGATCGACGGCATCCCCTATTCGCTGGGAGAGCTGCGCTGGCGGCTTAACCCCGGGTCTCTATTGCTGTTGCGGCCCTGTGCCAACGTGGTTAGCGAGCTGGAACGCCAACGTATCGAAGGGCGCGTCTGTACGAGTATCAATGGCCGAGTGTCGGTGAGCGATGCCAGCATCGACGCTCCCGCCACCTTGGTTCAGGCGGGCATCCCGGTGCCTCTGGATGGGCAGTTGGCCGCGACAATCTCCTCCATGGTGCTGCGCGGCGAACAGCTGCACGACCTACAGGGGCGACTCAGCTGGACCAACGCCCGGGTGCAGGCGGAGGGCAGTTGGACCAGCCTGGGCAGTTACGCCTCGGAATTTAATTATGATGGTCAGGGCGCCATCGTCGCCCAGGTATTTGATCTCGATGGGCCGATTGATCTGGACGCCACGGTTACGTTGCCCCTGACCGGCGGGATCGATATACAGGGCCAGATGGCCCTGACGCCCGCGTTCAGCGCCGATATACAGGCTGAAGAATGGCTGCCCCTGCTACTGGAATCCCCCGAGCGCTATCGCTACCGGTTGGATTTGCAGTTATAGCGCAACGGAGACATGGGGTGCTGAGAACGTTTTTAAGCGCACTTTTTCTGCTACTGGCCAGCGCCGCGAAGCGGGTGCACATTTCGAAAGAAATAGCGCTGTTGTTGGAAAAATCCCTCGCCTTTTGTTGTCTTACGCACGGCGCGTTCGATATCACCTATGCCTCGCTGGGGCGCTGCTTCGATTACCGCACAGGCCAAAGACCCACCGACGGGCCGGACACGAAGTCCGACCTAAAGAAATGGTTGTGTCGTTGAGCGAATGAGCGAGACAGTTTACTGTCGCTTGCTGTATTCCAGGCGGTCCATGTTGGTGCGGATATCGGACAGCAGAGTGTCACTCCAGCGGCGAAAGCTGCGATGAATCACCGGGGTTCCGCGTCGTTCGCCGTAGTTCAGGTTATCCGAATCCCGGTAGCTGAGAGCGATCTGTTCGCCGGTTATCGATAGGTCCACCTGAAGCCAATGGGTTCGCACATGCAGATCGGCCACCAAATCATTGCCCTTCTCTTCGGCGATGGTCCAGCCGCGTTGAAATAGCGCGTCAACCACTACTTTTTTCGCCTCTGATGCGTTTAAACTGGCGGGCACTGGAAGGGGATCGGGGTTTTCCAGCGGCGCTACCCGCTGGGCGAAAACAAGACTTGGAAGCAGCGCCAATAAGATGAGTGTTAAGCGAACCAGTTTCATAATCTTAACTCCTTGAGTTCTTAAGAGGTCCGTAGGGAGCTCCGTATCGGCGGTGAATGATGTTGATTTACCGCTTGGCGGGCTATAACGAGTCTCAACTAAAGACGTCAACGCGCCGCTGGCGTCGCTCTCCTCATCGTGCAAAATGATTCCGGGCGGTATAAAGATGGCGGCTGCATTGAATGTATTGAGCTGTACTCGCCCAGGGCTTAGACTCAGAGACAGCCAAACCTGAAGAGCAGCCCGGGACTTGGGCGTCAAAAAAAGGAGTGCACCAAAATGCGCGTAGAAGTAGGCGGGTTACTCGGATTTATTTTGCTGGTGTGCGTGATCTACGCGGTTGTGAAAACCGTGGAGAGCTCCGCTTCCACAAGGGCCAAAGTCGTGTGGATTGTGGCGTTGTTATTGTTGCCCCTGTTTGGTTTTATTCTGTGGCTGATCTTCGGGCCCCGCAAGCGCTGATGGCGAAGTATTTAAAACCAGAACGAGAGGTAGGAGCGCATGTCGTGGGCGTTGAAACCGTATAGCGGTTCTTCGCCCACGGTGTAGTTCTGGGTCGAGACAGTCAGGTCCCGAAAATTATGATAGTTAAATTCAACACCGTCCCAGTAGAGGTTTACGGGGCTGCGCTTAAAGTTGGGCGCCAAGCCCCCGGGGCAATTCATAAGTGGCGCCAAGGCCAAAGGTCAGCGAATCCAGGCATCGCGAAAATCGAACAATCCCTGGTAAAAGTGCGCTCCTGTTAGTCGTAGTGGCGGACTTTACACTCCAACAGTCAAACATTGCGTAACACATGGGTGCAACGTGGTTCACCGTTGTGGGCGCGAATGTCTTAGTTGTCTTCGAAGTAGCTGTACTCGGCTCGCAGGCCCCAAGCAGCTACACAGCAGCACTGCACCGAGCTTGAACGCCACGGAGATTGCACAGCGGGTCATTCGCGGATCAACTCTTGGATCTGCTCCTGGTACTTTTCTTCATCGCCGGGTCGGTAGCCGCGGTTGACGTAGCGCACCTGCCCGTCCCGATCCACCATCACCGTGGTGGGCATGGCGCTGACCTGATAGGCGCGGCTGACGTCACTGGTGGGGTCGAAAAGAATGGGAAAGCTGACCTCAATCTCTTCCAGAAATCGCTGCGCGGCGCTGTTGTCCTGTTCCACGTTCACCCCGAACAGGGTAAAACCGGCGCGCTCGTAACGCTGGTAGAGTTCGTCCAGAAACGGCATTTCCTGGCGACAGGGTGCGCACCAGGAGGCCCAGAAGTTGATCATCACCACTTTGCCCCGCTGCTCGGCCAAACGCAGGTTTTCCCCGGTGTTGGTCTTGAGGGTAAAGTCCGGCGCCGGCTCGGCCTGAGCGCCAGTGGCCAGAAACAGAGCGAGAAGCCCCCAGCAAGCAATGTTGCGCATAGTCAACCTCACTTCTTCATTTCACATTTAAAAAAACCGACAGACCCATGCGCGCAGCAGGCGCAGCTCGTTGGGGTTGAACATGCCCCGGTGGTCTACGGCTTGCAAATCGTCATCCAGACACAGTGCCGGGCTGCGGGTTTGTCGGGTGGAGGCGAAGACGATCCGACCATCGGGTAAATAGCGGGGACTGATCTGGTGGCCGGCCTGACGAGCTGGAACCCGCTTGAATTTACAAGCTCGCGTCCGGGCCCGACTGATCCGTCAGCGGTTCGCCCCAAGAGGCCGAAGCGACCAAACATTCGATGCCTTCTTCCCGAATGGTGTCCAATGCTTCGTCCAGCGCTTCCTGGTCGGTGTCAAACAGGTCATCCCAAACCGTGGAATTATTCTCCGCGTCCACCACTTCGAGGATCCAGCCATCCTCCTCACCCCGGTATATTTCCACGCTTACGCGGTGACCATTTTGTTCCACCATCCGGCTCAGCGGTGAGAGTTCTACGGGAAAATCGTTGTCGTCGTTCATGTTGGTGTCCCCTGAAAAGCGGGTAGGCCTGAAAGGCGGATAGGGAAGGTAAAACTCGGGTTCTTTGGCCGATTAAATCCCAGAAAGAAACCCGGTTGGAAGTGTAGTCCCGCCGCACCGGAATAACAATCGAAGAGATTAAATCAGCCATTACGGCGGTCGCAGGTAGTGAGCCGCGCCGCGCCGAAAATACATGGCCATCACCTGCTAGAGTCCCCCTAGACCTTCTGTTAGTCTGGCCTTCGGAGGTCTGCCGATGCGATATTTTTCTCTGACGCGCCGATTACTTTTCCTAGGCTGCCTGGCGCTGGGTTTCGCGGCGTTTATGGGCCAGGCCGAGACCGAAGCAAAACCCCACGTGGCCGAACTGCTCGTTCATGGCGCTATAGGGCCGGCGACCACCGATTACCTCACCCGCTCCATGGAACAGGCCCACGAGCAGGGCGCTAAGGCGGTGCTGATTCGCATCGACACGCCAGGCGGGCTGGACGTTTCGACCCGCGATATCATCAAGGCCATTCTGGCATCGCCCATCCCAGTGATTACTTACGTACACCCCTCCGGAGGGCGTGCCGCCAGCGCCGGCACCTACATACTCTACGGCAGCCACGTGGCGGCCATGGCGCCTTCCACCAGTTTGGGGGCAGCGACGCCTGTGCAGATGGGCGGCGCCCCTGCGCCGGACTCCGCCGATGAGCCGACACGAGAGCAGCCCGCGGAGGATAACGGCGACGATGAGCAAACCGAACCCAAAATGACCGGCGATGCCATGGAACGCAAGATGGTCAATGATTCGGTGGCGTTTATCCGTGGGCTCGCCGAACGCCATGGACGCAACGGGGAGTGGGCCGAGCGGGCGGTACGAGAGGGCATCAGTGCTACCGCAACTGAGGCGTTGGAGCTAAATGTGATCGATGTATTGGCGGCCGATCAGCAAGACCTGCTGCAACAGATACACGGCATGGAAGTGGCAATGGATTCGGGTCCTCTTACGCTGGAGACAGAAGATCTGCCGCTGGTGGAATACGCGCCCGACTGGCGCAATGAGTTTCTGGCGCTGATCACCAATCCGCAAATCGCCTCCATACTGTTGTTGATCGGTATCTACGGACTAATTCTCGAGGGCTACAATCCGGGCGCGATGGTGCCCGGAGTAGTAGGTGTTATCTCTCTATTGATCGGGCTCTATGCATTGCAAGTGTTACCGATCAATTACGTCGGCGTAGCATTGATCGTGCTGGGGGCCATCATGATTGTGGCGGAGATGTTTGTGCCAAGTTTCGGAGTCTTGGGTATCGGCGGTGTTATCGCCTTGGTGCTGGGCTCCATCATGTTGGTGGATAGCGACATACCCGGCATGGAGGTGACCTATGAAGTGGTCGGTGCCATCGCCGCCGTAGGCGGCGTTGCCGTGTTGTTTATCGCTACCATGCTCGGACGCAGCCTGCGCATTCCAAGAACGGCCAGCAATCAGGCCATGGTGGGCCGTCTCGGGCAGGTGAGCCAGCTCACCGAGGACGGTTTCAAGATCAGTATTGATGGTGAGTTCTGGAATGCTGTCAGCGATGATCCCGTTAAGGAAGGGGATACAGTCGAAGTGGTTGAGCAGGAGGGGCTTTTGCTTATCGCTCGGCGTAAATTGTAATTCCACGGTCGCAATAAGGAACCATTGGAGGATTTATGATTTTTGAATATATGGTGGGCTTGCTGGCAATGTTCGTGCTCTTGCTGGTGGTTTATGCCATCCGCATCTTTCGTGAGTACGAGCGCGGTGTGGTGTTTTTGCTGGGGCGGTTTCAATCGGTAAAAGGGCCCGGCCTGGTGCTTGTGGTGCCGTTTCTGCAAACGGTAGAGAAAGTGGATTTGCGCACAGTGGTAATGGATGTGCCCAGCCAGGACGTTATCAGCCGCGATAACGTTTCGGTGAAAGTGAGTGCGGTTGTGTACTTTCGGGTCATCGATCCACAAAAAGCCATTATTAATGTGGAGCAATATGGTGAAGCGGTGAGCCAGTTAGCACAAACTACTTTGCGTTCGATTCTGGGTAAACATGAATTGGACGATATGCTCGCGGAACGGGATAAGCTGAATCAGGATATTCAGGAAATACTCGATCGCACCTCAGACGCCTGGGGCATTAAAATCAGTAACGTCGAAATCAAACACGTGGATCTGGATGAAACCATGGTGCGTGCCATCGCCCGTCAGGCCGAAGCGGAACGCTCCCGTCGGGCCAAAGTCATTCATGCCATGGGTGAGTTTGAAGCGTCTAAACAGTTAACCGAGGCCGCCGATCAGCTCTCGAAAAACCCCGACGCCATGACCCTGCGCTATCTGCAAACGTTGATCGATATCGCTGGCGAGAAAAACTCTACCATTGTGTTTCCACTACCGGTGGACTTGATTACACCCGTGCTCAAACATTTCACCAATGGTAAGCCAACGACCTAAAATCAATGCCCCAGACAGGGTTACCAACGCCGTATTGGGTTATTCGTTTTCCTGCCGAGCGTAGACTTCAATGGCGGCGGTCGCATCAATGATGACATCCAGTGCGATGGGTTGGCAGCAGACTGAGCAGTCCTCGGTGTAATGCTGCTCGTCCACTGATGTGTCGAGCAAAACCGTTATGACTTCGCTGCAATATGGGCAGCTAATTCTTTTTTCTTCACGAATTTGCATAGGCGCCTCCGAGCGCAGCGCACCAGCAATGACAACAACCACATGGGCCGGTGGTGAATGGGCAACCGAGTGTACGGCATTTTTTCCGATCGGAAAAATTTACCGGCTACATGGGCGCCATTAAATTTACTCAGCAAGGAGCGCGGAGGCTGGGAACAGTTTTAGGTGCTGTGGATGATCTCCTGCACACGGGTTTGCAGAACGGGCACCAGCTCCTCTTCGAACCATGGGTTGCGCCTGAGCCATAAGTTATTGCGCGGACTGGGGTGGGGCATGGGCACCACGTGAGGCCAATGGGCGCGCCAATTGCGCACGGTATCGGTCAGGCTTTGTTTGGGCTGTGGCAAATGATAGGCAAGGGCATACTGTCCAATGATTAAGCTCAGCTCCAGGTTGGGCAGGCACGCCAACAATTGCGCCCGCCAAGCTGGCGCGCATTCTGGCCGCGGCGGCGCGTCGCCGGAGCGCGCCTTGCCGGGGTAGCAAAAGCCCATAGGTACAATCGCTATCTGCTCCGGGTCGTAAAACGTCTCACGGCTCACACCCATCCAAGTGCGTAAACGGTCGCCGCTGGGGTCGTTAAACGGCACCCCGGTGGCATGCACCTTGCGCCCAGGCGCCTGGGCGGCCACCAACACCCGCGCCCGTGGGTGCAACTGCAGCACAGGGCGCGGCCCGTCGGGCAGGTGAGGTGCACACAAACTGCAAGCACGTGCATCGTTGAGCAGCTGCTCCCAGTCGGGAATCTTAACAGTCATGGTGAATACTCTATTGGAACTCTTTTAGCGGACGTCTTCATATCGGAAGTCTGTGCGGCATTTCGAGGTGTCGCAGTGCAGATGTTGATCCCCTTATGAGACTCAATTGCCCACAAGGGTTCCCTCGCCGGTGCGTAGCGTCACTGCGTGAGTTCGACCGCCTAGCAGGCTGTTGAAAAACTATCTGCGTGGCCTCTGCGGCGTTAAAAATGGCCTCAAAATGCTCATTTACTCTAGTAAACTGCGCTTTTTCGGCCATTTTTGCCTTGCATAGCCTGCCTCGAAAACGTTTTTCAACAGCCTGCTAGTAAGGTTAGCACCCGAAAACCCCAACTGTTTGGCAGATTTAGGTGCCTAAATGGGGTACTTTGACGCCTCGAATAAAAA
>Ga0209487_1000817_pt1 | contig 27293 bp, 32 predicted proteins | sample Poulit2012_FD_187524 | JGI IMG/M metagenome (GOLD analysis project Ga0209487, IMG submission 187524) | Agricultural soil microbial communities from Georgia to study Nitrogen management - Poultry litter 2012 (SPAdes) (version 2) | ecosystem: Environmental > Terrestrial > Soil > Agricultural land...
GAGACCAGGTAAGACCGGCCCCCGGGTTGGCTCAGGTCAGCGAAGCAGGAACCCACCCGCAGCGAACCACGCACCTCGCGTGGGAGCAGACGGGAATCCCGGGCCTTTAGGCCCGGGAGGATGTCAATCTTCCCCTTGGGGTGTTACGGAGTGTGTGACGTACACTCTGCTGTGTAGCCGTCTGGCTGTGGGCCGGGATACCTGACGTAGGCATGCGTACGAAAGGCCCCCCGGTGACGACCCTTGCCGAGGCTGCTGTTGAAATCACCGCCGACACCCAAGGGTTCGAAGGTGACCTTCGGCGCGGGATCGAAAACGCTTCAGCCTCTGCTCAACGAGCCTCCGAGGGCATCGGGTCCCGCATCGGGCACAACATCACCCAAGGCACACGGCGCTCCCTGGGTGGGTTGGGCAAGGTTGTTCAGCGCCCGTTGGATGCGTTGGGTGGCCAGTTCTCCCGCCTGAACAGGTCCATCACCCGGGCGTTGGACGCCACCCCGGCCACACGCAACCTACGTGCCGGGTTGGCGGGGGTGACCACCGACGCCGCCGGTATTTCTGGGGCCCTCAACAGGGTTGGGGCGGTGGCCAACTCTGCGTTTGGGGCTGCACACACAGCCGTGTCCGGCCTGAGTCAAGGCATCCGCACCGTGGGTGGGTCCGTGTCGGCCATGGCCCAGTCCGGGTTTGACCGGCTCAGTGGTGCGGTGCAGGCCACCGGCAGCGCCGCCTCCTCCATGGTGGGCAAACTACGCAGTGGGCTGGCGTCCATCACCCAGGGGTTGACCCAATCGGAAAGTTCAGCCGGGTTGCTCAGCTCCACCCTGTCCAGGATAGCTGGTTTGGGTGCGGGGCTGGCGGCAGCGGTGGGGGTGGGTCAGCTTGGTACGGCGATCGGCCAGGTGGCCTCCAGCGCCCAAACCACCGAAGCGTCACTGACTGCGTTGTATGAGGCCTCTGGTGCCGGGGCCAAACAGGTCAACGTCGTCATGGACGAGATGGCCGACAGGTTCAAGGGCCTGGACATGTCGGTGATGAATGAGGGCGCCACCACGTTGGCGTACATGGGGGTGGAAGGCACCGAGGCCGTGGATGTTTTGGAGCGGCTGGAGGGGGCCACCACCGCTGCCGGGACCGGCGCCACCGGGATGACCCGGGCTCTGGATGCGATGACCAAGGGCGTCAACGCCGGCAAGTTCCAAATGGGCGAGTTGTCCCAAATCTCCAATGCCGGTATCCCGATCTATGACGCCCTGGCCGAAGTGCTGGGGGTGGACGTGCCCGAAGCGCAGGCGATGGCCTCTGCCGGGGCGGTGGACCTGGAGCATGTGCTGGAAGCCCTGTCGGGGGAGGCGGGCACCTGGTTTCCGGCCCTGCTGGAGGGGGCCGACAACGTCTCAAACACGTTCGCCGGTTCGTGGGACACCATCCGTAACACGTTCGTCAACGGTGTGGCCAACGAGCTGGTTCCGGTGCTGGACCGGCTGTCGCCACTGATGAGCAAGGTCGCTGACGGGGTGGGGGGTGCTTTTGACCGGCTGCCGGGGGCGGTGGAGTCCGTCACCGACGCGGTGGTGGATTCGGGGGCTTGGGACACGTTCCGCTCCACCCTGTCGGGGATTGGGGAAGTTGCCAGCTCGTTGCAGCCCGCCTTCTCCGGGTTTGCGTCCGGGGTGTCCACCGTCAGCGGCCACATGCTCACCCTGCTGGGTCACCTACGCCCGGTGGGTTCTGCCTTGGGAACCATGGCCGACTTCCTGGCCGACAACCGGGATGTGGTCCGGGCGGTGGGCGCTGCCTTGGGTGGGATGGTCACCGTGCTGGGGGTGTGGCGTGGCGCGTCCATTGCTGCCGCGTTGGCCTCTCAGGCGCTGAGCCTGGGCATCCGGGGTGTGGGGGTCGCGATCCGAGGAATCCCCCTGGTTGGGTGGGTTCTGGCTGCCGTGGGTGCCCTGATCGCCCTGTACCAGACCTCCGACAAGTTCAAAAACGCGGTCGATACAGCCTTCTCCACGGTCCGGGATGCCGTGCAGGATGCGTGGGGCTACATCCAACCCGCCTGGGACACCATGGTCCAGACCCTGTCGGACCTGTGGGATGCGGTGTCGGGGTGGCAAGGGTGGGAGGTTGCCTGGGAGGGCATCAAAACAGCCGTCCAAGGCGCCTGGAACGTCATCTCGCAGGTGTTTTCCCGCATCAAAACAGCCTGGTCGGTGCTGTCGGGGCTGGTCAGCGGTGACATTGGCCTGTCCGACCTGGGGCAGATGCTGGCCGGGGGGCTGTCGGAGGCTTTTTCTAACCTGCGCGGGTTGGGTTCAACGATCGGTGAGTTCGTCCTCGACCAGATCAAGAAACTTCCCGGGCAGGCGCTGTCGGCACTGTCAACGTTGGGAACCACTTTTTTGGACTGGTTCCGTTCTTTGCCCGGCAAGGTTTCAGACCTGATGAGCGGCCAGGACGGTGATGGCGGGTTCCTGGGGTGGGTGTCGGGGATGGCTGCTGAGGTGCCGGGCCGGTTGCAGGAGTTGGGTGAATCCATCGCCGACTGGTTCAAGGGCATCCCCGACCTGATCCGAGACAACGTCGACCCGGGAGCCATCGTGGAATGGCTCAAGGACGTGCCCGGCCGCATCACCGAATTCATGTCTGAGTACGGGCCGAAGATCCTCAAGGGTTTGGGGATTGCGGTGGCTGTGGTGACGTTGGGGATACCGGCGCTGCTTTTGGGGTTGCTGGCCGCGATCCTGGTGGTGCTGGGCACCATCGCCTGGGAGATCATCCAGTGGGCCTGGGAAGCCTTCTCCAACATGATGGTCACAGCCGGTCAGGCCGTGGCCAGCGGCATCAACTCCATCGTCACCTGGTTCCAGCAACTTCCCGGGCGTATCTTCGAGGGGCTGGCCACCTTCGGGTCGGATTTGTACGAGTGGGGGGCGGGGGCTCTGGCCTCGCTGCGGGGGGCGTTCTCCTCCGGGCTGGGGTCGTTGAAGTCTTTGTGGTCGGGGGCGTGGGGGGCGTTGCGGTCCACAGCCTCCACCATCTTCACCAACCTGGTGACGTGGGCAACCACCAAGGCCGGTGAGCTGCGTGACAAGGTGATGGGCCCGGTCAACACCTTGAAGTCCCGCATGATCGAGGCGTTCAAAACAGCCAAGGAAGGTATCGGTCAGGCTTGGGACGGGCTGAAGAAAAACGTCGCCAAACCCATCAACTGGGTCATCGACACCGCCTACACCAAGGGCATCAAAAACGTGTGGGACAAGGTGGCCACCAAGTTCGGGGGCAGCAAACTCCCCAAGGCCCCGAACCAGTTGGAGTTCGCCTCGGGGGGCGTCTTCCCCGGCTACACCCCGGGCCGGGATGTGCACGCCATGCCGATGGCCGCGTTCTCCGGCGGGGAGTCGGTGTTGCGTCCGGAAGTGACCCGGGCTTGGGGGGCCGGGACAACCCACATGCTCAACAAACTCGCCCGCACCGGGGGCGTGGGTGCGGTCCGGCGTGCGCTGGAGATGCTGTTTTCCGGGCACAACCCGTTCACCGGCAGGTCTGTACCCACGACCGGTGGTGGGGGTGCCGGGGGTGGGTTCGCTGCCCGGTACGACCGGGGTGGAATCATCGGCGGCGCCGCCGGGCGGGCGTGGGATTGGCTCAGCTCCACCGCTGACGATTTCGCTGAGGGGATGGCCGACTTCCTGGACGATCCCAAGAAGATGTTCCAGCAGATGGTTGAGGGGTTGGTGGACTGGGACAGCATCCCCGGCATTGGTGACGACTGGGGCAAGCTCATCGTCAAGATCCCCAAGAAGATCCTGGAAGAGCTGGCCAAGAAGGCCAAGGACTTGTTCAGCATCGACGGGGACGGGGATTGGATGAACGTCGGCGGTAACGTCGGCGGCCGGCTGGGAGCGGCACTACGATTTGCTCGCTCGCAGGCCGGTAAACCCTACATCTGGGGTGGGGCCGGGCCACGCGGGTACGACTGCACCGGGTTCCTCGGCAGCATCCAAAACGTCATCCTCGGTAAGAGCCCCTACACCCGCCGGTTCTCCACCCACAGTTTTGTTGGTTCGGCGGCCAACGGGTTCCGCCGGAACTTCCCCTCACCGTTCACCATAGGGGTCACCCACGCCGGGGTCGGGCACGCTGCGGGGACCCTGTTGCGCACCAACGTTGAATCACGGGGTTCGGCCGGGGTGGTTGTAGGTTCCCGGGCCCGGGGCACCACCAGCCCGTTGTTCTCTTCCCGGTGGGGGATGGTGGGTGTTGGTTCCCGCTCCAACGCCCCGCTGGGTGGTGAGGGGATTTTGTTTGACCGGGGTGGGGTGTTGTGGCCCGGAACGCACCTGATCTCCAACAACACCGGCAAACCCGAAAGTGTGCGCACCTACGCCCAGGAGCAAAACATCTCCCGTTTGGTGCGGTTGGTGGAGGCCCAACACCGACCCCAACCGTCCAGGGTCGGGGGGTTGGTGCCTGCCGGGCGTGAGAGGGAGTTTGCGCGTGCTGTGGGGGCTGAGGTTGTGGGTGGCACCACGGTCAACGCCCCGGTGACGGTCACCACCTACGCCACGGACCCGCAAACGGTGGCGTACAAAACAGCGGCACGTATCGCCCGCATGGCAGGCATCTAACAAAAAAGAGGGGGCCGGTTGTGGATGTGAACTGGTTGAGCTTGGGCGGTAATGAGGTCATCAACACTGCCCGGGTGCAGGCGTATGCGGCTGGGGTGGAAACAGCGGACTCCTGCGGGGCGGGGGTGTCGGTGGGGTGCGGGTGCCCGGGGTTGGCGCAGGCGATTGAGGGTGCCGACTTTGGGGGGTATGTGGACCCGGTGGTTGACGGTGCCCCGTGGGTGGAGGAGACCGCACCGGAGTCAGCGGACTTTCTTGGGGTGTTTGGGCTGGAGGAAGAGGGCGGCTCGGCTGGGACGTTGGAACGCACCCCGGTGGAGCTGGCTGGGGGTGGTTCCAATATTGGGGTGGAGCGGTTCAAACACCGTGAGTTGACGTATCAGGTGGTGTTGGTGGCCCGGTCCGAGGCAGGGATGTCGCACGGGTTGGGGTGGTTGATGTCGGTGCTGCGTGGCCCGGCCGGGGGGCAGGGGTGTTGGGGTGCTCAGGCGTGCGTGTTTGCGTGGTGCCCGGGGGGTGAGGTTGAGGGTGACCGGGCGCAGCGGTTGCTGTATGACGTGGGGTTGTTGGAGACGCCCACGGTGATGAATCGGTTCAAGGCCGGTTCGGGGGTGTACTTCACCGAGGTTGAGTTCACGTTGGTGGCGGGCAACCCGCACCTGTATGGGTTGCCGTATGTGGAGTTGGGGCCCGGGGATGGACTTCAGGATGTGGTGCGGGTTCCGGCCGGGGGCCCTACGGGTGAGTGTGAGCATGCTTTGCCGTGCCGTAGAGATGCCCAGTGCCCACCGCCGTTGTTGCCGCCCCGCCCACCACAGCCGGTGGACCCGTGTTGGCCTTTGTCGCCGTTTCGTGCCCGGCGGACCATGTTCACCATCCCCCCGGGTGGGGTCTCGTCGTGGTCGGACACGGTGCCGGTGGTGCGGGTCAACACCCACGGGGCGCCGATGCGGCGGTTGTCGGTGCGGTTCTACTCCAACCCCACCGGGCAGGACTGTTCCCGCTACACCGACAGGTGTGCGGCCTGCGGTGAGGTGAATGTGGCGTTTTTGCCTGAGTCCACGCAGATGGTGGTGGACGGGCGTACCCAGCGGGCGCAGATGGACTGTTCGGGGGGGCGGGGGTTGGCGATGTCACGGCCGACCTTGTTCGGCCCCAACGGGGGTCTGTTCACTTGGCCGGTGATTGAGTGCGCTTCAGGGTTGTGTATTGAGGTGTTGTGGCAGGAGCAGGACGCCGACCCCAACGCTGAGGTCTACATCGACATGGTTGCCAGGATGGGGGCGGCCTGATGTGGGGTGAGCAGCTGGGGTGCGCTTCGTCCTACACGGTGACGTTGCACTACCAGGGTGGGCAGCGGGTCTACTCCTACCCCGAGGCGGTGGAGTCGGTGGAGTGGTCACGGATTCGTCGGGGGGTGTCCAAGGCCACGGTGGTGCTGTCGAAGCAGTCGCTGTCGTCGGAGTGTGCGGCGCTGATGGTGGATGTGTGGCCGTTGACGCATGAGGTGACGGTCTACCGGGACGAGCGGGCCGTGTGGCAGGGCCCCATCATTCGGCGCCCGATGGTGCGGGGGCAGGCCGGGCAGACCTCCATCACTTTGGAGGCTCAGGATGTGGGGGCGTGGTTGGAGCGCCGGTTGCCGCACCGGGGGGTCAAGCTGTCGGATGTGGGGTTGGATGAGGCGGCCCGGGAGGTGATGAGGTCCTGTTTTGAGCACCAGGACCCCAACCTTTTGCGGCATGTTTCGTCGGCTTCGTTTGAGGATCAGGAGCCGGTGTCCCACACCATCCACGCCTACGGCCAATGGGGCATTGATGAGCTTGATGACCTGGCTGAGCAGGGGATGGATTGGACGTTTGTGGGTCGGGCGTTGTACCTGTCACCCCCGGCCACGGTCGACACGCAAGCGCAAGCCCAGCTGACCTCGCACGACTTGATGGGGGATGTGGAGCTGGAGATTGACGGGCAAGAGTACGCCTCGTTGGTGTATGCGGCCCCACAGGCAACTGACGGGGTGTGGGAGCACCTGGAGGGGGTGGGTGGGGTTTCGCCCTACTTCGGGTTGGTGGAGCAGGTGGTGCAGACCGGCCTGTCTTGGCATGTGGATGATGAGGGTAATTGGGACCCTCCCCAGAGCCCGGACGGGGAGGACCCGTTGAGTCGGGAAGAGACCGAAAAAGCGTTGGTGCGGGCGGCCCAGGAACGCCGGGAGCAGGTGTTGCGGCCGTTGATTTTGGTGCGGGCCTCGGAAGGGTCGCGCCTGTCCCCGGATTCACCCATCAGCATGGACCGGCTGGTGCCGGGGGTGCGTATTGATTTGGCGTTGGATGAGCAGGATTTCCTGTTTTCGGTGGTACGGCCGATGCGTCTTACCAGGGTGGATGTGACCTGGGACGGCTCCAACGAACAGGTGGGGGTGGCGTTGAGTCAGATCGGCACCCCGGAAGATGACGACGCGGAGGAGATCCACACGTGAGCACGGTGACAAGGGACACCCCGGAGGCTCGGGGGTCGGCCCCCAACCGTTTGGCCCTGGTGGAGGGGTTGCGTAGGTTGCGGCGCGCCCAGGTGCCGCGTGCCAGGGGTGCGCGTGAGGTTGTGGTGCGGGTGCGGCCCGGCCAGCAGGCGCGGGTGCTGCGTGGGGGTGGTGCTCGTGGCTAGGTGCGGACACACGGGGCAGTGCAACTGTGTGATCAACCCGGGACCGGGTGTGCGGGTGACGGGTATCGGTACGCCGGAGCAGCCCTATGAGGTGGCGGCCCGGTTGTCGTCGGAATCGGGTAACCGGCTGCGGTTCGACGGCCAGGGTGCCCTGTATGCGGGTGGTTCCGGCGGGGGTGAGCAAGGGTGCGGGGTCTCGGTCAGTGGGCTGCCTGAGGAGCATTTGGCGATCGGTCGGGGGGGTGCGGGGCGTTTGTTGGCGCCCGATCACACGCTGCGGTCGTTGACCAGGGCGATTGATTTGTCGTTGCCTGCGGTGCATGTGCGGTGTAGGCCGTTGTCAGACGGCACACCGGTGGCGTTTCCTGCGTTGTCGATCCGCAACCAGACCGGGGATTACGCCCAACTTGAACAGTGGCCTGAACTTCAACCCGACCACGCCGACTACTGGATCCCGAACTTGGATGTGTCGGCGTACAAGACAATGCCGATCTTCGCCGGGTGGGACCGGACCTTGCGGGTGGACCGGTCCGCGTCGACCTACAGTCCCGGCGGTGGGCTCGACCCGATCCGCTACAACGAGGGCAACCTGGGGGGCCGGTGGGGGTTCTTCGGGTTCGGGGAGCGCCAGCAGGCCGGTGGGCTGACCCTGTCTGAGGTGCTGTCGCACGTGGGGTTGCGGACCGTGGTGGTGGTGGAGATGGCCGCCACCACACCCAACTTTTTGGCGTTGGTGTTGGAGATGGTGCGCCGCCACTGCGCCCAGGAGGCGGTGATTGTGGCCTCCCAGGACCTTCAGGACCTGGAGGCGTTCACAGAGGAAAACATCGCCACGATGCTGTGGCTGCCCACCCCTGAGAGTGTGGCCGACAACCCTGCCGGGCAGGTGGCCGATGCTGGGGTGGGGTGGGTCAACATCACCTCTGAGGCTGAGGACTCCGACATCACCACCTACACCTCAGCCGGGTTGGATGTGATCCTGTCGACGTTGACCAGGCACTGGCATTGGGGTCGGGTTGACGATGTGGGGGCTCGGGGGTGTTTGTCGGACGACCCGGTGTACATGATGGGGTTTGACGACCCGCACATGCACCGGGTGGCTTCTGGGCATTCCAGTCTGCGTCACCACGGGGTGCTGCCGGGGCAGTTGTCGTACCGCACCGATGGTGAGGCGTACTGGCCGCCGTGGTCTCGGGGTGAAAAACTCATGGGGTGGGGCCCGGACGGCACCTCCATGGGCCCGGTGCCGTTGTTGCCGCCGTTGTCGGGGGCCGATGCTGACCAGTGGTTGGGCTCTGAGGACCCGGTCCCGTTGCGGTCGATGTCGGGGTATGGGTTGCTCATCCCCCGTTCGGATGCGGGCATTGAGCCACCCAACGGGGTGTTTGATGTTTTGGCGGGGTGGTTGTGCCCGATCCAGGAGCCGGTGTCGTATGCGATCGAGTACCAGGTGTCGTTTTGCACCGACCCGGGGCAGAACGGTCGCAACATCGGGATTTTCTTCGGGTTGCCCGATGACCGCTCCTACTGGGATCACATGGAGGCCGGGACGTCGTTTTGGCAGGCAACCCTGCAATGGAACGGCACACTCAACCTACGCCGGTACGAGAACGGCGAAATCGTTGAAGAGGACTCGGTGGACACCGAAACCACCATCAAGGTGGGGTCGTGGTACCGGCACCGGGTGGTGGTTGACGATGTGGGGGTGAGTCTGGAGCGGGTGTCGTTTGCTGGGGAGGTGTTGCACTCGACCCAGCTGGACGGGGAGGCGCACGGCCCGTATTGGATGCTGTTCAAGAACGAACTGGGTGGGGATGGGGTGCGGTACCCCTTCACTTCCGGGCACAGGCAATTGTGGGTGCGTTCACCGTTTGAGGGTCAAGACCCTGACCCGTTGAACCAGGACGGTTCCTACCCGTGGGAGTCGGGGGGTGGGAATCAAGACCCTGACGGGCTGTTGCTGGAAGAGGCGCGTGTGGAGCCTTTGGAGCGTGTTCCACAGCGGGGGGTGGACCGTGACGGGGGTGGTGAAGAGGAGGGGGAGGGGCGCCCCCGGCGGTGGGCGCGCCCCTTTGTTGGTGATCAGTGAGGGCGGGCTTTTTTGGGTACAAAAAACCCCGGCCCGGACCTGACGTTCAGGCCCGGAGCCGGGGTTGTGCCACCAGGGCTCAGCGGTGCTTGCTCTTGTTGATCCAGTGGGGTGTTTCGTCCACATGCTCCAGCTCCCGCACAGAGGCGTTGGCGGTTCGGGCGTACCATTCCACCCCAACCAGGGCGAACAGGTCCGTTGAGGCTGCGGCTGAGCTTGTCGCCCGTAGCGCCCCGGCACTGCGGTAGCTACGCACCTCATACCGCATGTTGCAGCCATCGGCCTCGGCCTCGTACAGCTTCCTGCAATAGGGAAGCAGGTACTGGCGTGCCTGGTGGGAGGTGATCTTTTGTACCTCAACATCGCCCCCCTGGTGGGTGCTGTCGGGGGACTCCACGTAGTCCACCCACGAGATGGGCACCGCAACCGCCAACAGCGGGTAGGTGCCGATCTGACCCCCGGCGGGGGAACGCATCACACGTCGGGTCAACAGCACGTGGTTGCCGTCCTGGACCCACGTGATGAATCTTGTCCACCCGTTGGCCTTGACCGCTGCCGAGCTGGCCAGGGTCAGGTTGTTTGTGTTGGTCGTCATTGCTGTTTCCTTTCTGGTTATTCTGGGTTGACGTAATAGGACAGCGGCAGGTTCTGGACTGCCTTGGGGGTCAGGCCTTTGATGACTTCGGAGGCAACCCCCACCGAGGTCACGGCCACCTGGGGCCCGTCCTCGGGGTTGGCGGGTGGGTGGGCCATCGACAGGGGCAACCGTGCGGTGGAGGTGATGTGCTCCTTGCCGGTGGCGGTCTTGAGCCATCCCATGTCCACCATGCTCACGGTGTGTTGGCGTGCGGGTTTCAGGTCGTAGTGGAGGTGTCCGCCCTGCGGGTGGTTGGCCACTTCGGAGGCCAGCTCTTGCAGGTTTTCCTTCCCTGTCCATTCGATCTCTTGTTGGGCTACGTCCGGCGCCCCGGCGTCGATGCGTTTGTCCACCCAGTTCGGGGGGACCAGGGCGGCCAGGGGCTGGTCCTGGTGTCCGGAGAACACCAGCACGGCGTTGCCGAGCTGGACCCAGGTGGACAGGTGTGTCCAGCTGCGTGCCTGGATGGATGAGACGGTGGCGGAGTACACGCCCTGGAGGTCGGGTAGGTCGGTCCAGGTGGGTTCTTGGGCTCGCATGCGGGCGCGTTCGCGGTTGGTGGCGTAGGTGACCACGGCGGTGATGGTGTTGTCGTCGCCTTCGGTCAGGCGAGCCAGGTTTCTACGCACCTCCAGGGACCCCATCATCTGGACGGGGTTGTTGTTGAGGAGTTTTTGTGTCAGCCATCTGTAGGGCACGACGACCTTGTTGTTGATGGCGTAGATGGTTCCGCCGTAGGCGTGGGTGGTCAGTGGCCCCCAGACCTTGGCGGCGGTGCGGACGTTGACGCGCTTGAGGTCGCGCATCTTTTTCTTGGTGGCAGACATTGTGTTCCATCCTATGTCGTACGTTGTGTGACTTGGTTTTCTGGGTTGAGCTGGGGCCGTCCCGGCCGGGGCGGCCCTGTTGCGGCGGGTTTTACTTGCCGGTGAGGCGGTCCAGGGCGTCGGCGGCTGCGTGTAGGGGGCTGCTGTAGTCGGGGTTGTCCTGCCACTGGTGCACGGTCGCCTCGATCTGTGGGTGCCTGCGTAGGGCTTCGTCGAACAGGACTTGGGACCACAGCGCCCATGCCGGGATGGCGGAGGCTCCGTATTCCAGGCGTCCTTTTTCCAGTCGGGCCAGGAGTTTTGTGAGGTCTTCGTCGGTTTGGGTGCGGGCGGCTTCGGCGGCCATGATGGGGGCTTGTTCCAGGACTGCTTGGTCCATGGGGCCGCAGGGTTGGTTGTCTATGAGGTTGTATGCCTCCATCACCCGTTCCAGGGGTTGGGCTCGTACGTTCCGTAGGGTTGCGTCATCTGTTGAGGTCACGGTGGTGCTCCTTTCCCTTTTCCGTTGCGTAGTATACCACACTAAAGGTAGGGGGATGTTGCACCGTTGCTTGCGAAGGCTTCAGCTCACCACAGGGTGAGCTGGCCGCTCACCTGTTGTGTGTGGGTGCCGTGCCGCACCGACAGACACCGTTTACACGTAACCTGCGCACCTGGGGCCGGGGACATGCGCCCCAACGTCACCGCAAACCCGGCGTGGCATTCCGGGGCGGGCAGGGTGAACCCCAACAGCCACGGGACCTGACCCACCCGGTGCACCACCGCCGAGGAGCCGATACGTACGCCTGCGTTGGCGTATCGGCGTTTTTCACGCTCCACGAAACTGAGCATGATCGCCGAGAACGGGTCCAGGTTCTCCCTGGGTCCGTTGATGGGCGGGTTCGGGGCACGGCGGCGCCTCCTGCGGTGCGGGGCGCTGCGCCGTTGTGTGGGTGCGGTTGTGACGCTCATGTGTCCAGTATGCCCATCACTCACCTTGCCCACCAGAGAAAACCCCCCGGATGTGCCCGTAACCCGAAAATGGGCGGGGCTGCAACCGGGGGGTTGAGGGTGCGGTGGTGGTTATCCGACCTGTTGGATGACCTGATTCATCAGGTTCTGGATGTCGATGTCGTCAGGGCGGTGATCCCGGAAGAGCCGGTAGAGACCACGCAGAGAGTCCAGGTCTCCTTCACCCATGTGGGTGTTGACGATTGCCGCCCACTCTTGCGGGGTGGAGTTGACCGGATCAAACCCCTTACCCTGCCCGGGTTCCTCAGAACCCCCGGTGGCCTGTTCGGGCTCTTCTTGAAGCTCGGGGGTGGGCAGGTCGGGACCGTCGAACCCGCTGGCATCCACCCCGCCCAGGTCGACCGCTTCGACGGGGAACCCCTCGCCGTTCTCTCCCACGTCCAGGGGGTGGCCGTTCTCATCGACGTTGGCGCCCAGCTCCTCGGGGGTGTAGGCGCCGATCCCCAGGAGCACGTCTTGGGCTGCATCTCGGATGACTTCGGAGATGGCCCGCGCCTTGAGCATCGCTTCGGGGTACTTCTCCCACGGCAGGGAGGACCCCGTTTTTGACTTCGACCAGGGCCTCCCGTCGATCACCTTGATCAGCCCGGCACGTTGGGCCCGGTGCAGCGTCCAGGGGGAGGACTCGAACTCAAAGTCGGGATCGTCCTTGCGGACGATACTCGCCACCGCGTAGGCGTCTTTGTCGGGCAGCCCGCTGGGCATGTGCATTTTGATGCGCAGCTTGTGCCCGGGGCGCCGCACCAGGGCAGCCATGAACGCTGTGGTCATGGCAGGCTTTCCGCCCTGAGACAGGTAAACGTTCCCCAGGACGCTACTGATGGGCATGTCCAGGTCTCGGGCATACCCGATGGCCCACACCACGTTGTCGGGGTTGTTCTTGTAGGTGTCCGGCAGCATCCCGGAGCTGGCCAAAATCTCGGCGTAGCGGCGATCGGCCTCCACCTGGGTCAGGGCCCGGGGTGCTGGTGCCACAACCTTGCCGGACAGCTCCCGGCCCTGCTTGGGGTGGCGCACGACCTGCCCGGTGTGGGCGCCGGGGTCTGTGGTGTGGTGGGTTCCGTTGGGGTCGGGGGCGATGCGTTCACGCAGGGGCGCGCGCTGCGGCTTGGTCATGGTTTTCCCTTTCTGAGTGTTTACGGGAAGGAAGGTGGGCTGGTGAGGCCCACCTTCCTTGTTGTGTTGGGTGGCCCGTCGCCGGGGTCAGAGCATCATGCTCCCCAGGGAGCGGGCCTCCTCGGTGACCTGGTCGTTGAGGAGGTGGCCGCCGATCCTTTCGCGGATCGCGGTGAACTCCTCACCTGCACCGCGGGCAGGGATTCCGCTCTGGGTGAGCTGACGGTAGTTCTTGGCCCCCTCGCCCAGGAGGAAAACTGCGCAGTCTTCGACCCACTCTCGGTAGGTTTCCTCGCTCAGGTCGCTCCAGCCCGTTTCGATTGAGTCCAGATCCAGAACCCAGTCCATCCCGCTTTCGGCGAAGGTGGCCACGTAGCTCACGGCGGCTTCGTGGTCCAGGTCCTTGCCGGGGTTGCTGTCGGGGTAGTTGTTGAGGTGGTCCTGGATGATGGTCTTTTCGTCCATGGTTTCCTTTCCGGGGTTCGGCGGGGGGCGGTTTCCCCCCTGCCCTGTTAATACCTACTGTACCACACAAACTGGTGGGGACAAACCCCACCTGCACCCCCTCGCGGGCACAAAAAAAAGGGGGAGCCCGGCGCGCGGCCAGGCCCCCCCCGGGGGGCGGGTCAGCCCACCAGCTCCATCTCATCGACGGGGAAGGCAGCCCTGTCCTTGGGCGCCCCGGACTCGCAGTCGGGCGCACACTCGGGCAGCCGGTAGTCGTCGAACGACACCAGCGCCACCTCCCCCCTGGCGAGCCAGCGCACCACGGTGCCCTGGACCTTGTGGGTCTCCTGCGTGGCCCGGCAGCCACCCGTGGGGGTCAGCTGGACGTGGAACCAGGGGGCGACCCACACCTTGGCGCCCTCGCCCAGGACGGAGGTGGAGGAGTTCTGGAAGGTCATGGTTTCCTTTCCGGGGTTCGGCGGGGGGGGCGGTTTCCCCCCTGCCCTGTTAATACCTACTGTACCACACAAAGTGTGGGGGCAAACCTCCAGCCCCTTCAGCTTGAGTACTTTCGCTCCACCACCCGGGCGATCACCTCATCCAGGTTCTGGGTCAAGAACCCGACCGTGGCCCAACACCCGAACCCGAACCCGACCGCTCCTGCGCACACCGCAAGCAGAATATTTTGCAGGCTCACCTGCACCCCTTCCTTCTTGTCTTTTGGGGCCCATGGTCCCACCGCAGGGGCGGGCAGGTGGGGAAAACAAAAACCCCGACCCACAGGCGGGCCGGGGTTCGGGTGGGGTGGATCAGCCCAGGCGCAGGCGCCCGAAGGAGCGGGTCGCGTTGGTGATGGCCTGGTTGTGCAGGATTTCCTTGGACCCGTTGCGGATGCGGGCCCAGGTGCTCCCGGCCTTCTTGGCGCACATCAGGCGCTCCAGCTTCAGCGCCTCCGGGGTGAACTCGGCAACGTCGTGGGCCGTGTCCTCGATGTCGTCGGGGTTGGGGGTCCCGGGGGCCTGGTCCAGGGCTGCCTTGGCGAAGGCGGTGAACCACTGGAGGATGTTCTCCTCCAGGTGCCATTCCCTCTGGGAGGTTTCGTCCTCAATGAGGTGGTCCATGTCGTCCATCTCGGCGGTCATCTCGTTGAGGTGGTACATGGTGGTTCCTTTTCTGGTTCGGAGGGGGTGTTTCCCCCTTCCTGGTTGATTCCTACTGTACCACACAAAAGGGAGGGGGCAAACCCGCCACCTGCACCAACGCCCTGTGGGCACAAAAAAAGGGGGCCCGGCGCGTGGCCAGACCCCCTCTGGTTGTGGTCAGTTCTGACTCAGTGCCCGCAGGATGTACACCCCCGGACCCTGGTCAAACACCTTCTGGTCTTCTTCGCTGTCGTCGTCCCACTGGTCCATGGCCCGCCGGGCCCGGGAGTCCCTTGCCACCAGCTCCTCGGTCAGGGTCTCACGCCACACCTGGCCGGACTTTGGCAGCTTGTGGCGCATGTCGGCGATCGGCTCCAGGTGTTCGGCGATACGCTCGCACGGCCACTCCCGTATCTGCTCCCGGTACCGGTACTCCAGCTCCAAAGCGATTGCCCCGGCAACCAGGGCCGGCCTGTACCCCTCCTCCTTCCCCAGGGAGGGAACTTCCTGGTCCACCCAGTGACCCAGGGTCTCTTGCGGGGTTTTCTTGAGGATGCCTGCTCCCTTGTCGTACAGCTTCTCCACCAGGGATGCCATGGTGTTTCCTTTCTGGGTTGTTTCTTGGTTGGTTGAGGGCGGAAAGGCCAAGCCCCACCCCCGGGTGCCAGGGTTGGGGCTTGGCCCGACGGTCAGGTCTCGATCAGGGTGTTTGTGCACCCGACCAGGTTGCACCCCTGGGTGGCCTCCTCGTCTGTGGAGAAGACCGGTTGGGGGAAGCGGTTGGTGTCGTGCCTGGCCTCGGGGTCAAGCCCCTCGGCCAGGGCCCACGCCCGCACGATCTCCTCGGCGCTCTCGTTGCGGTAGTCGGTGGCGTCCCCCAGCTTCAGGGTGCGCTTCCTGGCGATTTCCTTCATGCAGTCGTTGCACACCAGCTCGGCCTGGTAGGCCCATCCGCTGATTCGGGACAATGTTTTTCCTTTCTGGAGGTGGTGGGGGCGACTCCCCCCTTTCTTGCTTCCTACTGTACCACATAAAGAGGGTGGGTGGCACCCCGGGGGAAACCTGCACCCCCCGGGGGGTGTTGTCACCGTGGGCTTTCCCGCGTCCAGGTCACTTCGATGCGCCCTTGACGCTTGGCGGCGGCGCCGATGATGCCCCCGGCGACGGCCCCCAACCCACCAGTGAGCAACCCACCCACGGCAACACCTGCCGCTGTGCGTCCTGCGCTGGTTTGCTGTTGACCCTGCCCCATCCCCTGGGCCGACCACCCGGCCGAGGACATGCGTGGCAGGTCCTTTTCGACCTGTTCTTGGTTCTCGTAGGTTTTGACCATCTCCGTCAACCCCAGCTGCTCAGCCTGCTGCTCTTGTGTTCCGAGCATGTATTCGGCCAGGGGGAGGCTGCCGTGTTGGGCCACCAGCTGTGCCAGTTGCTTGCCCGCCGAAGCGGTGGCGATCGAGGCTTTGGTGGCCACTTTCGCGGTCTGGGCCATGGAGGGTTTACGGCTTATCGGTTCGGGGGTCACAGGTTTCCACCCGGCGATGGCGTAGTACCAGTTCTGGTCGTCGCTGAGGATGGCGCCGTTGCGTGCGGTGATGGGCATGTTGGTTCCTTTCTGTTGGGAGGATGTATCGACCTTAGCGCCCGGGGTGGGTGTTGAGGCAGAAAAATGGGGGGTCGGAACCTTCGGTGGGGAAGGTCCCGACCCCCCTGGGGGGTGGTGCGGTGTGTGTTACTGGGGCATCTTGTCGGCCATGTCCTGGGCTGAGATGCGGCCGGTGATCTTGGTGTAGGTCAGGGTGTCGGTCCAGGGGTAGGGGTTGTCCTGGAGGCGGTACACCTGACTCCCCCCGAGCTGGAGTCGGGCGTGGTCGCTTCCGACGATGGCGGCCACGGTGACCGACTTTGCGTTGACGCGCTTGATCTCGTACCAGGTTCCGTCGTGGTGGGCGTAGTCGCCCTTGTTGAAGTCTTCCCGGCCCCAGATCTTGGCGTCGGTGTCCTCCAGTTCGGTGCGGTTTTTCTCCAGCTCCTGGGTGAGTTTGCGGCTTTGCTCGTTGAGTTGTTCGGCGTGGTGGCCCTCAGCTTGTTCGTGTTGGCGGTCGATCTGGCGTTGTTCGGCCTCCATGCGGGCGATACGGCGCTGGATCACCCCGGGGTCGTGTTTTTGCTTCTGGTGTTGCTCGGCTGCCCGGGCCTTTCGTTCCCAGTACTGGGCGGCCTGTTGGTTCTTGATGTACCTGCGCATGGCGGCGTCGGCGCGGCTGCGGGCCCGGTGTGCGGACTTTTCGGAGTGGTGGCCGGCCAGGATGGGCTGCCCGCCCTGGAAGCGTGCCGAGTGGTTGTCGGCGCTCTGGAGGTCGGCGTTGGCGCGGGCTCGGGCCTTGCGGGCGTTTTCCTTGTAGGTGGCGATGCGGTCTTCGTGGTGCATGGTTTCCTTTTCTGGTTCGGCGGGGGGCGGTTTCCCCCCTGCCCCGACAGCACCTACTGTACCACACAAAAGGGGGGTGGGGCCTACCCCCCCAACGGGTGAGCAGGACCGTTCACGATGGCGGTCCAACTCGCCCAACTCCATCCGCGCCACCATCAACCGTTGCCGGGCCCTGCGAGCCCACCCCGGGGCGGGCCTGCACAAAACCCACACTCGACGCACATCCCGGGCAGCAAGGTTGGCCTGCCGCACAGCCAACCGGGCCAGTTCTTGGCACCTGGCCTGGTTCATGTTTCCGGGGGAAAGTTCCCTCCAAGCCCCCAAGGCCAGACGGTCGATGCGGTCCAGCCGATTGGCGATCAGCTTTTCCAGGCTCTCCAGGGCCGCCGGGCGCGATGTGGTTGTGTTGGCGGCCTGGTCGGCGGTCTTCACTACGGGTGCTTTCCTTCCTTGGTTGTGCTCTTGGGGTTTGGGTGGTTCACAGCAGGATCATCAGGGCCGCCCATATGCCGGTGATGGCCCAGCACCCCCAACGGATACTTCCTTCGATTGCTGAGTCATCGCCGGTGGTGATCAGCATCGCGGGGGGCGGCCCCAGGTCCCACCAGCGTTTACCGTTGATTTTGATGGGCCACAGCAAGGGGGCTTGTTCCTTGGTGATCATGTCACCCAGCACGTGCACGATCATTCCTGCGCCCAAGCACACACCCAGGTACGTTGCGGGGATGTTCTCCAGCCACATCAGGGTGGCTGTGATCGCCCCGGACAGCACGGACACACCCACAAGGGTGGACAGGGTGCGTTGGCGCACGCTGGTGTCCAGGTGGGCGGCAAGGGCTCGTAGCGCCAGGGAGGTGGTCAGCCACAGCACCAGTGCGGTGGCGGCTTGCCAGGTGCTGGCTGCCCACACGGTCAGAGCCCCTACCGCAAGCGCGAAAAGCGCTGTGTGGGTCAGGGTGCGGTGGCTGCCTTCGTTGTCGTCGTAGGGGGTGCCTGTGGCCTTGTAGGTGGCTTTGGACACCACTCGGGTGATCAGGCACAGCAGTCGGGTCAGCGGCCCGAGGCTGTGGGTGGCGGTGGATTCGGGGTGGTCCAGGTCGGGTAGGAGCGCAGCCCCAGCACCCACGGCCACCCCGGCCACGATCAGGCCCGGGGTGGGGGCGGCTGCGGTCCAGGACGTGTAGGCGGCTGTCAGGGCCGCTCCGGTCAGGGCGCCGGTGGCGGCATGGGTTTTTCCCATCATGGCGGGTGTGGTCCTTTCGGGTTGCGGTGAAAAAAAGGGGGGCGGGGGCCGGGTGTTCCGGCCACCGCCCCCCGTTGGGGTGTTAGAGGGTCAGGGGTGCAGGGTCGCCCACACGACTTCTCCTTGGTCGCGTTCCTCCTTGGGCTGCTTGCGGATGTTTTCCTCCAGGGCCTGTTCGAGTCCGTTCAGCTCCTGTCGGGTGATCCCGTACCGGCGGATCAGGAGTTCTTCTGGTTTGGAGTGAAGCGGGGCGCGGGTGGGGTCTCCGACGGGAAGGTTGTCGAGGGGGGCGCCGTTGATGCGCCAATACCGTTCTACGTGGGTTACGTCCTGGCCGAGATCGACGGTGACGTCGAACGCCTCCACGGGCAGGCTCAATACGGCCTGGGCGACGTCGGCGCTTCTGGCTGAGGTTTCGCTTCCTGGGTGTTCCCAGGCCAGCACCATGCAGGTCTCTGCTGCCCTGGAGCGGCGTGCTTCGAGGCGTTTGCGGTGGGCGGCCTCTTCCTGGGTCTGTTGCGGCTGGTGGGTGGACTCCAACATCCTGCGTAGGTCCTCCACCTGTTCGAGGAGGGCTTTTTCCCGCGCCTGCGTGGCGGCGAGTTGGCGGTGGAGTTCGTTGTTTTCCTGTTCGGCTTTCCTGAGGGCTTTGGCGTTTTGGTTGGCTCGGTCGGCCTCTTCGGTGAGCTGTGCGGAGTGTCGGGCTGCTTCGTTCTGGGTGTTGTGTAGTTCGTGCCTGAGTTCGGTGATGCTCAGGCGGCATTCTCCGTGGAACACGAGGTCTCTCTTTCTTGGTGTTGGGGTGACCGTGCGGTCTCCACGCCGCCCCTCGAAAGGCTCTTGAGGGGCGGCGCGGGCACCCTCGCGCAAAAACCGGTGGGGGCACCCCGGGTTGGGGTGCCCCCTTTTGTGGTGGTTGCTTCAGAGGTCGGCGGCCCACTGGAGGATGTCGTCCTCATCGTCCAGCAGCAGCTGGTTGAGGTCGGGGTGTTCGGGGCTGCCGGGGATTTCTGTCGGGGTCCAGCTTGAGCTGTCAGGCGCCTTCTCCAGGCTGGCTATGTGGTTACCGTCGGGGGTGAACACGGTCACCTCTTCGGCGTCCTCCATCCATCCGATGTAGCGCCCGTCCAGAACGTAGCCGATGCTGAGGTCTTCGGCGGGGATGTCGTCCATGGTGTTTTCCTTTCCTGAGCTGGAGGGGCGGTTCCCCCTCCCTGTCTGATTCTTACTATACCACACAATCGAGAGGGAGTGGACGGGCAGCGGCGTCGTCGATGGTGTGCTGTGTCCACGCCCTGGGGGCTGGAACCCCTTACGTGAGGCCCATGCCCGTTACCTTGGGCGGGGCCGCTGCCGGGGACCACTCGTCGTCGTTCGGTGGTGACATGATCACCAGGCGAGGAACCTCCTGTGCGATACGGGCCACGACCCGTCGGTGCCAGGTCGCCGGCCACGTCTCCTCCGGGTACGCCTGCCTGTACTGCTCGTCGGAGTAGTACGTGACCACCGCAGGGTCGCGGGCGTCCGTGAGTGCTTCCACGCCCGCGGCGACGTACTGAGCCGTGACCGCTTCTAGACGTTCGACCTCCAACCGCACACCGTCAGGGATGAGGCGCTTCCCGGCCTCCCAGTGGCGGACAGCGCGCGGGGACACGTCGAGGTACTCGGCGAGCCAGTCACCGCCCAGCCCGAGCCATTCCCGGATGGTTTTCAGCTCCACACCGGTCATGCGTTCGTCGTCGGGCATGCCAGGCGGGTCGGCGTAGGCGTCCATGGGCTCCTCCTCCAAGGAAGCCGGCCCCCGACTGCACGCCGGGGGCCGGCTTGGTGTTCGCGGGGTCAGGCGCGGGCGACGGTGGCGTACAGGGCGTTGTCGGTGACCTGCCAGGGGCCGGTGACCTCCCACCCGGCCTGCTCCAGCAGGGCCTCAGCTGCGGCTTCGACCTTGTGCAGCTGGTCCTCGTCGTCGGTGCGCACGTCGGTGTCGACCGGGCCGTACACGACGGTGGTGCCGGCGATGGGGGTGATGGTCTCGTTGCCGTCCTCGTCCACGTTCAGGTCGGCGGCGGCCTCGGTGACGGACACGCCGCTGTAGTCGCCTGCGACCACGTCGTGAGCGGTGCCGATGGCGGCGACTTAGCCGTGCTCGGCGTCGTACTCGGTGAGGTCGAGGGCGTTGCGCTCCACGATGGTCCAGTACTCGTCGTCGTCGATGGTGTCGATGTGCACGAGTCCGTAGGTGGTGATGATTTCGTCGACGATGGCGTCGAGGTCGTGCTCGTCGTCGTGGTGGGGGATGCTGTCGCGGACCTGGGCGTGGAGGTCGGTGCGGTTCATGGTGAGTCCCTTTCGGCTCTGCCCGGGGCGTGTTCCCCTTGGCTTCTGACGCCATCATATGTTCCTAAAAGCGGAACGCGCATTCTGGTGGTGGGGTTGCCCCGGGGGGGCTGGTTGGGTGCCTTCGGGTGACGGTGCCCGTGCGGCCTATACGGCCTCTGCGGGGGTGGTGGGGTCGACCGCCAACTCGATCCTGGACAGTCGCAGTACGCGGGGGATGTAGTCGGCGGCGTCGGGGTCGTCGGCCAGGGCCGCCTTGTGGTCGAGTTTTTCGATGGTGCGCATGTAGCGGGCTGCCTTGTCGGGGTGGTCGCGGGTGTAGTCCTTGGCGCGGAAGGTGCCGTTGGCCTTGTAGGTGGCCAACTTGGTGCCGTTGGCCTTGAGGATCTGGCCGTGTCCGGTCATGGCGATCATCTCGGCCTTGGCGTGGCGTTCCTCGGCCTGGAGTGTTTTGATTTGGGATTCGATACGTGCCAGGCGCCTGCGTGCCATGGCGGCCTGCTCCCCGCCATCGACTTCCTCGGCTTGGATGGTTTCGGGTCCGTGCAGGATGCGGGTGGCTTCCATGGTGGCTTCGGTGCCGTCCAGAGCCGGGGCGCACCGTTGCAGGATGTTTCCATGCCAGAACTCCGAGGCCCTGGCAACCAGGACCTCGATGAGGCCATCGTCACGTTCCACGGTGTAGGAACGGTGCTCTCCGGTGTCACGGAACAGCACGATGATGTGCCACCGCTCCAGGCCGGTGACGGCCATGCACCATTGGGACTGGGCCATGGCGTGGTCGGAGGGCTGGCCGTCCCACTGGTCGCGGTGGTCACGCCAGGTGGTGGTTTTGACTTCGAGCCCGGCGCCGTCGCCGGTGAGGCGGTCGGGGGTGGCGCGCATCCAGGGCTGCTCACGGTGGGCCAGGAGCCCGCAACGGCGCACGGGGGTGCCGGTGTCTTCCACCCAACGCGCCACGGCGATGTCTTCCATTTCGCGGCCCAGGCGCATTCGGGGGTTGTCGGGGCTGGTGTAGCCCTGGGTTTTTTCGGCGTACAGCTGGGTGAGGCTGGAGTGGGGGTTGACGCCCAGGATGGTGGATGCGTCGGAGGCGCCGATGCCTTGGGTTCGGTGGTGGAGCCAGGCGGTGTGGTGTTCTTGGTGGGCTTGGGCGCGTTGTTGGGGGGTCAGGCCGCTGAGGATTTTACGGCTGGGCGCGCTGGGGTGGATGGCGCGGGCTTGTGGGGTGGTGTAGTCTGCTGACACAGGCATCATTCTCCTGCTTTCCTCTTGGGGCGGCTGGGGCATGGTGTTCCTTTCTGGTGAGGGGTGGTTCCCCTCTACAGGGCGAGTGGTATCGCCCTGGATGGCCCCAGATCTCATGGCTTGGCCCACGGGTTCTGGGGCCTTCCTTTGCCCCCGAGGTTTCCTACTGTACCACAGTATTTGTGGTGGGGCCGGACCCCCTTCCCTTTGGGGCTGGTGTTACGCCCCGGGCGGCCCTGTTGCCGTGTAATCTGGCCACTCCGACCCCCGAACCAAAAAGGATCACGCCGTGAGCACGTTGTGGTTGGCGGTGGACGCCTCAGGCAACGACACCCGTCAGCGTGCGGTGGATGCCCTGCACGACGCAGACCTTGATGTTGTGCACGCAGGCCCCCGGCCGGACGCCAGGGAGCTGACCCGCGACCCGGTGGGGATCGCACTGAGCGCCGGGTTTGGTGTCTTGGCCGCCGGGTTGGCGTGGCGGACCATGGTGCTGGGCGGGTGGTGGTGGGCGGCTGCGATCCCACTTGCCGTGGTGGTGGTGCTGTGTATTGCGGGGGTGGTGTCGGGCACTCAGGCCCTGGACCGCAGCGATCAGTACTGGGAGTGACCCACAGACAAAAGAAGACCCCCTCCCGGGTGACTGTTTCGGGAGGGGGTCTGTCTGTGCCTGTCAGGAGAACGGGTTTTCGATCGACGGCACCCGCTCGTGGTCCTGGGGGGACTTGAACATCCTGACCTCCTTGCCGCGCGCCCAGGCACGGAAAGCCTTGGCGTACAGCGCCATGTAGGTTTTCGGGTTGGTCTTGATGTTGTTGGTTCGACGGTTGGCCAGCTGGCGGCGCAGCCGGAGCGCCGGGGCGTTTTGGGAGCTGAACCCCAGCCCGTGGATGACCTGGTTCTCCCATTCCTCGTGATCCAGCCCCACCCCGGACAGGTCGGCCTTGCGGGACAAATACAGGCACACCGTCCCTGATGTGGGGGTCATGGCTGTTTCCTCGGCCAGGCGTTTGCCGTAAGAGAGGGCTTGGGGGAGGGTGGGGTGTTTTTCGTTCAGGTATTCGAAGAGTTCTTCGTCGCTGACTCGGGCGTCGTTGGACCACAGGTTGTTTTCATACCTCCAAAGCAGGCGTGTGCTGGAGGAGACTTGGGGGGCGTTCTTGATTCCGTTGCGGGAGAACTCATCGGCGGTGTTGCGTTTGATGCCCCGGTCGAGGTAGGCCCAACTTTCCTCTTGGAGGCCTCGGGAGACGGCCATGGGGACGGCGATGGGGTGGGGGGAGTTTTTGTTGGCCACCAGAACCGCTGACAGGCGGTGTTGGCCGTTCATCAAAACACCGTCGTGCCGGAAGGCGATGGGGTCGGGGGTGAATTTCCACCTTCCTTCGGCCATGTCGGCTGCCAGGGCATGGACGTGCCGGGCTCTCAGTGGCCGGTTGGCGGTGTTTTGTTCCAGGTATTTTTGTGCGGTTTGGGGGTCGATGACCTCTACGGACTGTTGGATGTGGTGTTCAGGCATGGTGTCCTTTCCTGGGGTTGCCTTCGTGGGAACGATTATGTCCTGTTTGTGTCCGTGTCGGGTCATCTTTGCAGAAGTTCCCGCCTCTTCTTTGCTGTGGGTGGTCGGTGCAGGCGGCGGGGGTGGGTTTGGCTTTGTTCGCATTGAGCCGGTTGCGTTACCCTGATCACCATTTGGGGTATTGGGGGGGATCGTGAGCGCTGTCCACTGTCCACCTGAGCAGGATGACCAGTGGAAACACATCGTCAACTGCCAGCAAGAGGATTTGAGGCTGCTGGCCAGGCAGCAGAAGCTGCGCCTGGCCCGGCTTGAGTCCGCTTTGTGCAGGATCAGGTTTGTTGTCTGGTCAACGCTTTCGGTGTGTGCCTTTGTGGGGTTGACCAGCTTTGTGTTGGCGGTGCACGCCTACCGATAGGCCGCGAGGGTGCCCCGGCCTTCAGGCCGGGGGTGAATCGCGCTTACCCCGGGCCGGATGGTCTTCGCGCCAGGCATCGAGTTCTTCCGGCCTCCACAACGAGGTTCGGCCGATCTTGGTGGGCTGAGGGAAGTCGGGGTCTCGGTTCACGAGGTTGTACAGCGATTGCCGGTTGATCCCGAGTCGTTGGGCGGCTTGTTCGGAGGTCAGGTAATGGGACAGATCCATGGGCCCACGATAACGGACCAAAGTAGTTCAACTACTGGGGGTGCCGTTAACGAACGTGGCACCAGCCGCAACCGCGTAGAACCTGCCTGGTGGGATAGGGTGGCTTGCATTCATTGCCCCTGTGAGGGGTTCGGCGACACCTGTAAACGGGTGCCGTGTGTCCGAATCCCGATCACACAGGAGGCATCACTCATGCGCGGTCCTGCCCGCAACCACCACCCCCTGGTCTTCCGCGCCGCCTCGCGTCAAGACGCAGTGCGGGCGCTCCTGGACCACGCGGGGCCCGGCCGGTGAACGAGACCACCGATCCGGAGTGGCAGCAGCGCATGTCCTGGAAGGAAGCACTCCTGCTCTGGGCTGAGCACATGCCCTTCCACGAGGCTGCGGCGAAGGCGGGGGCGTCGTTCGCTGAGATCGCCGACCTGCGGAGCGCCGACGAACAGTTCGATGCTGCCCTACGGCGGGCTCAAGAACGCGGCGGTCGGTTGCCGCAGGGGCCGCGCGAGGTGGTGCTCGATCGGTTGCGTCACGGGGCGCTGGTGCGAGAGGCCGCCGAGGAAGCCGGTATTGCCGTGGAAACGCTCAAGTATTGGCGTCGCAAGGACCCCGACTTCGACGCTGCCGTGCTCACCGCTGCTGTTGTCGGTCGGGGCAACCTCGGCCGGATGCGGCCCTTGGCACGGTTGCGTTGTCCGGGCATGTGCGGGTCGACCACCGGTTATGACTTTGGATGCCGCAAGGATGCCTGCGGGGGCGCCAAGGCGGAGCAGGTGCGCACCCTGCGATCTCGCGTTCCTCAGTAGTCGACGGTGAGCACGTCCAGGGCGGCGGCCTTGTCGGCCTCGGTGGGTAAGGCGTAGCGGCGGGTGGTGTTGATGTCGGTGTGCCCCATCAAATCGGCGACGGTCACCAGGTCAACCGGTTCCTTGGACAGGTCGCCGCGGCCGCGCACCAGGTCGGTTCCGAAGGTGTGGCGCAGCACGTGCGGCCCGAAGGGTTCGCCGTCGTCGGCGGGGCCGATCCCGGCCGCGGCCCCCAGCTCGCTCACCACGGTGTTCGCCGCCCGCGTCGACAACGCCTGGCCGTCGCGGTTGCGCACCAGCGGACCGGTGTCGGGGCGGCCGAGTTCGTCCATGAGCCGTTCCAGGGAAGTCCGGGCCTCGGCGTGCAGCGGGACGGTACGGTCTTTGCCGCCGAACCGCCCCTTCCCGCGCACCCGCACGCTCCCCTTGCGCGCGGACAGGCGCACGTCGGCCACGTCCAGGGCGACGATCTCGGCCACGCGCAGCCCGGTGTAGTAGGCCAGGTGGCAGATGGCCCGGTCCCGGGGTGAGGCGTCGCGGGCCACGGTGCGCAGGAACCTGAGAAGGGTGCGCTGGTCCAACGCGCGGGGAGCGGAGGGGCGGGAAAGGTGTTCGCGCACCACCGCCGGGCGGCCAGAGCCGCGCAGGACGAAGAAGGCGTCCACGGCCGCCAGGCGGTTGTTGATGGTGGCCGCGCCCAGGTGGGTGCCCCGCTCGGTGCGGGTGTTCTTCAGGTGGCGGCGCCAGTCGCGCACTGCCCAGTCCCGCGCGTCGGGGCCAGTGAGGGGGTCGCCGTCCACAGCGCCGGCCTCCCGGGCCTCGGCCAGCCAGAGCAGGAACGCCGCAGTGCTGCGCCGGTACTTGTCGCGGGTGGCCGACCCCAGGTCGGTGGCGGCGGCGAGGCGGTCGCCGAACGCGGTGAGCTCGCCCGCCAGATCATCGGGCAGCTCCACGGGTCGGCGGGGCCGCCCGGTCCGCGTGTTTCCAGAAGTGGATTCGGAGGGCTGCTGCGGGCCAGGGGTCGTGTTTCCAGAAGTCACCCCCGCAGTCTACTTCCGGAAATGCTCGTTTCCAGAAGTGCGACATCCGGCGTGAGACGGTTTCGATTTCCGCCGTTGCTTATTAACGTCTACTCGTCTAGACTCTGATTAACACCGGCGGAAATCTACGCTTAGGAGCGAGTATGCTGCGCGTCAACATCCACAAGCAGACCTACGGCATCGACAGCGAGGGCTGGGAGTTCGACGGCTGGTTCGACCATGCCAAGGCCGAGGTCTGGCGCGGCGAGGAGTACGCCCCCGGTCAGCGCACCGACCTGCTGCGCACCAAGCAGGGTCAGTGGCTGCGCGGACACATCACCAACTGGCAGGGCCAGGAGTCCCGCTACGAGCGCATCACCCCCGACGAGGCCCGCCAGTGGCTGATCGAGGACGGTGACTACGACGAAGACCTGACCAAGTACTTCGGTGAACTGGACGAAGAGCGCGGCCCCGGCCGCCCTTCGGAGGGCACCCGCATCGACGTGCGCATCCCCGACGACCTGTTGACCCTCGTGGACACGCGCCGAGAGGCCGACGGCGACCGCTCCCGAGCCGAGACCATCCGCAAGGTCCTCACCCAGGCGCTGACAGTGTGACCTGACCAGATCCGCTCACGCGGGTGCGGGGCCTTCGGGTGCCGCACCCGCACCGAGGTCCAGACGCGAGCCCAGATCCAGGTTGACTTCGCCGTAGGGCCGCACGTGGGACCAGAACAGCGGCGTCAGACCGCGCCGGTCGGCGCCGGTGAGCTTCTCGGACCAGGCGGGTTCGGCGAGCACGTCCTGGAGCATGAGGGTGTTGACATAGACCAGGGACGCCTGGAGGATTCGCAGGCACAACGCGGCCATCTCCACCTCCTCGCGCCGGTTGGTGGAGATCTCCCCGCCCTTGCCGTAGTAGATGACCGCGTTGGCCGCGTTCCAGGACTCCACCACGTTGAGCCCTTCCTCGATCTCGCGCTGCAACTCGCGTACACGCAGGTAACGGGCCACAAAGCAGGTGCGTTGGGCCCGCCCGATCTCCAGTAGGCCCGGGAGGAAGTCAACAGGGGGCTGGTTAGGTTCGCCCCCGTTGGGTCAGTTCCTGGACCGGAGCCTTGCCCGGCCTGCTTTACGGGCCTTGGGGGTGGTCGAGGTCTTCTTGGGTGTTGCGGGTTTACGCCCCACACGTGGCCAATCCACTACCCGGACCGCATCGGGGGCGGGGGAACGGAAGATGGGCCTGCCCAGGTACTGGGCGCCCAGGGCCGCCAAAAACAGGGCGTCGGCGGCGTCGTCGTTTTGCACTGGGATGCCGGGCCATGCGGCTCGTGCGGCGCCCAGCATCATGGTTTTGGTTGCTTTTCCTGAGCCGGTGGCGTAGCGCTTCAGGGTGCTGGGGGCCACGGTGGCGTAGGGGATTCCCAGCTGGTGGATCTGGTGGGTGAGAATCCACCACCCTCCGGCCAGTTGGTGGAAGGTGGATG
>Ga0209487_1000818_pt1 | contig 27225 bp, 27 predicted proteins | sample Poulit2012_FD_187524 | JGI IMG/M metagenome (GOLD analysis project Ga0209487, IMG submission 187524) | Agricultural soil microbial communities from Georgia to study Nitrogen management - Poultry litter 2012 (SPAdes) (version 2) | ecosystem: Environmental > Terrestrial > Soil > Agricultural land...
AGACGTGTTATAATAGCTATTGCGATGAGTTGCTTTGCATAAGACGAAAGATAATGCAATACACGTGGATGTGAACCCGTGGTCTTTCGCCGCAAATATCTGAAAAACCGCCTGTATTTATACAGGCGGTTTTTCATGTGCATATCCTATTAAGTTTTATTTTTCTTTACCTTTTCGGTGTGTCAGGATCAGAATAGACGGTAAGAAGAATCCTCTAATAATAAAGGTGTCAAAGAGAATTCCCATCGCCATGATGAAACCAAATAAGAATAGCTCTTGTAAAGGCTGGGTCATTAACACAGAAAATGTAGCTGCAAGGATTAACCCAGCAGATGAAATGACGCCACCTGTTAAGGAAATACCCTTACCAACCGCTTCTTTCCATGGTAGATGTACCGCATTTTCCTTAATTCGAGATACGAGCATAATGTTGTAGTCAATTCCTAATGCAACCATGAATACAAAGGTGTACACAGGTAATCGATAACTAATAGCGTCATACCCAAATAAGTGTTCGAAAATCCACCAACCGAAACCAAGAGTAGCGACATAGGATAGAATAATCGTACCCATCATCAAAACAGGTAATAGAACTGATTTTGTTTGGAAACCAAGTACAATTGTTAGTAGCACAGTAACAAGCGAGAACAAGAGAATCATATCACGGTTATTCATTTGTTTCACATCAAGTTGTTCCGCTGTTTGTCCTGCAACATGTAATTCATAGTCATTTGCAGACAATCCACTACTATCAATAAGGTTTTCAGCTGAATCACGCAGTGTTTCAACCGTTTCTAATGCTGCTGGTTCATAAGGATTTCCATCTAGGACAAGTTGTAGTTTAATCGACTTCCCACTACTTGATAGAAACTCATCTGGAATATCAGCATTCTCAATCATTTCATCGGTCAGTTCAGGACTAACAGAAGTGATTCCCTTTTGATCTTCTAATAAACCCTTAAACTCATTAACTTCTGCTAAAAAGTCTGATTGAACATCGATTTCCTGTTCTGATTCTAATACAACAGTAATCGGTGCAAGCTGTCCAGCAGGATAATTTTCTTCTAACTGTTCAAATCCTACTCGTGAAGACATGTCATCAGGGAATGATTTCAACAAGTTAAAAGAGAAATTTATTGATGATACGTTAAACACACCAACTAATAATACGACCATTATTGATCCCGTGATTATAGCTGGGTGCTTCAACACAAGTTTACTTGCTTTCGCCCAGAATCCTTGTTTCGATTTCTTCTTTTCATTTACTTGCGGAATAAATGGCCAAAATGCCTTTCTTCCCATGAGAGCGAATATAGCTGGGATAAGTGTCAATCCGGCGATGAGAATAAAGACAACGGCAATGGAAAATACCGGTGCAAAGTGATGGTAAGGCTCAAAGATTGTCACAAACAATGCAAGCATAGCTAGTAATACTGTACCACCGCTAAAAAATATTGGCTCGGATACATGGTAAATAGCCTCTCCCATTGACTTGTATTTAGACTCGGTCTTCCCTAACTCTTCTCGATAGCGTGAGAAGATAAACAAGCTATAATCTGTCAAGACCGCAAACATGAGTACAAGCATAATGGATACCGCTTGCCCTTCTACAACGAATACATCATATTTACCAGCGAGACCAAGTACTCGGTCCACTACGCCATAAACGATACCCGCAATAATGAGTGGTGTAATCGCTAGAAGTGGAGAACGGTAAATGATGATTAATAAAATAAAGATTAAGCCAACTGTAGATAATATTAGGACAACATCTGCATCTTTAAATAATGAAATTGTATCGGCAGAGATACCCGCAGGTCCAGTGATTTCTAATCCCATTCCATCTAAGCCAATATCGTTCATTTGATCACGTAACTGCTGAAGTGTATCGTGTGATTGATCAGATTCGATACCATCTTCCAATGCTACGTTAAATAATAATGTTGATTCATCTTCAGAGAACATTTGATTTTGCACGTCTGTTGGGAACTCATGAAAAGGAAGTGCACTTGCTACATATTCTGGTTGCTCATCTGAAGCTAACCACTTACTAAAGTCTTCAATCGCATGACGATCATCTTCGGTAATTTTCCCATCCCGGTGAAAGACGAGTAATGCGGTGAGTCCATCATCGGTCGGAAACTCATCTGTTATTACTTGATCGGCGATTTCAGAGGGCGTATCTTGATTAATACTTCCTTCTGTACTATTCCCTTCATATTCCTTAGCAGAAGGTGCGAATATGCTAAGGAGAAGAACGATTGCAATCCAAGCAATCAGCGTAACTTTGGCACCTTTTGAACTACTTGTATAGCGAACTAATTTACGGATTGGTTTTAACATGTCTACAACTCCTTGTTTAGATTCTAACCACAATGATAGATGCACCATATGAACGGAGTATGAATAAGAGAAATCAATTTATGGGGGGGAAGTGATTTTTTGAAGTTGTTAAAGATAGAGTTATTAGAAAGTTTGTGTTATTCTAAAAAACATGAGTTAAAATCGTTTAAGCATGATTCATTCTGTTAGCTTTCCTATACGGATATAAAAAACGATATTCTTTGCTGAAGTTTGTTACATCTAAAGGCAAACTTTATAATGATATAGGGGGTAAACGACATGAAAAAGAAATTGTTTCTAGGGCTGATGGTTACACTAGTAATGATAGGACTTGTAGCCTGTGGACAGGATGAAAAAAGGGATCAAAAATCAGATAAATCTGCTGAGGATCAAGTTCCAGTAAAAATTGGAATGTTAAAGTTAACGAGTTCTGCACCTTTATTTATTGCTTTAGAAAAGGGTTATTTTGAGGAAGAGGGCATTGATGCTGAAGCGGAATGGTTTGAAGCAGCACAACCGATCTCAGTAGCAACAGCTGGTGGGGATGTTGAAGTGGGTGCGACTGGAATAACAGCCAGTTTATATAATATGGTTGCAAACGGTGAAGAGTTAACCATTGTAGCTGATAAAGGAAGAGAGCAAGCCGGTTATTCATCGACAGCATTATTAGTACCGGATGATTCTTCAATCGAAACGATAGAAGGACTGAAGGGTAAAAAGATAGGAATTACACAAACAGGCTCTACTTTTCATTATATGGCAGGGCGATTATTAGAAGAAAATGGATTAACAACAGATGATGTAGAACTTGTTCCATTAAACAGTATTCCTGGCCTGATGGAAACGTTAGAGAGTAAACAAGTTGATGCCGTCCTTTTAAATGAACCGAATATTACGAGTGTTGTTGAAGAAGGATATGGTAAAATAATCGCACAAGTAGGGGATGAAATTGACTATCAAACATCAGGGATCTTTTTCTCTAAGTCCTTTACCGAACAAGAAGAAACGGCGAAGAATTTCCTCAAAGCATATGCTAAAGCGACTGAATATTATTATGATGCTGTGCTTGTAAAGGAAGATGGAAAAATAGTCCCTGGGGAAAACTTTGATGAAGTGATCGATATTATTGCCGATTATACAGATCAAGAACCAGCGATTATTGAGCAAGGTCTTCCTTATATGGACCGTAATGGAGAACTCCTCTCTTCAGATATTCAAACACAAATTGATTGGTATGCTAAGGAAGGATTGATTGAAGCAGCCATTGAAGTGGACGAAATTGTTAATACAGAGTTATTAGAAGCCGTATTGAGTGAATGAGGGAAGTGTTGCACATGAAAATTGTCATTGAAGACGTCGGGAAAACGTTTGTAGATTCAAATAAGAAAGAAGTAACGGCTCTTGAAAACATTAACTTTTCCATTCAAGAGGAAGAGTTTGTCGTTTTAGTTGGTCCAAGTGGTTGTGGGAAGTCTACATTACTTAATATTGTCGGTGGATTAATGTCACCGACAAATGGCAGTGTTTATTTTGAAGGCATGCAAAATAAAGAGCCGAACCTAGGGATTGTCTTCCAGGAGATCGCCTTGTTCCCATGGCGCACCGTTTATGAAAATGTTATTTATGGATTAGAAGAAAGAAAAATGAGTAAGCAAGAACAAGCGGATAAAGGAAATCATTTTATTGATATGGTTGGGTTAAGTGAATTTAAAGATGCGTATCCGAAACAATTATCTGGAGGGATGAAGCAAAGGGCGGGAATTGCTAGAGCGCTTGCGATTGAACCAGATTTACTTCTCATGGATGAACCCTTTTCCGCCTTAGATGCTCAATCCCGAACCTTGATGCAAGAAGAGCTTCTGACGATTTGGAATCGGACAAAGTTGAGTACACTCTATGTAACTCATAATATTCAGGAAGCTGTTTATTTAGCAGATCGAATTATCGTATTATCTCGACATCCAGGTAAAGTTAAAGAAGTGATTGAAATTGATTTGCCGAAAATGGGGAGAAATGGAGAAAATCACCGTATTCTATTTGAACAGTATGTAGATGATATTTGGCAACTGATTCGTGATGATGCGAAGGAAGCATTAAAGGAGTGATAGATAGTGCCAAAGAAGAAACAGTTGATAACGAATCGGGTAGCATTTCTTGAAAAGAAAACACCCATCTATGCGCCTTTTCTAGGAATTGCGATCATCCTTGTTTTATGGGAGATCATAACGGGTTTACAAATTGTATCACCACTTTTCCTACCTGCCCCTTCAGCGATTATCACGACGGGTTGGGAAATGATCTTAAGTGGTGAAATATATGAAAACCTAATGGCAAGTTTATATAGAATTGGAATGGGCTATGTTATTGGTGCAGTAGTTGGAATTGTAGCAGGACTTATTCTTGGTTTTTCTAAATGGGCAGATGCAATTGGGACTCCCATTGTATATGCCATATATCCGATACCTAAAATAGCACTTTTACCATTGTTTATTCTATGGCTCGGTATTGGCGAGTTATCGAAAGTCACGATTATTGCGTTAGGGGTTTTCTTTCCGGTCGTCATCAATACTTTTTCAGGAGTGAAAAGCGTTGATCAAATGCTTATTAAAGCTGCAGTAACTTTTGGATCCAGTCCATTTAATGTGGTTCGAAAGGTAATATTACCAGGGGCATTACCGATGATCTTTGCTGGTTTAAAACTTGCCGCCGGTACATCGCTTTTGTTATTAGTCTCTGCCGAGATGATTGCTGCACAAAACGGGATCGGATCGATGGTTTTACATTATGGAAACTTAATGATCACGACAAAGCTAATGGTTGGGGTCGTTGTACTATCATTGCTTGGGCTTACTTTCAATCGGGGTTTACAATGGTTGGAAAACAAACTTTTGCCGTGGAGATAACCTAGGATTTAGGGAAATGATCATCAGATCGGGAACGATTTAAAATTATAGAAGAAGTAAAATGATAATACTCCTAAAACAGATGAATGTATCGTATAATATAATACAAGGAGGTCATGTATTATGGTAGAGATCAAAAGGATTACTCCAGAGGATACATATGAAATTAGAAAAAAGATATTTCGCCCCGATCAAACGATCGATGCTTATCAATATGAAAGTGATCATTTCAGAGAATCATTCCATCTAGGAGGGTATCACGAGGGGAAGCTCATTAGTATCGCCTCCTTCCTAAAAGAAGATAACGCTGCATTTGAAGAGATCAACCAATATCGACTACAAGGAATGGCCACACTAAAGGAATACCGTGGACAACAGGCAGGAAGTCAAATCCTTCGTTATGGTGAAAAGATACTTAAACAACGACATGCCCGATTGTTATGGTGTAGTGCTAAATTTCCAGTAAGTGATTATTATACAGGATTTGGCCTACGGGAACACGGAGAAGTATTTGTCATCGACACCATCGGACCACATAAACTGATGTATAAGAAATTATAATGGGGACAGTCCCCCGCCACAGTAGCGTGCTAATGTGGTAAGGGACTGTCTTTGTTTTTTTCGATTACATATTTTTGATATGTTAGACTGCGCGGCTCCGAGAATAGAGATAATACGCGCTCCATCTCTAGGATCGGTGCCTTTTTAGTCTCGCCTAAGTAGCTGGAAAAACTACTCCAAAGATAATGTTCCGGTTTTTCCACGATATTTGCTTCAACTGGATTTTGATGGATGTATTTGCTAACCGTAAGAAAATAATCATTGGTCTTAATTAGCCGAGAATGGAATCGACCTTGAAAGACATGTCCTGTTAGCTCATAGCGCTTATTAAAGTACATGGCATAACGGGTGTGAATAGATTTTATAATCGTGCCAGGCGGTTTGTCCGTCGTTTCTAAGAGAAGGTGAATGTGGTTAGGCATGAGGCAGTACGCATGAATGTAAAAATAATCGAGATCCCAGCATGCTTTCATGAGGTTCAGATAACGTTGATAATCTTGGGGATCAAGAAAGATCGAATCGCGCCGATTTCCGCGGGCGGTAATGTGATATGTCGCTCCTGGATACCAAATACGAGGTTTTCTGGCCATTGTAATTCTCCTTTGGGGTTTAAACCTATTATTGCTCGAAAGAGAAAGTAACTTCAAATGGCTGAAATGGTATGTTCTGTTGGATAAGATCCTAGAGAATGCGATTATTATGGGAGATAAATCGGCAGGATATAAGACGATAGGGGCTTAAAATAGGAAATTAGCCAAATTTAAAATTATGTTGCTTTATTATATTAGTGTGACGGGGGACTGACCCCCGCTTTAGTTAGAATTCCTCATATACTGCTGGATCCTGATCTTTATTTCTACCGTCCGGTCGAGTTAATTTGTTAATAACACTCATCTCTGTATCATCAAGTGAGAAGTCAAAGATGGATATGTTTTCAAGCTGACGTTTAGGTGATGCAGATTTTGGAATGGAAATGGCTCCAAGTTGATAGTGCCAGCGTAAAATAACTTGTGAAATCGATTTATGATGATGATCAGCAATTTTTTGAATCATTTCATTCTGTAAGACTTTATTTGCACGGCCAAGCGGACTCCAGGATTGTGTTTTAACATTATTTTTTGCATGCCATTTTCTCTGTTCCTCTTGGTTGAAAAATGGATGCAATTCAATTTGGTTGATACTTGGTAACACACCTGTTTCCTTTTTGAGGCGCTCCATATGTTCAGGCAAAAAGTTGCAAACACCGATTGAACGTATTAATCCCCACTTTTTTGCATCAATGAGGGCTTGCCATGCTTCTACATAATCATCCTGGATCGGATTAGGCCAATGAATAAGGTATAAATCATAATAATCCAGATTTGCGCGATATAATGATTCTTGGATGGTTGGAACGGCAACATCATATTTTTGATAACGTCCCGGCAGTTTCGACGTGATTCTTAAATCACTTCTTGGAACAGAACTACGACGAACAGCTTCACCTATGGTCCCTTCGTTTTCATAATTGTAGGCGGTATCAATCAGTCGATAACCTAGATCAATTGCATTTTTAGTCGCATTAGCACCGTCATTACCGTTTAGTTTATATGTCCCGAGACCTACAACAGGTATACTAAGACCATCATTTAGTGTGATTTCTGGTATTTGTTTATTCATCATTGATCATCCCCTTCATTATTCATTTAAGATTACCACTTACTAGAGACAAAACTCAATGAATAGCAATGATGGGGTCAGTCCCCCGCTACGTTAGCACTTTAGTGCAACGGGGGACTGACCCCATAAAAGTAACTCTTTACAAATGAAGTTAATTTTTATATAGTGTATGTACCTAATAATTCTAGGTAGGTGAAAAAGATGTTTAATCGTGAACTTGTTAAAGGGAGTACGTCTATTCTTGTTCTTCAATTATTAAATGAACGTGATATGTATGGGTATGAGCTTGTGAAGGAAATTGAACGGCGGAGTGATCATCATCTGCAAATGAAAGAAGGGACATTATATCCGGCCCTTCATAAACTTGAAAAACAGGAATATGTTGAATATTACTGGGAAGATCAAGAAAAGGGTCCAGCGCGTAAGTATTATCGGATTACAGCACATGGAATTGATATTTTAGCAGAAAGAACTTCAGAATGGCATCGGTATGTACAGGTGATGAATAATCTAATCGAGAGCAACAACTCATGAGTGATGGTCAACAAAGATTCATCGAAGAATTAGCAAAGGAAATCGGCGATCATATTGACAAACGGGATATCATCGCAGAGTATGAATTACATGTGTATGAACTGATAGAAGAATTACCTGTAGATGAAAAAGATAAATACGATGTGATTGTGAAACGATTAGGGACTCCGCAAGAGATTGCAAAAGTTTGGAAACAAGAAGTAGGGATGACTCCGAGAAAAACGCAATGGCTATTTGTTTTATGTAATATTGCTATCTTTATCGGAGGAACCATTTTGACGATTTGCTATAATTTATTTAACTGGATTTGGTTAGGGAAGTTATGGTTCGCTTTGACAGATGTATCCTTCATCATCATGTTAATGTACATTCTGTTCTGGGGCCTTCTTGGTTACGAGATTGGCAAAGAGTTTGGTCATCGAGGTTATCGCCTTCTTAAAAAAACATTTGTGATCTCGATTGTACCTAATCTATTATTAATGTATTTAATTGTATTTAAAGTACTTCCTTATGAATGGTTTCAACCGTTATTGAGCTTTCCTTTCATTGTCACAGCTATGTTTTTTACGGGACTCCTTTATCCGGTAAGTTGGCTTGGTTATCGTTGGGGAAGAAAGGTTTCAGTATAAGAGAGGAACTGAGCTGTTGATTCGGCGGTTCCTAAGCATTTTTTTATATAGGTACATAGATATTCTATGTATGCGATCATGACGTATGGGTGGGGTTGTAATGAAGATCAACATAACAAGAAAAGATTGGCTGTTTCTAATTGCTTGTATAGGGCTTGGGATCTTAGCTGAGGTAAGTTTTCTTCATGGGAGAGTAGGCTTGTCCTATTTGGTGTTTATCTCGGGATTTTACCTTGTCGTTTTACTTCGTTTCCGTCTCTCTTTTAATCATCGTAGAATTGGCTTGCTTTTTATGGTGGTCATATGGATTTTGAGTGGAAGTTACTTGTTTTATGATAATCAGCTCTTTCATAATCTGAATTTATTATTGATTCCAATCCTTATCTTTTCTCATATCGTATTAATTACGAGTCCGAATACATTTAAGTGGGATACACCACGCTTTATTAATCTACTTATCACTAAACTTCGTGAAGGAAGACAATATGTTGCAGCTTTTGCAAATGCGAGTTTTAATGGACTATTTAAACACGAGAATAGAAAAACAGCCCAAACAGTTAAGCGGATATTGTGTGGCCTAGCGATTGGCCTTCCTCTGTTAATCCTAATTACAAGTTTGTTAATGTCAGCAGATACGATCTTTCAAGATGTTATCTTACGTCTTCCGATATTTCTTTTCCCAGCGAACTTTCTGGAAGGTTTGTTACGGTTTTTATTTATTATGTTTGTTTCCTTTAGCCTGTTTGGTGTTTTTCAAGTACTTAAGAGGAGACAAATATCACATGATAAATATAATAAACAAACGAGGAAAGTGATGCATTGGAACAGCATCACTGCCATGACTATTTTAGTCATGATGAATGTCGTTTATTTACTTTTTGTTGTGATCCAGTTTAGGTACTTTTTTAATAATGAACTCATGGAGGGTTTCACCTATGCTTCGTATGCAAGGCGGGGGTTCTTTGAGCTTATTTTAGTGATGATCATTAACTGGACAATTTTGATCAGTTTCTTAAAGTATGTCACAGATAGAAGGCGGGGCATTAAGCTTACACTAAATATCCTTTATTCCTCCCTCATTATCATGAGCGGTATTATGCTAGCCTCTGGTTATGGACGGTTAACGATGTATGAGGAAGCTTATGGATTTACGCTAGATCGCGTATTAGCTCATGCCTTTATGATTTATCTGATGGTTACTTTTTCCTATACGTTCATAAGGGTCTGGATTGAAAAAATATCGCTCCTCCATTTCTATCTGATTGTTGGCTTGATCTTTTATACAATGTTAAATGCGATAAATATTGAACAACTTATTGTTGATAAGAACTTGGAGCGTTATGAACAGACTGGAAAAATAGATGTGTATTACTTAGATTCTCTTTCTTATCCAGGATGGGATGGATTAATCCAGCTGTATGAGATGGAGGAGGACTATCCAGCATTACAACCAATATTAAAAGAACGGCAGGAATGGCAAGCGGGTCAACCGAGTGAAAAATGGCAATCATTTAATTTTGCTAAACAAAAGATCGCGAAGGAACTAGAGGAACTTGATCTACGTTAAGTCACTATAAAGGGTTAAATATAAAATATAAACTGCAGGGTAAAATAAATACGGCTCGACAATAATGGCAGGAGGGTGACCGATGAACTCATGGGTACCGAAACATATAGCAATGATGATGGATGGTAATGGGAGATGGGGGCAAGAAAGAGGGCTTACTCGAAGTGAGGGTCATTATGCGGGAACGAAGGCGATGGAACGGGTGATTGATGCGTGTATTGAATTAGATATTCGTATTCTTACGCTTTACGCATTCTCATCAGAAAATTGGTCAAGGCCTAAAGATGAGGTTAATTATTTAATGTATTTACCAATTAAGTTCTTTAATCAAAAGTTGCCAGAATTTATGAGACGAAATATTAAAATTATGATTTCAGGGGATTTAAGCACGGTGCCAAAGGGTACGAGAAATGCAGTGATGAGGGCAGTAGAGACAACCAAAGATAATAGCGGTATTATCGTTAACTTTGCCTTTAACTATGGGGGGCGAGATGATATTCTCCAAGCGATCCGGAAAGTAGTTCGTGAAGTGCAAGATCAAAAGATCGATATCAATCAAGTGAATGAGGAGCTTTTTCAGCATTTTTTATATACAAAGGAATTGCCAGATCCGGAGTTATTAATTCGTACAGGAGGAGAAAAGCGCATAAGTAACTTCTTGTTATGGCAATCATCTGCAGCTGAATTATACTTTACCGATGTTTATTTTCCAGATTATAATAAAGAGTTACTTCAAGAAGCATTGAATGAATATTGGCGAAGAAGCTCAGCAAGAAGGGGTCAGTCCCCTGTCAGGTTAGCGCATTACTAGGATGAATTTGTCATATATTGGACTTTAACGTTTGGCCAAATCAGAGGCCAATTCTTTCGCAACATTCGATTGTTATAGATATTCATTCGTTCCTTAGTTGCCATAAAATAAGCAGTTGGTTTTACTTTACATTGAAGGACATCATCTATTCCACAAGGAGTGGTTACTATTAATTTGCCTTTTATAGATAATTTCACTCCCAGTGCTGTTGCTGTTTCGGGAAATTTAGAAATTGCATCTACGGAAGATTTATAGGGAGTAACATTATTCAGTAGATGCATCCTTGCTTGATTTTTTACAGACCATGGGACACCAGGGTGAGCAGCATTCAATGTACCCTCTAATCCCTTTTCGAATACTTGACTTTTGTTCTCCGAATCGAAGTAAATTACATCAACATCGGGAAGTGCTGTCGCTTCTTTAAATTCATGTATGGTATCCCATATTTTTGACCGAATAAAACCTGCACATATCCACCAGTCAGGTAAGTTTAGGTGTTGTACTGTTTTGAGTATATCCATCATTTTATGATCGTCCTGAATAACTCTTATAATATCTGACTCCGTTTTAAGCAATGCGAATGACCTCCATAAATTATATGTTAATTTAAATAGATGAATTAAATCTGCAGTTTCCTCGTACAATAATGATAATCTTTCTTAAGCAGTTAGGCACTACCACATGATTACTCTACTATGCTAGGGGACCAATCCTCTATTTATCCACAGGGTTATCCATAGGACAAAGATCGTGGATAAAGGTTAATGAGCTGTTACAAACATTACTCACAGTTTTAAAAATAGTTACACACAGACCATCCAGTCTGTGTAAGCGTTGTCCCGACAGGATTTGCCAATTGTTATCCCCAGAAAATAATCGCATTGTTAATAACTTAGGAATATGATCAACGACTGCATTAACGCTCAACTATGGCGGGGGACCGACCCGGTACATTGCAATGAATAGTAGCATATGTTATTATCATTGTACAATGAATTCCTTATTATCAGGTACTGTTTATTATATAGTACTATTTTATAAAGAGTATGAGGTGTGATTCAACAATGAATATTCAATTCAAGAAGGGTGTATTAGAAATATGTGTGCTCGCATTATTAGATAAGCAAGATCGTTATGGATATGAGCTCGTACAGAAGATTTCCAATCAAATATCAATCTCTGAGGGATCCGTCTACCCTTTGTTAAGGCGATTAACAAAGGAAGGCTATTTCACAACATATTTACAGGAATCAACAGAAGGGCCTTCACGTAAGTATTATAAACTAACGGATTCGGGGAGGGAATATTTATATAAACTCATGAAGGAGTGGGATGAATTCACGATAGGAGTAAATCAATTAATCAAAGAGGGTGTTCGAAATGAATAAGAGGCAATTTTTAGAAGAACTGGACGTTGCTTTAATTCCCCTAAATTCAGAAGAGCGATCAGATATTCTGCGTGATTTTGAAGAGCATTTTGCTATTGGAGAATTAAATGGTGATTCGGAAGATGAAATTGCAGCGTCACTCGGATCTCCACAAAAGATAGCGAAGGAATTATTAGCAACATATCATATCGAAAAGGTAGAAACAGTAACAACGACGGGAAATATGATGCGTGCGATTTGGGCTGTCATTGGTTTAGGTTTTTTTAATTTAATGATCGTATTAGCCCCATTTATCGCCTTAATAGGGATTGTCTTTTCCGGATGGTTAGTAAGTGTTATTTTTATAATATCTCCATTATTAGTAGCTATCAATCCGATTTTATTCGCCTATAAAATTTCGCTATTTGATGTGTTCCTTTCAATCACACTTACAGGAATAGGCATCTTTATTGCGATGGGAATGTTTTATTTAACTCGCCTTTTATCAAGACTTTTCATCCGTTATTTAAAATTCAATGTGGATTTTGTAAAAGGTGGTGTAAACCATGTTCACTAAAAGATCGATCTCTATGATTGCCCTTCTACTTATTATTGTTGGTGTTGTGGGGAGTGTTCTTACCTTTGAAAAACCTGTCAGCAAGTCTGACTGGGTGACGGCTGAAAAGACGATCGATGGCGAAAATATTGAGAATATTCAAATCGCAGCAGATCATACGAATATCGAGGTCATATCTGTGCCTGATTCATCAGTGAAAGTAGAAATGTCGGGAATAGATCCAGAAAATGATCTTACTGCTTCTGTTGATGGATCGACATTATCTATTCAGGTTGAACATCGCAAAAATAGCCTATTCCAGTTTGATCTATTAGCTTCTATCTCTTCGTTAAAAGTATATGTACCCGAAAAGTCTTATGAATTGCTTCAAATTGAAAGTGATAATGGTCGGATCTTTGGAGAAAAATTACAAGCAAATACCTTAGATGTTAACACAGACAATGGGCTTATTGAGCTCAGACACATGAACACATCGACAACTGTGGCTAAGACTGATAATGGAAAAGTTGCATTAGAATATATTGAGGGCGATATTCTAGCTGAGACAGATAATGGCGCGATTTCGCTTATAACGAGTCATTTAGACCGGGAGATTGAATTGAATACAGATATCGGAATGATTGAAATTAAAACGGACCAAAAGCCAACAAATGCTGTGATTAATGCAAATGTAGAAGTGGGTAAGATTAGTATTTTTGGAGAATCGAACGCAAGCACTGTTTTTGGCAATGGGGATCATTCCATTAGCTTATCAACAGATGTTGGTAAGATTAACGTAACAAAGTAAAAGGGTATACGAGAGGGTCCATTAGATCATCAAATAATAATAAGAAGTTGGGTAAGTGTATTTATTTTTAGGATTCATGAGCCCTATTAGAATGTTAACGGAGCTCATGAATCATTTGCATTTATGTTTGTCTGTATAAGTTGCCGTCATGATCAAGTTCGGACATTTCTAAAGATAAGGCAATATCTTTCTTTGTCCGTGCCTCTTTGATATGAGACTCTAATGCATTAAATAAATGTTCAAGTACGCGTTCTTTTGCTGCTTCCGTTCGACCTGTAGCAATTTTTAATGTGACATGGATAAAGGCATCATTACTTAATCCATCCCCAACCTTATAATCGGTTAATTTTATAGCACGGGACCGGATTCCTTTAGCAGAGAAAAGATCACTATGTGAAATCAATGAATCATTTACCCCTTGTAATATCTCCCCTATATTTACTTCGTTTTGAATATTATTTGTATACTCAACTGTTATATGTGGCAAAAACTCCCCTCCTTCATCATATAAACGCTATCTTTCATTCGATTCATATTATACCACACGGTTGGGGTCAGTCCCCCATCACATTAGCACGTTAGCGTGGCGGGGGACTGACCCCCAATTGGAATTATATTTGTAATTCCTTTATAATAAAATGAAAAGGGAGGTTCATATGAAAAATCATGGTCGATTTATGAAGTTTATTGGTGGTCGAGATTTAATTTTCACTTTATCCGTACTCATTCTAATTGGATTTACAATATTAGTCTATAATAAGATTTCGTTTATATTTCATCCAATCATCGTTATCTTTTCAACGGTAACACCACCGGTGATCCTTGCATTTATCGCCTATTATTTAATGAATCCGATTGTGAATCTTTTCGAGCGATTACATATTAAGCGAATTTGGGGCATTATCATTATCATTGTAGTGCTTAGTGGCCTGTTTACAGGTGTTATTCTAGTTTCTGCACCAGCTATTCAAGCGCAAATTAACGAATTAATTACGAGGTTTCCAAAGTATCTTATGCAGATGGCAGATGGATTAAAGGCAACAATCGATCATTCATTTTTGGGACCTTATTATGATGATGGTTATGAATGGGTGACCTCAACTTTAGCTGATATTCCGTCTATTATTAGTGATTATTTTGGTGAAACATTTACAGGTATTATAAACTTTGCAAGCACATTAACAAATGTGATGGTCGCCATCCTTACGTTCCCGATTATTTTGTTTTTTCTATTAAAAGATGGTGCCCGGTTTAAGGAGTTTTGCTTAAGCCTTTTACCGCCTAAATTAAGACGCGAAGCGAATAAAGTACTTGTGAATATGGATGTACAAGTCGGGTCGTACATTCAGGGTCAAATTATTGTTGCATCTTGTATTGGTGTCTTATTATTTATTGGCTATTTAATTATTGGCTTAGACTACGCGATTACACTAGCCATCATTGCTGCCATAACGAGTGTTGTACCATATCTCGGTCCAATTATTGCCATTTCACCCGCAGTGATTATTGCAATTGTTCATTCACCTTTTATGCTTTTGAAATTAGCTATTGTTTGGGCAGCTGTTCAGTTCCTAGAGGGGAACTTCATTTCGCCAAATGTGATGGGGAGAACGATGCAAATTCACCCATTGACGATCATCATTGTTTTACTTGTTGGTGGTAATTTATTTGGTCTTGTTGGGGTTATTCTTGGAATTCCAGGCTATGCGATCATGAAGGTATTAATTGTACATTTCTTTGATAAATTCAAACTGCGCTACAATTATTATTATGGTAAGGATCATGGTGAATATGAAAGTCAAACGAATGATAAGTAGTGGTATCGTTCATGTAAATGAGTGAAAAAAGCCTCGACAAACATCAATGTTCAGATGTTTGTCGAGGCTTTTATATGCTAGGCCTTTATTAGCCAATTCGTGAGGAAAAACTGAATTATTTTGTTTCAATCTCTGATACTTTTACAATTGCTTTACCGGTGTTTGCGCCTTTGAACAGATCAAGAAAGGCATCGATCGTCTGATCGAAACCATCGGTCACTGTTTCATTGTATTGTAGCTTACCATTTTGTAGCATGTTGGCTAAAGCTGCTGCACCCTCACCAAAGCGAGATGAATAATTGGCAACGGTAAAACCTTGCATGAGTGAACTTGTTTTGATCAAATACTCCTGCACGCGCGGCCCCACATTATTCCCTTCACTATTATAAGTAGAGATTGCTCCACAAACAGGAATCCGGGCAAAGTTATTTAGGAGTGGGAATACAGCATCTGCGATTTCACCGCCGACATTTTCAAAGTAGACATCGATTCCATTTGGACAGGCTGTATCTAACGCTTTATTCACATTTTCTGTCTTATAATTGATCGCGGCATCAAATCCGAGTTGATCGACCAAATAATTAACCTTATCATCAGAGCCGGCAATACCTACTACATAGGCTCCCTTATCTTTCGCAATTTGGCCGACAACAGAACCGACAGCTCCAGCTGCTCCAGAAACAACAACTGTTTCACCAGATTTTGGTTTCCCGATATCCAATAAACCGAAATAAGCGGTCAAACCAGTCATGCCTAGTACACTTAAATAGGCTGAAGCAGGAGCTAGATCCGTATCGATTTTACGTACATCTGTCTCGTTTACAACTGAATACTGTTGCCAACCAAGTGTGCCAAGAATGAGATCTCCGGCTTTAAAAGAAGTTGATTTTGATGTAACAACTTGTCCAATCACTCCACTTGTAATGGCGGAATCGAGTTCGAAGGGTGGAATATACGATTTGACATCATTCATCCGACCTCTTAAATAAGGGTCTACAGATATATAAACGGTCCGAATAAGTAATTGGTTTTCTTTAGGCTCTCCGATTGGAACTTCATGATATTCAAAGTCTTCATCTGTAGGTAAGCCAACAGGTCGCTTGATCAGTTTAATTTGTTTTTGCAAATGAACCATCCTCCTATGTTATACATAACAATCATTATCTTAATACGTTACTATCATTTACAGGATATTGACAATACCTCAAAATTAACTGGGAAGTTATTTTCATGTGAATCAATTAGACTGTTTTATTGTAAAAGTCGATAAAGTTCTTCACAACATTATCTAGGAAATCGAGTGTTGCTGCATCAACAATTTCGCCCTTTTCATTGAGCTTATCCTGAACAGACCCAATATACACTTCATTTCCGGGTAATATTTGTGGCGCTAATGCCGGGTTTGATAATACTTCCCGCAGATGTATTTGTGCACGAAGGCTTCCAAATACACCTATCGAGGATCCGATAATAAAACTTGGTTTCCCCTGTAGATCCAATCCTGCACGGGACATCCAGTCGATCGCATTCTTTAAAACACCAGGCATAGAAAAATTATACTCTGGAACTGCAAATAATACAGCATCAGCATGCTGAACTTTATGTTTGAAATCCACTGCTGCTTGAGGTGGATCGTTTTCTAGGTCTGAGTTAAACATTGGAACATCGTGAAGTAAAACGAGTTCGATATCTAACTGGTCCGCATAACGCTCTTTCATAAATTCGACAATTTTTAAATTTGTCGAATCCTTTCTGATACTACCGATGACTGCTGCTACTTTGATGGTCAACTTATACTCTCCTTTATGACTTTCTTCTGTTTTATAATTTGCTTATCAGCTAATTTTTAACTACATACTATTTATAACTATAACATGAAGCCATCAAAAAACACTTATACAATGCTCATCCATAGTGTTTTACGTCTTGTCTATAACTGCTGCATGTATTAGATAACGCGTACATTATCTGTTAGCCAACATTGTCATAGAAGGTATGGCCTAATTAGGAAATAAGAATCCGCAGTATTGCAAACCAAAAAGTTTCACTTCTTCACAGTTTATCCAGCATCTTTTTGAGAGAATTGACTATTGTATAAATCGGCATCTTCAGCTAGTTCATAAATTTACACCTAATAAAATAGGGTGTAAATCGAAGTAAATTGGATAATATTTCTGCTTCATTTAGGATCATTAACGATCTAATCCACAGTATTATCCACAACATAAACATTGAATTATATCATCATTTTGACCTTATGCACAATTGTTAAGGAAATGTGGATAAGGTTAGAAGTTTCTAATTACAAATAAGGAAAGCTTCTTTTATTCGTGGTTAAAAAGGTTATCCACTTTGTCCACAGCCTTATCCACAACTAAAGACCATATATGAAGCAGTTATACATCCTTACCCACATAACTCACAAAAAAACGTAAGTTATGCACGTTACTTATCCACAGTAAATAGCCTGATCTATCAAGCTATTTAACCATTCGATTGATTATCGAATGATAACCTGGTGATAACTTTTACGGACGGGTTTCATATTTAAATAGCTTCTGAAAGGGTCTTCATGTGACTTGATAGGGAATATCAACAACTTAATCGGATGGAGTTAGCTCAAATGCATCTGCTAATAATGAAAATGATTGATGGCGGGTATCTTTATCCGGTAACATGTTTAAAATCATAATTTCGTCGACCATTGCTTCCGCAGCAAGGGTTTGTAGTCTTTCCACTACCTTTTTAACACTACCAATGATAAACCGTCCCTTATTCGCTTGATAGGCGGCTTCTTCGGCAGGCGAATAAATATGTGAACGCGCCTCTGCTAGAGTAGGAGGTGGAAGATGAAATGAGCCTGTTCCCCAACGTGCCCATTGTAATTCAGCTGGACGTGCGATATCTCGTGCTTCTTCATCTGTTTCAGCACAGATAACGATGGTTGCTAAGATGCTTTTGGGCGCTGATAAAAAGGCTGATGGTTTAAAGTTTTCTCGATACGTCCGCAGAACGGGTATCGCTAAATCAGGTGAGATGTGAGCAGCAAAGACAAATCCAAGTCCGTTGTTGATCGCATATTGCATTCCACCCTGACTTGACCCGAGCATAAAGAGAGCAGGTATCGATTCAACAGGTGTTGGTGTAATTTGGCTAAAGGGATGATCATCCGGAAAACTGCGGGAATAGAACGAGAGAAGTTGGTGTAATTGTTCTGGAAAGTGGTCCTTTGTAACGGCCTCTTCAAATCGTCTTAACGCATAGGCAGTCATTTGATCTGTCCCAGGAGCACGACCAATACCTAGATCCACTCGATTGGGATGTAAGGCTTCCAAAATTGAAAAGTTTTCCACAACCTTAAGTGGGCTATGGTTCGGCAGCATAATTCCGCCGGCACCAATTCGAATGCGCTTTGTGTTTACCGCTGTATGTGCACTTAATAAATCAGGGGCACTACTAATCTGATACTTTGTATTATGATGTTCGGCAAACCAATACCTTGTATACCCGAGTTGATCAGCTAATTGGACGAGTGCTGTGGAATTCTCCAATGTTTCGGAAGGTGTTTCATCATTGTATATCGTTGCTAAGTCTAAAATCGATAATTTTAACTTTAGGTTTGTTTTAAAATATATAAGCTCCTTTATGCGATGATACTCCTTATTATATCCTTATAACTCCAGAATAAGAAGGAATATTACCATTCGATTAAAAATGAGATATTGAATAGACATTTTATTTCTTCATGGTAATATTTAAGATAGGGTAGAGACGGAGGGATGATGATGAGGCTTTGGTTTAGGAAAATTTTCGCGATCTTTCTTGTAATCATGACATTCGGTATGTATGTACCACCTGTTTATCCCACTACACATGCTGAAGAAAATAAAGAGTCGATTGACTCGAAGTCTGCTTTCAATGAAGCTGAACCCCCAGCGGTTGTTAAGGTTATTGATGATTTTAGTATTGGGCCTCATCACATCGAGGAAGAGAACGATTATGATGTGATTACGAATAAAGCAAAAAAACAAGTATTAACTAAACTCGGACCGAAAATTGCGGAGCAAGTAGAAGAGGAGTTTTTGACGATGATTCTTCCAACAATGGAGGAAGCGTTGCAACATATTTTAACAGATATTGGGGAAGAGGATGCTACATATATCGGAATTACCGAACAGTTATCAACAGGCTATGGGGAAAAAATATTTCATGTTTATGATTACCGGACGAAAAATGATATTGCTCGATTTCATGTTCGCCGTGATAATCGACCGTTAGAAGGGTATTGGTTTAATTTTCACTATCATTTATATGATGATAACTTTGAAAAACATTATGAAATCGGGGAAATCTACTGGGATAAAAATATTCCACCAAAATGGATGTCATCGTAAAGAAAGAGGGAGAAGGCAAGATCATCAGCTGATCTTATCTTCTCCCATTCATTTGCATATTTATCTAGAAATACGTAATTCTAGACGGTTGTTTCATCTGTAGCAAGATGTTGATACTTTCGTTTAAACATGAGTGTAAAGTAAGTGAGTGATCCAAGCATGAACATCACGGTAAAGATCATGAGTATTCCCGCATTCTGCCACATGACTGAATAATCCCCACTTGAGACAACAGCCTTAAATCCTGCGACTGTATAGGTCATCGGTAAAAATGTATTGAAGAATTGTAGACTTTTCGGTATTAATTCGAGTGGAAATGTTCCAGCACTCGTTGTTAGTTGCATAATTAGAATGAGAATCGCCATAAAGCGTCCTGGATCACCAAAACATGTCACAAAGAACTGAATTAATGTGATGAACGTTAAGCTTGTAATAATCGAATAAAGGATAAAGAGTGGAATACTCTGCACTTCTAATCCTAATCCAATGAGTAGAATACCTGAAGCAATTAACGCTTGTAAGATCCCAATTCCAAAGAGAATCGTAAACTTACTCATAAACCAATTAAAGCCGTTTCGTGGTGCACTTGCAGGTTCTTGTAAAGGAAAGACAATTGATAAGAGTAATGCTCCTACAAATAGTCCTAACGATAAGAAGTAAGGGGCAAACCCAGTTCCATAGTTTGGAACATCATTTAATACTTCATCCTTTACTTCCACTGGATTGGCCATCATATTATACGTATCATCATTGGATTCAACAGAATTAACTTCATCTGAAGCGTCATGCAATTTATCATTTAGCTCCTCTGTACCTTCTGTCAATTCGTTAGTTCCATCTGTTAACTCTTTCGATCCATCCGCTAACTGCTCCGACCCGTCCGCTAGCTGTTCCGATCCGTCTGTTAATAGCCCCATTCCATCCGTAAGGTCGTTTGCTCCGGATGTTAAATCGCCAGCCCCTTGATTCGCTTCTGAAAACTTTCCGTTAAATTGTTCCAAGTTATCAACATAGAGACTTTGACCGGTCAGAAGTTTATCTGAGCCTGCTTTCAATTCTTCCGTCCCATCGGCTAATTCAATTACCCCTTCATTGAGTGCCACTTGCCCGTCACGGAGAGAGGTCAATCCTTCTTGTAGTTGATTTAGGGGCGGACTAATTGCCGTTTTTATATCATCTTCCATTCCGTCAGTTGCCCCACTCAGTCCTTCATTAACGGTATCTTTATATTGTTTGAATCCACCGGAAATCCCCTTGACTGTCTGATCGACGGCGTCCTCTATACCAGCGCTTATTTGTGGCTGGATTTCACTTTCTATTTTACTTTCAACATCATCGACATTCGGAAAACCTGCAGCTAGTTGCTCCTCAATACCTGCCTGCATCTGTTCTTCTGTCGGCGATTCGCTCGCTAATATTTGTTGGATTTGCTCTTTTTCTTGACTTGAAATATCAATGCCCATTTGATTCATAATGGTAAAGAGTCCATCAACTTGTGCTTGCTGTTGTTCCATGAGAACAGGCGTCATTTGTCCGGCAATTTGTGCGGGAGCACCATCTAATACACCTGTTACTTCCTCTGCAACTCCGCCAGAAATACCTTGTGAAAGACCAGATGTTAGTTGATCAACCATGCCGTCTTTACCTTGCAGTCCATTTACAATTCCGTCTTGTAATTCATCGAGACCATCATTCATCGCCTCGGAACTGCCACTTATTTGTTCACCGATTTGCTCAGCCATCTGTTTAGGTAATTCGTTTTCTAATTCTTCTAAACCAGATTTGATTTGATCGGTACCCTCGATCAGTTCCGGCGATTGATCACGCATGCTGGCAAGCCCATCATTTGCTTGCAGAACACCGTTTGCCAGATCAGATGAACCTTCCTTTATTTCTTTGGAAGCATCAAGTAATTGTCCATTCGCATCATTTAATTCCCCCATTCCAGATGAAAGATCATCTGAACCTTCTGCCAAGGTAATGGAACCTGAATAGGCGGTATTTACACCTTCATTGAACTCGATGGAATTTCCTGCAAACAACCCTAAGCTTTCCTTCAGTTTAGTTGATCCATCCAGGAGATCATGAGCACCATCATTTAGTTTGTCTGTTCCATCACTTGCTTCCATGAGACCTTCTCCAATTTCATCAACGTTATCAAACATCATACTGGCATATGTTTCAATAATGTTTTCCTCTAATGTTGACTCAATAAGTAACATGGCGGTTTCACCCATCTGTCCAGCTAAAAAGTTGAACCCTTCGTTTGGAGCATAGATGAGGTCCAGTTTTTCGGGTTTATCATCAAGTAATGTTGTCGCATTATTTGAAAAGTCCTCAGGAATTTTAATCAATACATAATACTTTTGATCCATTAAATCCTGATAGCCCTCTTCTTCATCGACAAAGTGAAAATCCAAATCGGCTTCCTCTTTTAAATTAGCTACGAGTTCATCCCCGAGTTCAAGGTGTTCATCTTCATAGATAACTCCTTCATCGGCATTTACGACTGCGACTGGTAAATCCTCCAAGTAATCATAAGGATCCCAAAATGCCCATAAAAACATACCTGCATAGAGAATGGGGATCGCAATAACGGCAATAATTGCAATCAGTAATTTTGAGTTTTTGAGTATTGACTTTGATTCATTAACAATTAAAGATTTTTCCAAAATAGAGTACCTCCAGTAATAACTAATTGACTAGAATAGGCTTCTAGTCAATTGTTTGTTGAAAATAAGGATTATCTGAATGAATTTCATAATTACCAAAATCAGCAACATCGATACAGTATGTAGTTAAGAACGGTTCAACGAAACTATATGTTGTATCGATGTTGCACTAAACTGGTATTATAAAATTCATTAACCTAGATTGATAATCCTTGTAGTAAATATAGATCAAATATTTTAGCAATGTCTTCCTTGCCTAGTGGCTCGTGATTTCTCTCCCAGTCAAAAATAAGCGCTATATAAAGCTTCATCAGAATAAAGGCGGTTAATTCGGGATCACAATCCTGAATTTGCTTATTATCAATAGCAATACGAACTTTATCACTAATAAAAGAGAGGATTTCATTTTCTACCTGACCCATCACATCTTGAACGATAGGGGTCCCAATGTCCCGGTCTTCCTGAAATAGTTTAATGGTTAGTTGATGTTTCAATCGAAACTCAAGCATTCCATATAAGGCCTGATGGACATTATTCTTAAATGGTAGTGATGGATCGATTGCTTCTGTGGCAACTTGCCTCATGTTCGTGATCAGATCCGTAATGATAACATCGAATAGCTCTTCTTTATTTTTGAAAAAAGTATAGATGGTCCCTTTGCCTACATTCCCTAATTTTGCAACTTGATCCATCGTGGTTGCTTTATATCCATACAACGAAAAGGATTTTGTTGCCGCATCAATTATTTGTTGTCTACGATCAATAGCCAAAGACTTCCCTCCCCTTTGTGACCAAATGAACAATATGGTCAATTTGCATGTTATTAATATAACACACCTATATAATAATACAAGTGAATGAATTTCATAATTACCGTAACCAGCTATGTTCCTTCGATATGTAGCTAAAAATAGGCTCCCTCAACATGCCTATTTTTAAGAAAAGGATTGTCAAATCAGCAGTAAACTGATATATTACCATTAAACCGAGTATCCATATATGAATAATAGGAGGATGGTGTTAGATGTCTGATGAATTTACCGAGTTATTTGATCGATGGTCAGCTGTATATGATCAAACAGTTGCAGGTGGAGATGTAGAATATAAGGATGTATTTGCGTCCTATGATGATATTTTAGCGAGTATTGCGACACGTTCGCATGGTCAAGTATTGGAGTTTGGAGTTGGTACAGGAAACTTAACGAAAAAGCTGGTGGAATCTGGTCTTCATGTTGTTGGGGTAGAGCCGTCTCATAAAATGAGAGAAATAGCCAAACGGAAACTCGCTACAGTGAAAATTATCGAAGGGGACTTTCTACATTATCCCGATAAAAAAGTAGATACAATTGTTAGCAGTTACGCCTTTCACCATTTAACGGATGAAAAAAAAGAGCAAGCTATTGAGCGTTATGTTTCGATACTCCATGAAGGGGGGAAAATTGTCTTTGGTGATACGGTGTTTACAGATAAACAAGCACATGAACAAGCAATTCTCGATGCAAAGGGAAAAGGTTTTGATCGATTAGCGAAAGATTTAGCTACCGAATACTACCCATCATTGGCTACTTTAGATCACATCTTTACGAAACATCATTTCTCCGTTGCTTTTGAACGGATGAATGATTTTGTCTGGATCATGGAAGCAAAAAAACAAGGAGGCGTTTTATCATGACAAATCAAAATAAAAAAATGAACGTAGAAAGTTTTAATCTGGATCATACGAAGGTGAAGGCACCTTATGTACGATTAGCCGGTAAAAATAAGGGAGCGAATGGTGACGAAATATATAAATATGATCTTCGCTTCCTACAACCGAATAAGGAACATATGGATATGCCGTCCTTGCATTCATTGGAACATCTAATGGCAGAATTAATTCGCAATCATTCTGATAAAGTAATTGATGTTGGCCCGATGGGATGTCAGACTGGTTATTATTTATCAGTCATTAATCATGATGATTTTGATGCTATTTTACAACTTGTTGAAAAGACATTAATAGATGTTTTAGCAGCAAAAGAAGTACCAGCATGCAATGTTGTGCAATGTGGTTGGGCGGAGAGTCATAGTCTAGAGGGGGCACAAACATTGGCGAGAAATATGCTCGCTAAAAAAGAAGAGTGGACGGAAGTTTTCGCTTAAGTCATTGTGAGGTGCGGGATGAGAATGATAAATAATTTAGTCGGATTAGTCGGTGGAACACCACTATATGAAATAACATCTTATCCCTTGCGAGAAGGGATAAGGTTATTTGCTAAATTAGAGTTTATGAATGTAGGAGGAAGTATTAAAGATCGCCTTGGTTTTTACTTACTCCAACAAGCATTTGAAAATAAAAAGATAAATAAAGGCGACACGATTATTGAGGCAACAGCTGGGAATACGGGAATTGGATTAGCACTTGCAGCTATTCACTATCAACTTGAGGTCATTTTTGTGACACCAAAAAAATTTAGTATTGAAAAGCAAACATTAATGAAGGCACTTGGTGCAAAGGTGATCAACACACCAACAGAGCTTGGAATGAAGGAAGCTATTAAGGTAGCGGAAGAAATGGAGCAGCGTATCCCACATTCATATATTCCAAATCAATTTGCTAATGATTGGAATCCTGATACGTATTACCATACATTGGGTCCTGAAGTCTGGAATGATGTCGATGGGCAGATCGATATATTCGTAGCAGGTGCAGGGTCAGGGGGCACATTTACCGGTACGGCTCGTTATTTGAAAGAGCAGAATCCGCTCATAAAAACAATGATTGTTGAACCTGAAGGCTCGATTTTAAGTGGTGGCAAGCAAAAGCCACATAAAACAGAAGGAATCGGGATGGAGTTTTTACCAGACTTTATTGATGAGCATTTATTTGATGAAATTTATACGATCCCAGATGAGCAAGCATTTCTTCGTTTGAAAGAGGTTGCCAAACAAGAAGGATTACTCGTAGGAAGCTCTTCAGGTGCCGCCTTAGAAGCATCCTTACAGGTAGCACATAAAGCGAAGGCGGGCACGAATATTGTGACGGTTTTTCCAGACAGCAGTGAACGCTATCTAAGTACGGGCATTTATGATAATTAATGAGATGGAAAGAAGAAGGCCCGCCGATCGATGCTTCACTTCATTAATCTGAATACCGATTACGTTAAAAGGGAGTGTTGAATCGATGAGAAAGAAAACAAGATTAATTCATGGGGGAGAAACAAATGATCCAAGCACAGGCGCATTATCTCCCCCTATTCATCAAGCGAGCACATTTAAACAAAATGGTGTTGGTAACTTTATGTATGAATATTCACGAACAGGAAATCCAACACGGGCAGCACTAGAATCATTAATTGCTGATATGGAAAGAGGAAGTCAGGGTTTCGCATTTGCTTCTGGCATGGCGGCTATTACAGCAGTGATGGACTTATTTACTGCTGGAGATCATATCATTATTACCGATGATGTTTATGGTGGAACCTATCGATTCATGACACAAGTACTTGAAAAACGGAAAATATCAGTTACCTTTGTTGATACAAGTATCGTAGAACAGGTAAATCAAGCTATTCGAGTGGAAACAAAGGCTGTTTTTATAGAAACTCCGACAAATCCATTGTTAAAAGTAACTGATTTAAAAAAGGTCGCAGCCTTATCAAGGGAACATGATCTTCTTCTGATTGTTGATAATACATTTAGCACACCATACTGGCAGACACCGATTGTCTTAGGGGCGGATATTGTCATTCATAGTGCAACAAAGTATCTAGGAGGGCACAGTGATCTTTTAGCTGGACTCGTTGTCACCGATCATGAAAAACTTGGAGAAGACATTCATTTTATACAAAACGCAACGGGTGGAGTGCTAGCGCCACATGATAGTTGGTTATTAATACGTGGCATTCGAACACTAGGTATAAGGATGGAAGAAATAGAACAAAACACGAAGGAAATTGCTACTTATCTAAATAAACATCCGCAAGTAAGCCATGTATACTATCCGGGTTTGCAAAATCACCCTGATCGCGGAATTCATGAACAACAAGCAGCTGGATACGGTGGAATGATTTCTTTCACGGTAGAAAGTGAAGAGAAAGCATTGGAGGTACTCCGGAAAGTTGTCTATTTTACATTAGCGGAAAGCCTTGGTGCAGTGGAAAGTCTAATTTCATTACCGGCTCAGATGACTCATGCATCCATCCCAAGAGATCGTAGACTAAGCTTAGGTATAGAGGATGGTCTGATCAGATTATCTGTCGGTCTAGAAGATGTCGATGATCTACTGGAAGATTTAGCACAAGCGTTAACATAAACCCATTTGTTTTCAAGAGAATTAGAGATACACGCATAAAAGCTGATTAAGCAGGAAGATCACTTCTACACTTTATCTTAATCAGTTTTTATGAGGTTTTTTATGTACGATGGGATAGTCGGATCATGAGAAGAAGATATCAAGCTTCACTTGAAGGGATTGCCGAAATGGATATTTGTCTATATAATAAGAGAGAATATAGACTATGAATATGATAAGGGGAGAGATCCATTGCCGATAAATATACCTCATCAGCTACCAGCTCGTGAACTATTAAAAAAGGAAAAGATATTTGTAATGGATGAAGATC
>Ga0209487_1000819_pt1 | contig 27225 bp, 19 predicted proteins | sample Poulit2012_FD_187524 | JGI IMG/M metagenome (GOLD analysis project Ga0209487, IMG submission 187524) | Agricultural soil microbial communities from Georgia to study Nitrogen management - Poultry litter 2012 (SPAdes) (version 2) | ecosystem: Environmental > Terrestrial > Soil > Agricultural land...
CACCAATGGTCCATTCGCCACAAGGAAGCATTTTGGCGTTCTATCATTGAGCAAACAAGCATTATTTATGAGGGTGAACTTTCCCCTGCTTTTATTGAGAAGCCCCATTTTAAAGATTGTCTTTGGTTTCCTAATCTCAAGCTGAATTATGCTGAAAACTTGTTGCATCGCCGCGACGAGCATATCGCTTTAGGTTGCTATACCGAAGCGGGACAAACGCGCCGCTACACCTATAACGACTTGTTTAAACAAGCAGCGGCGGCGGCGAACGCACTGCGCAAGGCCGGAGTTAAGCCAGGTGATAGGGTTGCCGCTTGGCTCCCTAACGGTGCCGAAGCCATTATTGCCATGCTAGGCGCTACCTGGATTGGTGCCATTTGGTCCTCTTGTTCGCCAGACTTTGGTGTAACAGGCGTGCTAGACCGCTTTGGGCAAATCGAACCAAAAGTTTTGTTTGTCACGGATGGCTACCAATACAATGGCCGCTGGCAAGATATCACCCAACGCGTATCAGAAGTGGTTACCGCTTTAGCGCCACAGCAAGTGGTGCAGATTCCTAGCGCAGAAAACCAACCCATTAATGGAGCCTTGCCCTGGCCACAATGGCTGGAAACCGAGCTCCCTGCCCCGGCTTTTGTGCGCCAAGCATTTAATGCCCCTTCGTTCGTCCTTTATTCCTCAGGCACCACGGGCAAGCCCAAGTGCATTGTTCATGGCACTGGCGGGCCTTTATTGCAACACGCCAAAGAGCACCGCTTGCACGGTGATTTAAGTGAAAATGACGTGCTGTTTTATTTCACCACCTGCGGCTGGATGATGTGGAATTGGCTAGTGGCTGGGCTGCAATCTGGCGCCACCTTGGTGCTGTATGATGGCAACCCCGCCTACCCGCACGTTGGCCACTTGTTTGATGTGGTAGAAGAAACTGGCATTACCCACTTTGGCACCAGCGCGCGCTTTATTCAGGCGTTAGAACAAGCTGATTTTACCCCCACCAGTGCAGCGCAATTGGCAACCCTTAAAGTGCTGTATTCCACCGGCTCGCCCCTGCTTGATAGCAGTTACGACTATATTTACCAACAGTTAAAAGCTGATTTGCAGGTGAGCTCTATTTCGGGGGGCACAGATATTATTTCGTGCTTTGCCCTTGGCAACCCTCTTTTGCCCGTACACAAAGGCAGCTTGCAGTGCGTCGGGCTCGGCATGGATGTGGCCATATTTGATAACGACGGTGATGCACTGCCAAAGGGCCAAGGCGAACTAGTGTGCCGCACCCCCTTCCCCTCTATGCCCGTGGCGTTTTGGAATGACCCGAACGGCGAGCTTTATCACAGCGCCTATTTTGAGCGTTTTGATAACGTGTGGGCTCACGGTGACTTTGCCGAGTTTGTGCCCTATGAAGAACACGACACATTGGTGATTCATGGCCGTTCCGACGCCATTCTCAACCCCGGCGGCGTGCGTATTGGCACCGCCGAAATTTATCGCCAGCTCACCGGCATTGCTGCCATTAAGGAAGCCGTGGTGATTGGCCAGCAATGGCAAGGCGATGTGCGTGTGGTGCTGTTTGTGATGCTTAACCACGGGCACGAGCTTACCGCTGAGCTAGAAAAAGACATACGCCACGCCATCCGCACGGGCGCCTCGCCCCGCCATGTTCCCGCCGTGATAAAGGCCGTGGCAGATATCCCACGCACCCTAAGCGGCAAGGTGGTGGAACTTGCCGTGCGGGATATTATTCACGGCAAAGAGGTAAAAAACCAAAGTGCACTGGCGAATCCGGAGGCGTTGGCGTTGTTTGAGGGGTTTGGGGAGGGCTAAGTGGTGCTCTTGCACCGAGCGGTGCCACTCAACGGGTTCTAAATTAATATCATCGCAGTGCTTGTTGCTGATGTTGTGCGTTAAGAACCCGTTGAGTGGTGCCCGCCCGGCACTAGGGCCCTACCAATCATCCTCACCCCAATCATCCCCACCACCAAAATCAAAATCATCATCTCGGGTGTCGATGCCAGCTTTGTCGCGCCTGTCTTGCAAATAAAACTCACGGATAAAATTATAACGATCGCCGATAATGGCCGATTCATAATCAAGCAGTTGGGAGCGGATATCGAGCACTTGTACACCAATAACACTCCACTTGGTGAGGCTATGATCAATGACGTTTAGCTCTAGGTAAGAATCAGGAATAATCATACTGGCATCGCGCACGGTAGAGGGCCCAAGAAAAGGCAGCATCAGGTATGGGCCTTCGGGTACGCCCCAACGCGCTAAAGTAATCCCTAAATCACTTCTTTCGCGCTTTAACCCAGTAGAGCTGGCCACATCGAAAAAACCACCAACACCTAAGGTAGTGTTGAGTATGAAACGCCCCAGATTGTGTCCTGCTTGGCGCCAACGCCACTGCAATATGTTGTTTACCCCGCTACGAAAATCGCGAAAATTATTGAAGAAATTGCCAATGGGTCCGCGGACGGATTTGGGCACGGTTTTGGTGTAACCCACCGCTGCGGGTTTGAGCATGTATTTATCCATGCCCTCGTTAAAGGAAAACATTTTGCGGTTGAAGTTCTCCCAAGGGTCATCTGGGTGTTGGTTTTTGCTTGCTGTGGGCTTTATATCGCTAGCGCCGAAGTCATCCAACGCCACTTCTTCTGCCAATGAGGGCAAAGAAAAGCACAGCATCGCTAAGGAAAGAAAGAGATATCGCACTCAAGGTACTCACTATAATTACAAAGCGGCTATTGTATCGAGCCGCCTTGTAACTGGATAGACACAGGTGTTAAACCTTCTCCACGATAACGCTACCAATGGAGTAACCCGCACCAAAGGAACAAATTACGCCTCTGTCGCCTTTGTTAAGGTCTTGATTATGCTTGTGAAAAGCAATAACAGAGCCGGCAGAACTGGTATTAGCGTATTCATCAAGAATCACCGGTGCTTCGTCGGTGGTGGCTTCACGTCCTAGTACGCGGCGGGCAATAAACTGATTCATGGCAAGGTTAGCCTGGTGCAGCCACATACGGCTTAAATCCTTGGCCTCAATATCAAGCTCGCCTAAATGAGTGCTGATTTGCTTGGCCACCATGGGGCACACTTCACGGAATACTTTGCGCCCCTCTTGGCGGAAAAGCTTATCTCGTGCGCCTATGCCGCTTTCATCAGCACGGTTTAAAAAACCAAAGTTATTGCGGATGTTGTTAGAAAACTGAGTAGCAAGCTTAGTGCCTAGCACGCGCCACTGGTTGTCGGAAGAAGCGTTATCTTCAAGCTCCAACACCATGGCGGTGGCCACATCACCAAAAATAAAGTGGCAATCACGGTCTTCCCAAGCTAGGTGCCCAGAGCAAATTTCTGGGTTAACCACCACGATGCACTGAGAAGAACCTGAGCGTAATGAGTCCACAGCGGCTTGTAGGCCAAAGGTGGCGGAAGAACATGCCACGTTCATGTCGTAGCCCCAGCCACGCGTCATGCCAAGGTAGTGCTGAATCTCCACCGCCATGGCCGGGTATGGTCGCTGCATATTGGAACAAGCCACTAAAATAGCATCCACGTCCTCTGGGGTGCGGCCTGCGTTTTCTAGTGCCTGCTGAATGGCTTTTACGGCGATTTCTGCTTGTACAGAAATCTCATCGTCAGAACGCTCAGGGATACTTGGCGCTAGACGTTGTGGGTCTAAAACGCCACTTTTGTTCAGCACGTAGCGCTGTTTGATGCCTGAGGCTTTCTCAATAAACTCCGCACTTGAGGGCTGAAGCGCGTCGAGTTCGCCAGCAGCAATGGCATCTGCGTTTGCCTCATTAAACTGCTCTACATAACGATTGAACGATGCTACTAGCTCTTCATTGGTAATAGATTCAGCTGGCGTCCAAAGCCCAGTACCGCTGATCACTACTTGTTGTTTTGTCACTGTTACTGCCCTCTTGTGGCGCAATCGCGCAAAATGAAAATTTGCCGCTAGGGTATAGCGGCAAATAAAAAAACTGGAATATAGAACGCTATATTAAAAGCTTATGACAAAGATGTGCAAACATTTGCCCAAGATATTTATATCTGCTCACAATGTTGCCATTGTTCACGTAGGCGCTTTGCAGATACAGGCTTAGGTGTACCAAGCTGTTGCGCAAATAGATTAACGCGATACTCCTCTAGCTGCCAGCGATACGCTTGCCAATGGGTTGGCCATAGCCAGTAAGGCTCGCGCCCCATGCGCCGCTCAAGCGCCTCCCATAAGGAATTGAGCTCCGCTGTCATTTGTTTATCTCGCGGCACGTTGGCCCCTATTTTATCGAGCCTGTGCTCAATGGCTTTAATGTAACGGGAATAATGCTGCCACTGCGCTTCCTCCACCGCTTGCCAGGCTTCGGGGAAAAATAAGTGTTCCAGTTGTTTGCGAATATCGCCATGGGCATGGGCTAGTGCTAAGGGGAAGTTCTTTTCAAGGCGGCGCTGAATGCTGCGGTACGCTTCAAGCAACTGGCTGGCTTTGGTTAACCACGCCTCCCCTGCTTCCACAAAGGTGCTTTTATGTGCTGTTAGTAAAGCATCAAACTCTTGCTCTGAAACCGGTGGCGTTTCACGGATGAAATGTACCTGCGCAAACTTGAGTAAGGCATTGTTTGCAGCGGTTCTAGCAAAACCTGATTTTTCAGCCATAAGCTTTTGAAAACCCGGTAAATTATTGCGGAACTTTTCAAGCATATGCACCTGTGGGCCAAGGGCATTTAATAGCAAACGCGCCACACCCCATTGATGCTGCCATAAGGCTTCGTCTTGGCGGTGGAATAAGCGCTTTTCCACTTGATTGCCCACATCAAACAAAGCGGGCCAAGCACGAAGCATAACGCCATCTTGTTCTTGCTCCACCACCTCTTCTAAGGTGCCAAACACCCAACGGGTGCCGCGCTCGATGGCTTGTTTGGGGGCTTGTTGATGTATTGCCTGCACGGCTTTGCCTGCAAAACGCTGCTTTAGCTCGGCTAAATCTTGGCCCTGGGCCAGCACTTCGCCGTCGGAAAGGATTTTGAAATGAAAGCGCAAATGCTCGGGCAGCTCCACCGCTTCCCATTCTTCCAAGGCAATCCTTACCCCTGTCATACGTTCTAGGGCTTGGCTTAGCTGCGCTAGCAAGGGGCCGTTTTCTGGATTTAACGTATCTTGCACGGCGCGCACGTACTCAGGCACGGGCACAAAGTTGCGTCGTTTGGCGCGGGGCAAGCCGCGGATTAGGGCTTCTAGTTTTTCAGCCAGCAACCCTGGCACTAGCCATTCAAACAGCTCTTCGGGGGCTTGGTTAATTAAAGTGGCAGGAATAGTCACGGTGACGCCATCGCCTTTGCCCTGCGGATTAAAACTGTATTCTAAGGGCAGTTGCCATTCGCCCACTAGCAATCTATCCGGGAAATCGGTGCTGAGGCTCGCTGGCGCATCCTTCACGAGGATATCTTGGCGTTCCATCAACAAGCTGGCTTGTTCTGATTTGCTGGCCTTGCGGTACCACGCATTCAGATGATTAAGGCTAATGGCATCTAAGGGAATGCGCTGATGATAAAACTGGTAGAGCACTTCATCATCGGCAATAAAATCGCGGCGACGTTGCTTATGTTCGTACTCTTCTAGCTCGGCGATTAACTGCTTGTTGTGTTGCACAAAGGTTGGCGTGCGCGGCAACTCACCGGCCACCAGCCCTTCGCGTATTAGCAGCTCACGGGCTTGCTCTGGGTCTTGATGGCTAAAGGGCACACGGCGACCACTCACTAGCACCAAGCCAAATAAGCTCACTTGCTCACGGGCAAACGCAGCACCGTGGCGCTTGGACCAAAAGGGCTCGCTGTAGCTGTGCTTTAAAAGGTGCTTGCCTTCGGCTTCCACCCAATGGGGTTCCACTTGAGCCACACAGCGGGCAAATAAACGCTGGGTTTCCACCATTTCTGCTGCGAATAGCCAGTTAGCTTTCGTTTTTGCTAAAGCTGAGCCGGGCCAAATCACAGGTTTGCGGTGGCGGCTCGATAGCCATTCGCCCTCATCGGTACGCCGTATCACTTGCCCCAATAAACCACTTAACAAAGCACGGTGGATGGCCTCATAGGTGGCCTCGCTAGTGCTGCTGGGTAGCTTAAGTTCTTGGCATAACAGCTTGAGTTGGCGATGGGTGTCGCGCCATTCGCGCATACGGTTCGGCGCTAAAAAGCGCTTGCGCAGCAATTTTTCGTATTGGTTGCGGGAATGGGTTTGGCGCTCTGCTTCTGCCCACTGCCACAGGTTTAAAAAGGAAAGAAAATCTGACTCTTTGTTTTTCCACGGCTGATGGGCTTGGTCTGCCTGCTGTTGAAACTCCACGGGGCGCTCACGGGGGTCTTGCACCGCCAAAGCAGACACAATAACCAATACTTCCTGCAAGCAAGCGAGCTCACCGGCGCGCAGTAGCATGCGGCCAAGGCGTGGGTCCAAGGGGAAACGCGCTAGCTTTTTACCCATGGGGGTGAGTTGGCGCTGCTCAATGGCCCCCAGCTCTTCAAGCAAACGATAGCCATCACGCACCAATCGGCCATCGGGCGGGTCGATAAAGGGGAAGGATTCAATGTCGCCCAGGCGCAAATCTTCCATTTGCAGAATAACCGCCGCTAAGTTGGTGCGCTGGATTTCTGCATCGGTGTATTCGGGCCGTGAAAGGTAATCCTCTTCGCTATAAAGGCGATAGCACACCCCGGGCATAATGCGCCCGCTGCGGCCTTTGCGCTGGTCGGCGCTGGCTTGGGAAACGGGCTCCACAGGCAGGCGCTGCACCTTGCTGTGTACGCTATAACGGCTAATGCGCGCCGTGCCTAGGTCAATCACATAACGAATGCCCGGCACTGTGAGTGAGGTCTCGGCCACGTTGGTGCTCAACACCACACGCCGCCCGCTATGGGAGCTAAACACTCGCATTTGCTCGCTGCGGCTGAGGCGCGCATACAGGGGCAAAAACTCTGTATGGCGAAAATCACAGCGCTTTAAGTAATGGTGCAATTCACGGATTTCACGTTCACCACTTAAAAACACCAATACATCGCGGGCACTGGGCAGCTGCCCTCTTTCGTTGCGCTCAATATCCTCAAGAATATCGGCCACATCGCGGCACCAATCCCGTTCCCCATCGCTGTCCTCGTGGTACCAATACTTCACTTCCACGGGGTAAGTGCGGCCTGAGACTTCCACCACCGGGGCTTGGTTAAAGTGTTTAGCAAACCCCTCGTGGTCAATGGTGGCCGAGGTGATAATCACTTTTAAATCGGGACGCTTGGGCAGCAGTTGGCGTAAATAGCCCAGCAAGAAATCAATATTGAGGCTGCGCTCATGGGCTTCATCAATAATTAAGGTGTCGTATTGGTTGAGCCAAGGGTCATGCTGAATTTCAGCCAACAAGATGCCGTCCGTCATCAGCTTCACCAAGGAATTAGGGCCGAGCTGCTCCTGAAAACGGACTTTTAAGCCCACTAGATCACCCACTTGGCTGCCCAGTTCTTCCGCAATGCGGTTGGCCACGGCCCGCGCAGCAATGCGGCGCGGCTGCGTATGGCCAATATAGCCTTTGCGCCCACGGCCTAGTTTTAGGCACAGCTTGGGTAGCTGCGTGGTTTTACCGGAGCCAGTTTCGCCTGCCACCACTATCACTTGGTGCTCGGTTAGCGCTGCCTCTAGCTCAGGCAATGATTCCACCACGGGCAAATCTGGCCAATCGAAGGTGATATTTAGAGCGTCGCGCTGCTCGCGGCGTGCTACTGAGGCATTGATTTGCTCGATTAATCTTGCCGCTCGGTTATCGAGTTTGCGGCGCCTTTTAATGCCACGCAGACGCCCTCGCAAGCGGTAGTAATCCGCTTGCATGGCATCTTCAAGCAGCTTTTCGGCAGCGTTAATATCTTGCCAACTGACGTCAACTTCACTCATGAGTATTGAATAACCATGCGTTTGCGGCAGCGTTAGGGGTGTTATCCATAAATTGTAAATAAGCGGTAGTGGCCTCGCTCTGCTCTAGGTGCACGGTGAAACAACGCAGCTCATCACGGCGGAACGCGTGCACTTGGATGGAGTCACCCGCTTGGTAAGCGCTCAGCAAGGTGTCGAGGTTTTTGCTATCTACCTTTAAGCCATCCAAAGCGATAATCACATCCCCCGCGGACAGCCCCGCCGCCATGGCTGCGCCTTGCTCATAAGCACTGGCAATACGTACGCCGAGGGGGTCGCTGGCTGGGCGAATGCCCAAGCTTAAGCTGTGTTCAGCGGCCGCAGGCTGACCACCTGTGTCGGTGTGATTAGCCGCTGGACGCCAATGTAGCTCCACTCCCTGCGCTGCCAATAGCTCCGCCAAGGGCAAATCCTCGGTGCTATACAAGGCTTGCTGGAAAAAACCCTCTAGGCTGTCGCCAAGCAATTCTTCGGCAACGGGTTGGATACCGCGCTCGGGTACGCCCACGCCGGTTTTGCCGTAGCGCTGCCAGAGCACACGCATCACATCATCGAGGCTCACTTGGTGTTGGCTTTTTTGGCGCAAGGTTAAATCCAGCGCCAAGGCCACTAAAGCGCCCTTGCTGTAGTAACTCACAATGGCGTTGGGGGCGTTTTCATCCTGCAAATAAAAACGCGTCCACGCATCAAAGCTTGATTCTGTCACCGTTTGCTTAAAACGGCCCCTGCCGCGGTAAACGCGAGTAATGTTTTGCCCCAGCAACTCGAGGTAACTCTCGGGGCTAATGGCTTGTGAGCGCGCCAGCATCAATTCGTCGTAATAGCTGGTGATGCCTTCAAAGGCCCATAGCAGCTCGGTGTGATTTTCTTCGTTGAGGTTATAAGGGGTAAACACCTCTGGTTTAATGCGCTTCACATTCCAACTGTGAAAGTACTCGTGGCTGCACAGCCCTAAATAGTTGCGATATGCGGGCCTTAAGCTATTAGGGTCATCTGAGCGCAAGGGTAAGTCATTGCGTGAGCACAATAAGCTGGTGGAGTTTCTGTGCTCTAAACCGCCGTAACCCTCGCCCACCACACGGGTTAAAAACCAATAGCGGTCAAAGGGCGCTGGCTCTTTAAACATTTTGATTTGAGCCGAGCAAATAGCCGCCAAATCGCGGCTTAAACGCGCTTCATCCGTATGATGGCGGCCGCTTAACACCACCTCATGGGGCACGCCCTCTGCCTCAAAACTAAAATGGGTAAACTCGCCCATTTCCACGGGGTAATCGATTAAGGCATCGTAGTTATCCGCGGTAAAACGCCCAAACTCAAGCAAACCTCCCTCGCGCCTTGGCATGCCCGTGGCCAAGCGCCAATGGGCATACTGTTCGCCTTCTGGGGGCAAAATTTGCACATCACAGGGTTTGTCTTCGTGGCCTTTGGCAGCGAGGAAAACGCTGGTGCCATTAAAGTAGCCGTTAAATTGGTCTAAATACGCAGTGCGCACGGATAAATCCCAAGCGTACACATCGATTTCAACACTTACAGGGCCTTGCGCGGGGGCGAGTTGCCAGGTGTGCTTATCGAGTTTTGTCCATGGAATGGCCTCGCCCGCTTGATTCAGTGCCTCAAAACGCACCACATTACGCGCAAATTCACGAATCATATAACTGCCAGGAATCCAAGCAGGCAAGGAAAACGCTTGGCCCTCGGGTGTGGGCTCGGGCACCACCACGGTAACGGTGAATAAATGCGCCTCTGGGCGGCTTGGAATAATACGGTACTGAATCATGGTTCCTCCTAATTGCGGGGCCTTAGTATACAGATTTTAGTGAACTGGGCGTTTACGGCTGCGGCTCCACTGGGGTCAGCAGGCTCCATAGTAAACCCCAGCCCAAGGCCCCCACCCCAATCCAAAACGCGCTTTGCAGTGAGCCACCGGCGTCTATCCACACTCTTGCTAGCCAAGGCCCTGCCAATTGAGTGCCGCCGTATAAAGCCACTAATGCGGCTGAAAGCTTGGGCCCTTGGTGGGGATGAAAAGTGCGTGCCAAGCGCTGGGTTAATAGCACTGTGCCTAAGAAGGTGCTCCCCACTAAAATACTTCCTAGCAAGATGCCAACGGTATTGGGCATCAAGATTAACGCCGCAACTCCCAATAACTGTAGGGTGTAATTCCAACGCAATGCTCGGGTGTCGCCCCAACGAACACCCGCCTTATTCCACAACCAGGGCGAAGGCAAAGTAGCGAGGGCCACCAACAGCCAGCTTCCATCCGTTAATGCTTGGGGCAAATACCACAGCTGGGCCACCAAGGTGGGCAAAAACGTCATGGGTAAAATATAACCTAGCCCTGCGCCGGCATAGGACATAAATAGCGGCACACTGTATCTATCAAACAATGTGGCCTTGTCATGTTGCTGGGAAGCAGTGGCAGTTAAGGGTTCAAACTGAAGCCCCTTAAGCTGCTTTAAGCACCACCAAGTGATGGGAACTGCGACCACAAAGGCAGGCCACCAACGTGCCGGCCCCCACAATACGTCGGCAAACATAGACACTAACAAACTCGAAACTAAAAGACCTGCGCCAACGCCTAAATACATTAGCCCGCTCAGGTTGGCGCGCCCTTGCACCACCAGCCACTCAAGGATAAGTGCTGGGGCTTGGACAAAAACCACGCCATTGGTAATGCCATTCACCAAGCGCAAAAACGATAGCACCGCGACACTTTCTGTTTGGGTTTGAGCCAGTGTACACAACACATTAAGCACGAGCGCCTTGGGCAAAATACGTTGAATTTGGCTCACTTTACTCCACCGGATGGCAAGCATGGCTCCAAGCAAGTAACCCACATAGTTCCAAGTGGCCACGTCGGCACCTTGAGAAATGGTGAGCATGCCGTCTTCGATTAAGCGTGGCAGTAACGGCGTGTATATAAAACGGCCCAAGGTGTGCACCACCAAGAGTGTTAACGCCCCAGCAACAACAACCCTCACACCCCTGTTGCTTGTATCACTCATAAACCGTTCCCGTGCTGATTTAAAAGACTGCAAAGTATAGCAGCCCTACACCTTCATTATTACAGACGAAATAAAAAGGCCCGCATCGTTGCGGGCCTATCGGTTTAATAAAGTTGGCTATTCAGCACTTTTATCCGTGTCGTTAATTTCATACCAAATAGCGTTCAAGATACCAAAGCTTGCGGCTAGGCCTAAACCAAGCATCCAACTGAAATACCACATAGTGCCTCCTAGTACATATCGTCGTTAATGTCATCTTCACTCAAGGTACCCCACAGCACCTTGTATACCCAAGCGGTGTAAGCGAGCACTATGGGCAGCAACAATACGGTGGCGATGAGCATAATCCACAGTGTGGAATGGCTCGAGGAAGCATCCCATACCGTCAAGCTGTGGCTTGGATGGCTGCTACTCGGCAATATCATGGGGAACATGGTCACACCCACAGTGGTAATAATAGCTGCCACCGATAGCTTAGAACCCAAAAAGCTCAGGGCATTTCGTTGCGAGCGCAAACCTAGCCACGCCATGGCAGCACCAACAAAGCCAAGCAGAGGCACTAACCACAAGGCAGGGGTTTGTTTGAAATTGCTCAGCCAGTAGCCAGCGCTTTCCACCACTTCTTTGCGCAATGGGTTGCTTGGCCCTGCTGTGTTCATGGCGGTGGTAATTTCAAATCCATTGATAAAATGTATCCACACCCCACCAATGGCGAACAAGGCCACAACCGCAAGCGCGGCATAGCGTCCCCAGCGGCTTGCCCTTTGTGCTGTTTCACCGCTGGCTTTAAGCTGCAAATAGGTAGCGCCATGGAGCAATAACATTGCCACAGAAAGCAAGCCACACAACAACGCAAAAGGGTTGAAGAGCGCAAAGAAGGAGCCGGTATAAATGGGCCTTAAGCTGTCATCAAAATGAAACGGCACCCCTTGCAACACATTACCCACTGCCACACCAAACACTAAGGGTGGCACCACACCACTAAAGCTTAGCGCCCAATCCCAACGAGTGCGCCACTTAGCGTCGGCTCGCTTAGAGCGAAATTTAAACGCCACAGGGCGAATAATAAGCGCCACCAGCACTAGCATCATGGCGAAATAAAAGCCTGAAAAGCTCACCGCATAAAGTGCAGGCCAGGCGGCAAAAATCGCACCACCACCAAGAATAAACCACACTTGGTTGCCCTCCCACACGGGGCCCACCGTATTAATGACTAAGCGTCTCTGCTTATCATCTTTTGCGATAAAGGGCAGTAGTGCAGCAACCCCCATATCAAATCCATCAGTGACGGCAAAGCCTATGAGTAAGACCCCTAGCAATGCCCACCAAATTAAACGAAGTGTTTCATAATCTAATAGCATGGGTTATCTCCTTAGGCGTGCTCAGCAGAAAAGCTAATAGCATCACTGCTTAGCTCTTGCTGTTCAGGCTCGGGGCCTAAACGAATAAACTTCAACATTAAGCGAATCTCAATAATGGCTAGCACTGTGTAAATAACAAAGAAGCCAGCGATACTGATGATTAAATCCATGGCATTTAGGTGGCTCACTCCTAAAAAAGTGGGTAAAACGCCCTCAATCACCCAGGGCTGTCGGCCGTACTCGGCCACAAACCAACCGAGCTCTGCTGCTAGCCAAGGTAAAGGCAATGCCCAGAACGCTAAGCGTAAAAAGACTTTATTTTCGAAACGACGGCGACTCACCAAATAAAATGCTACGCCAAAAAGCGCTACAAAGAAGAAGCCAATGGCCACCATAAAGCGGAAAGACCAGAACAAAGCTCCCACATTAGGTAACGTATCCTTCATTACAGAGGCAATTTGTTCAGGAGTGGCATCCCGTGGGTCTTCCACGTATTTTTTCAACAACAAGGCATAACCCATGTGTTCTTGGTGCTTAAGAAATGTTTCCTTCGCTTCTTTGTGCTGCGGATCTTGCTTTAAGGTTTCTAGGGCATCATACGCTTTAAGCCCGCTAGCAATATGGTCCTCAGCCACCACCATTAACTCTAAAATGCCTGGCACTTCTTGGTTAAAGCTGCGGGTGGCAATCAATCCCATGGCCCATGGAATTTGTAGTTCAAAGTGGGTTTTTTGTGCTTCTTGATCCGGAACGCCCACTAAAGTAAAGGGCGCTGGCGGCTCGTGGGTTTCCCAAGAGGCTTCAATTAAGGCGAGTTTCATCTTTTGGTTATCGGTGAGTGCGTAACCCGATTCATCACCGAGCACCACCACAGACAAAGAGGCGGCTAAGCCAAAGGCCGCTGCCACTGTTAAAGAGCGCTTAGCAATTTCTAAATGCCTGCCTTTCAACAGATACCAAGCACTAATGGATAAAACAAAAATGGCCCCAGTCACATAACCCGCCGCTACTGTGTGCACAAACTTAGCTTGGGCCACGGGGTTGAAGAGTACATCGACGAAGTTGGTGACTTCCATGCGCAGGGTTTCAGGATTAAATTCAGCCCCCACAGGGTTTTGCATCCAACCGTTGGCAATCAAAATCCACAGAGCAGACAGGTTCGACCCAATGGCCACTAACCAAGTGACAGCTAAGTGTTGTAAACGGCTTAGCTTGTCCCAACCAAAGAAGAAGAGCCCCACCAAGGTGGCCTCGAGGAAGAAAGCCATTAACCCTTCAATGGCTAAAGGAGCACCGAAAATATCACCCACGTAGTGGCTATAAAATGCCCAGTTAGTCCCAAACTGGAATTCCATAACCACCCCTGTGGCTACCCCCATGGCAAAGTTAATGCCAAATAAGGTGCCCCAGAATTTAGTCATGTCGCGCCAAATCGTGCGACCCGTCATCACATATACACTTTCCATAATGGCCACCAACACTGAGAGCCCCAGAGTTAACGGCACAAACAAAAAGTGATACATGGCAGTTAAAGCAAATTGGAACCGCGACAGTTCCACTAGCGTTGCATCAATCATTTTCGACCTCTAGCTATATTTACAACCGACCTCGCACAATGTTTTCTTAGCGTTAATGCAGAAATCATTATTCGCGGCTAGTATAACGGCCTCATTACGCAGCCAAGGTTTACCTTGCCCTGCTGCCCTTTGTTGCTAACAACTTAACTATAAGTGTTGAAACTTTATGAGTTCAAACTTAAATCAAGATTTATTAATATACCCTAAAAATTGGCTTGCTGAACAGAAGGAGCTTGGCGCTCGCGGTTTCCAATATTTGGTGGCTGCGGGCTTACTAGACGCCCTACTCGCCATCAGCCAAGCGTATTTTATTGCCCTCACAGCGCACCAGTTGATGTTTGCGAGCCATTTATCACTCGCAGCAGTAACCGGTTTGTTGGCCACCCTACTTCTTCGCACTGCCAATTCTGCTTGGCGTGCCAGCACAGCAGCTAGCACCGAAGCAAGGATTACATTAGCTATTCGTGAACTTATTGCCAAAGCCATGCTGCGCGGCAAAATGTCGCAGCACACCACGGGGGCGGCCAGCAATGCCTTGCTAGAACAAAGCCTTGCGGTGGGTCGTTTCCATGCAAATTTTGCTCCCCAACAAAAAATTGTGGCCTACGCCATGGTGATTTTCTTAATCGTGGCCTTTGCCACTGATTGGATGGTGGGCCTTATTTTTATGGTTACCGCGCCACTGATACCTTTGTTCATGGCCTTAGTGGGTTCTGGGGCGCAAAAAGCCGCGGACACTCGCTTGGCAACGATGGATTTTTTAGGCGGGTACTTTCTCGACCGTTTAAAGGGTGCACTCACATTGCGTGCCTTTGGCCGTGAAGTGGCAGAAACAAAAGCGGTGGACAAGGCCAACGCTGAATTTAGAAAAAGCACCATGGGTGTGCTTAAAATCGCTTTTTTAACTTCCACAGTATTAGAGCTATTTTCTGCATTGGCGGTGGCTTTGGTAGCCGTTTATGTGGGGCTTCATTTACTCAATTTAATCAGCATTGGGCCAGGGCCCAAATTGGATTTTCGTACTGGCTTATTTTTGCTGTTATTGGCACCGGAGTTCTATGCTCCCATGCGACAAATGGCCGCCAGTTATCACGATAGAGCCGGCGGGCTTGCCGCCGCTAAAGTGTTAGCACCCGTGCTCGGCGATGTTGACTTAGCACCCGCAGACGCCAAGCCCTTAGCCAGTGCACCAACCATCGAGGTGCGCGATCTTAGCTATCGCTATGACACCACCAACACCACTATTTTTGAAGAGGTTAACCTCAACATAAATAGCGGTGAATGCTTAATAGTAAGAGGCGATAGCGGCACCGGAAAAAGCACCTTTTTAAAATTGCTCGCGGGGTTGTTAACTCCGCAAACGGGCACTATTAGCTACCAAGATAACGCCAATACATCCTTCGCTTTGCCCGCGGGAAGCTATGCTTGGGTAAGTCAAAAACCCTGGTTTATCCATGGCACTGTGGCGGACAACTTATTGCAAGCCAACCCTAAGGCCACCCCGCAAGAGTTAGAACAGACCTTGCACCTATGCGGCCTTGCCCATATTGATTTACACGCCCAGCTCGATGAGCAAGGCGTCGGACTATCAGGGGGTGAAGGTCGCCGCTTGGGTATCGCACGTGCTGTTTTAAGCCGTGCTCCCCTGTGGTTTATGGATGAGCCCACCGCTGAGCTCGACACTGAAAGCGAAGCAGATATAGTGGCGCTTATCCGACAATTTAAAGGCCAACACACTTTGGTTATCGCCACCCATTCAGAACAATGTGCAACCTTAGCAGACACTACGCTCTGGGTGGAACCTATCCCTACTCAGCAAGGAGAATCCAATGAATAAGCTGCCCAGCTTTTGGGCCACGTTGCAGTGGTTGTCGCAACATTTTAAAGAGGCCAAAACAAGCTTATTTATCGCTATCTTGCTAGCACTTACCACTGCTATCTCGGGCATGGCTTTACTTGGGGTGGCAGGTTGGTTTATTGGTGCTGCCGCCTTGGCTGGAATCTCCGCAGCTGGAGCAGCTGTGACCTTTAACCTATTCTCACCCAGTGCAGGAATTCGTGGTTTTGCTTTAGGGCGCACCGTATCCCGCTACTTAGAGCGACTCATTAGCCATAAAGGCACATTCGAGGTAATGCAGCATTTACGCACAAAAATGTTTGGTCATATTATTCCTCGTATTCCTGGCTCCTTGTCTGCCATCAGCCAAGGACATCTGCTAGAGCGCTTATTTAAAGATGTTGAGCGACTCGAAGCGGCTTGGCTAGAGCAAGCTCAGCCCGCGCTGCTAGCGGTGGGGATTAGCGCCGCGCTGGCCCTTTTCCTATTCCTCACTGGCCAGCACATCAGCTTTGTTTTGCTATTGGGGCTATTTATCGCACTCGGCTTGTGGCTCTTTTATAGCAACCGCAATGTGCTGCAACCCTTAGATATCATTAGCACAGAGCAAGAAGCACTGCGTAGCGAAACCGTGCAGGCACTCACTGGCTTGCCCGAGGTTATTGCCTACGAAATACGTTCACGGTTATTACAACGTTGGCAGGAGCGCTTTCAAGCGTTGGCCGATGCTGAGCAACAGCTGGTGCGCCAACAAGCCATTAACGGTGCTCTCATCCAGGGTGCGGTACAAGTATTAGGGGTTATCACATTGCTACTGGCGGTGCCACTTGTTCAAGGAACACAGCTAACGGCACCTTTGGCACTCGCTTCTTTGTTATTAATTTTTGGTGGTGTGGAAGTTTACCAACCCCTTGCCCGCACTGCGCAGCGCTGGTGGGAAACCCGCGCTACAGTGGCGCGCATGCGCGAGATAGAAAACGCTCCCCTGCCTGTACAGGCTTGCCAAGGAAGCGCTATTCCCCATGCGGATGGCGAATTGCAGGTGCACAACCTAGGTTTCCACTGGCACGAGCAAAAAACGCTTTTTCAGCAAGTGAATTTTACTGCAACGCCGAACAACTCTGTGGCCATCGTTGGTCCTAGTGGTGCGGGCAAGTCCACCCTGCTGCACTGCCTGATGGGTTTGCAAGCCGCCTCTGAAGGACAAATCAGTTTTGGTGGTATTGCCCAAGACACCGCCGACGAAGGCGCTTGGCGGCAGCAGTTCAGCTTACTTCTGCAACAGCAGCAGCTATTCACTGGTAGCTTGCGGGACAATTTAAAAATTGCCAACCCCCACGCCACGGATGATGAGCTTTGGCAGGCGCTACACTTAGCCCGATTAGAAGAGCTTGTGAAACAAAGAGGCGGGTTGGATTTTATGATTGGGCCAGAGGGCTTGCATTTATCCGGTGGCCAAGCGCGACGACTTTCCCTCGCAAGAGTATTGCTACGGGATACTCCCATTGTTTTGCTAGACGAGCCGTTTACTGGCTTAGAGGCGCGCACTGCAAATGCATTAATGAATGATATTAAGCACGCGCTGCAAGGCAAAATTCTGATTATGGTAACCCACCATAGGGAACATGCGCATATACTGGATAAAACTATTTACCTATAAACGCTTTCAGATAAGAAAATAGTATCCATACAAGTGGGCTGTCTTATGAGGGTTAGTTAATGCTTTATCGCACAAACCTGATTATTAAATTTTATTAAAAGAGATAGTTTAGATTGAAACACATCATGTTTTTTCATTTATCCTCCTTTAAATATTAGTCATTATATATTTTAAGGTGTATCCTTATTACCGCTTATGATTAAAGGCAGTATATGGCCCAAAATATTGGAGGTTTAAGATGTCGAATTTGAATGTAAATCTAGCTGCATTTACTGACGAGCAAGTAAAACAGTTAATTCAAGATGCCGAAACACTATTGAAAAAACGCCAACAGCAGGCCAAGGAAGAGGCGCGCAAAAAGATTCAACAAATCGCAGCGGAAGCCGGAGTAACCGTAGAAGAACTGTATGGGCTAGAAGCAAGAGGCCGTCGTACTCGTCGCCCAGCCGCCATTAAATATCGCCACCCAGAAGATCCAAGCTTAACCTGGGCAGGCCGCGGCAAGCAGCCTAACTGGTTAAAAGCAGAGCTCGAAAAAGGCAAAAAGATCGAAGATTTTGCCGTTTAAATCCTATCAGGGGCACCCTGTGCCCCTTTACTGCGCTTCTTGCCACGGCGGCAATACCTCATAAAGCTGCAGTAACCCTCCTAAAGTAATTAATACTCGCGAAATACCCACATAAGAATCAGGTATATGGACTTTATCTGCTCTAAGCTGCCGCATAATATTTTGCGCAGATTCCCACGTTGATTCCTTCGCCAAGCGATTAGTCAGCATATATCCCGATAACTCCCTTAAGGATTGGGCTTTACCCCCAACAAAACCTGCCTGCTGGAATAATGCTAACAACTCTTCATCACTTAAGTTGTTTTGAATAAGCCCAGAAAATAGCGCTTGGTAAGCACTGGTTTCTGCTGCTTGCAAAACGCCCATTGCGCCAAAGTCTAAAATCACAATATTATCTTGGTGATCCACAAGGAAGTTGCCAGGATGTGGGTCTGCTTGGAATAATCCGAATTCAGTCACCTGCTGTAAATAGCTTACAAACAATCGTTGCAATAGCGGTTTGGCTTTATCGGGCTGGGCGCTTAAAACATCGCGCAATCGCTCGCCATCCACCCACTCTGTTACTAGCACCCGCGATGTACACAGGTCATGGTAAAGGCGCGGCACTCTAATCCCCGCCATATGCTCGCATTGATAAAAAGCGATGTGATGCTTTGCTTCATGCTTAAAGTCTAACTCTTTCTGTGTGGTGGCCAACAACTGCCCCACCACCTGCACAGCATCTATCTCTTTCACAAGGGGTTTGATTATCCTAGCCGCCCATTCAAACACTTGCCGATCTTGATTGAAAATTTTTCGCACATCAGGCAGCAGCACTTTAACCGCCACCCAATCGCCTGTTAAAAGCTGGGCCTTATGCACCTGCGCAATTGAGGCGGTGGCCACTGGTTTGTGTGAAAAGTGCTTGAACTGAGAACTCCAATCCGTACCCCAGGTTTTAGCGAGCTGCTTTGAAATGTCTGCAAAAGGCACTGGCGCCACCGTATCTTGCAAGCGCTGGAAAGCATGCAAATACTCAGGCGGCAGTATGTCGGGACGATTACTAAAAAATTGCGCGGCCTTTATCCATGTAACCCCATTACGCTCGCACAACGCTGCAAGCTTTTCTGCGCTTTTTTGGTGCAAGTGTGCTTTCTCAGGGTAACGCCACCCTTGTTGGCCATAGAGCATTAATATTTGGCCGATGGTAACTAATGCGCGGCGATAGCGTCCCATACCTAACAAAGCACTAAGCGCCGCCTCTCTGTTTGTGGCTTTTGGTGTTTTCATAGCAAAATCATCATGAGCGCTTGTGCTCACCACTTCCCCATATGGATTTTTGTTATACTCACTAACTTGAGTCGAAACTGTACCCATGTTTACCATTTTATAAAAGGGCCAACTATGAGCGCCTCCAGCGCAGGTTATCTTCAGAAACACGGAATTAATATTTTAACCCCGGACAGTCCCCAGGCATTAGCCCTCGAACAAAAACAATTTAGCCCCACCATTCATGGCGACAAAGTTTGGAGTTCCACCTATGTGGTAATGGATTACCTGCTTGAGAACCCACCGCCGGCTCACAGCCAATTAATGGATGTGGGTTGCGGCTGGGGGCTACTTAGCGCTTTTGCCGCCAAGGCACTCGACCTTAACGTAATAGCTGTGGACGCTGACCCCAATGTGCTGCCATACGCGCAACTTCACGCACAAATCAATCACACCGAGATTCAAACCCAAGCCCTTGAGTTTGATGATATAAACGTGCAGCACCTTAAAGGTATTCACACCTTGGTGGGCGTGGACATTTGTTTTTGGGATAAACTGCAGCCAAGCTTGTACAACTTAGTTGAACGTGCCCTAGACGCAGGCGTTGAGCAAATTATCCTAGCAGACCCCGGCCGCGGGCCATTTCACGACCTTTCAGATAGATGTAAAGAGCACTTCAACGGTCGTATTGAAATTCATCACTGCACCATACCTGTGGAAGAGAGCGCAGAACTGCTTATCATTGAAAAAGACTTGCTTCCTTATTAGTGGCTGTAAACCTTGAAAATTAAATCTTTAGCATCATCTATAAACCAACTAACGTTTTGGATGTAGTAAACATGAGCGACGATTACCAAGAAAATAATGACAGCACCCAATCTCTGGTAATAGCCAATCAAAATAGGCCAGAGCGAATTTATTTGTTGCCCACCGACGAGCGTCCTTTTATGCCTGGGCTCGTGCAACCAGTGCTATTTAATCTTGACCACTGGCAAAGTACCGCTGAACGTGTTGGCCAAACACCGCACCGTACCCTCGGCATGGTTTATGTGGCTGAAAACGATGACGGCACTTTGAATAAAAAAACCACCCCTGAATACGGCTGCTTAGTACGAGTGCACCACGCAAGCAGTGAAGGCGACAGCTTGCAGTTGGTGCTGCAAGGCTTAACTCGCTTCCGCATTAAAAGCTGGCTAAGCAAAAAAGCGCCTTATTTGGTGGAAGTGGAATACCCTGAGGAAACAGAAGAGGCACAGGACACCGAGGTGGACACCATCCGTGCCTATGCCCTCGCGATTATTAATACCATCAAAGAGCTGCTGCCCTTAAACCCGTTGTACAGCGAAGGCTTGAAGGCTTATTTGCAAAACTTCAGCCCACGTGAGCCCTCACCGCTCACGGATTTTGCCGCAGCGCTCACCACGGCGTCTGCTGATGATTTGCAAGATATTCTAGAAACAGTGCCGCTACTTAACCGTATGGAGAAAGCTCTGGTTCTACTCAAAAAAGAGCTAGAGGTGGCGCAGCTTCAAAGCAAAATCACTGAGCAGGTAAATGAGCAGATTAGCAAGGAGCAACGGCGTTTCTTTCTGCGCGAGCAGCTCAAAATAATTCAGCAGGAACTTGGCATTGCCAAGGATGACCGCACCTCAGATATTGAATTGTTTGAAGAACGCATGGCGAAACTCGCTCCTCCCGAAGCGGTGCAAAAACGCTTTGAAGAGGAAATGAATAAGCTTTCTGTACTTGAAAGCGGTTCTGCTGAATACGGCGTCACGCGTAATTATCTTGATTGGCTCACCCAGGTGCCTTGGGGTGTGCTCAGTGAAGACAATCTGGATTTAGCCCACGCCCGCAAAACCCTAGAAAAGCACCATGCCGGCTTGGATGATGTGAAAGACCGCATCATCGAATTTCTAGCTGTGGGCGCCATGCGAGGCGAGGTGCGCGGCAGTATTATTCTTCTTGTTGGGCCACCTGGGGTTGGTAAAACCAGCATTGGACGCTCCATTGCCGAATCACTCAATCGTCCATTTTACCGTTTCAGCGTTGGCGGCATGCGTGACGAGGCAGAAATCAAAGGGCATCGCCGTACTTATATTGGCGCCATGCCTGGAAAACTGGTGCAAGCGCTAAAAGAAACAGGCACCAGCAACCCGGTCATAATGCTTGATGAAATTGACAAAATGGGCGCTTCTTACCAAGGCGACCCTGCATCAGCTTTACTTGAAGTATTAGACCCTGAGCAAAACGTGGATTTTCAGGACCATTACCTTGATGTGCGCCTTGATTTATCACGCACTTTATTTATTTGTACAGCCAACACCTTAGATAGTATTCCTGGCCCGCTACTCGACCGCATGGAAGTAATTCATCTGTCTGGCTACATCACTGCTGAAAAGGTCACCATTGCCCGTAAACATTTGTGGCCCCGTGTCCTTAAGCGCGCAGGCGTCAAAGCTTCTCAGCTGCGCATTAGCCCAGCAGCCTTGCGACAAGTGGTGGAAGGTTATGCCCGCGAAGCTGGGGTGCGAAACTTAGAAAAGCAGCTGCAGCGTATTGTTAGAAAAGCCGTAGTGCGATTACTTGAAGATGAAACCAGTATTTCCGTTACTGGCAAAAACCTAGAAGAGTTTCTTGGTCAACCCATTTTCCGCACCGAGGCCGTTCAACAACAGGTGGGGGTTGCCACTGGCTTAGCTTGGACATCCATGGGTGGCGCCACTCTGCCTGTTGAAGCCCAGCTTATTCATCGCCATCGCCGCGGCTTTACCCTGACGGGGCAGCTCGGGGATGTAATGAAGGAATCCGCAAATATTGCTGTGAGTTACGTGGAAAGTGCGAGCAAGACCTACGGCATTGCTGAGGATTGGTTTAAAGAAAGCAGTATTCACTTACATGTGCCTGAAGGTGCTACTCCTAAGGATGGCCCTAGCGCCGGTATTACCATGGCTACTGCGTTAATCTCTTTAGCTAAGCAGCAAAAGTTGCAACGTAAAGTGGCAATGACAGGTGAGTTAACCCTCACAGGGCAGGTGCTACCTGTGGGCGGAATTCGTGAAAAGGTTATAGCTGCGCGCCGAGTCAAAATCTATGAGCTTATCTTGCCCGCGGATAACCAACGCGATTACGACGAGCTCCCCGAACACCTCAAAGAAAAGCTTACGGTGCACTTTGTGGATAATTATCAGCAAGTGTACAAGCTGCTATTTTGATTTAGGTAAGGGCACATTTTGTGCCCTATTCTGCTATGAGCCAAGCCCCCTCTTATTACGTTGTTCCCGTTTGCCACGACCCGTTAACCGAGCTGTATGTGGATAGCGATATTCTAGTGGTGAATAAACCCGCCTATTTGTTATCAGTGCCTGGCCGTGGGCCTGAAAACCGTGATTCTGCGCAGCATCGCTTGGCGCAGAAGTATGACGAAGTGCATGTGGTACACCGTTTGGACCTCGATACCTCAGGCATTATGATATTTGCTCGCAATCCAACAGCGCAGCGGCGCTTAAACCGTGCCTTTGCGGAACGTCGTGTGGAAAAAGCGTATATGGCTGAATTGTACGGCCACCTAACACCTAGTGAAGGCTTTATTACTTACCCCATAGCACCCGACTGGGAAAGACGACCGCGGCAAAAAATTTGCTACCAAGAGGGCAAAGCTTCTATCACCCAATACCAACTCCTTACGTATGACCAAACACGCAACGTAAGCCGCGTAAAGCTTGAACCTATCACGGGGCGTTCCCATCAATTACGCCTGCATACACAACACATTGGTCACCCCATTATCGGCTGCGATTTATATGCCCCTGAAGAGGTGCTCGCGATGAGCCCACGTTTGCAACTTCACGCTTATTACTTAGGGTTTAATCATCCCACCACAGGGCTTTGGCAAAACTATTATGCTCCCCTAGCCTTTTAAGGCGCCCATAACCCGAGTTTGATCCAGCGCCACCCCTGTGCTTTGCAAACCACAGTAACCATAGGGATGGGTCACCAAATATTGCTGATGCACTGGCTCTGCATAATAAAAACGGGCAGCAGGCGTTATTTCTGTTGTAATGCTGTCTCGCCCCACTCCCTTTAAGGCTTGCTCATACACCTGTTTGCTAGCCATTGCCGCTTCTTTTTGAGAGTCGTTCATAACATAGATGGCAGAGCGATATTGGGAACCCACATCATTGCCCTGACGCATCCCTTGCGTGGGGTCATGCTCTTGCCAAAATACTGCGAGCAAATCTAAATAACTCACTTCTTTGGGGTCAAACCACAGCAGCACTGCCTCAGCATGCCCGGTGGTGCCAGTGCAAACCTCTTCATAAGTGGGGTGATCTTTAGTGCCGCCCGTATAACCCACTGCCGTGCATTTCACCCCCTCTAATTCCCAAAAACGCCGTTCAGCCCCCCAAAAACAGCCCATGGCAAAACAAGCTTGCTGCCAGTGCTCTGGCTTGTCCCCAAGCAAAGGCACAGCTGTAACTTTATGGTTTAAGCTGCTGAGTTGTGATGAAAAAGTCATGAGATACCTCTGTTGATGACGTTATATGAATGCACTTGGCGCGCAACAGTGCTATAAACAACAAGAATAAAACGTTAACACAATAATAAGGATTCACAGTGAGTTTACTGGATACAGGTAAGGACCTTCGTCGCGCCAACACCCTCATCACCATTCTACTAAAATATGGCCTCGCCGACGTTGTACGGCGTGTAGGCTTAGCGCCCTTACTTGAGCAAGCAAGCCGCTTAGTGCGCCAGCCTGTGGATCGTGAATTGCTCTCCATGTCGCCCCCTCAGCGTTTACGTGCAGCCCTTGAAGAAATGGGCCCAACCTTTGTAAAGCTAGGCCAAATACTTGCCACTCGCGTGGACTTATTTCCCCAAGAGTGGATTGTTCAATTTGAACAACTTCAGGATGGTGCAGCCGAGGTTCCCTTTGAAAAAATCGAGCCATTAATCAATCAAGCGTTAGGCAAGGAGCATAAAAAGTATTTTCGCAGTATAGACCCAAAGCCCTTGGGCGTGGCATCTATTGGCCAAGTGCATAAAGCCATCACTTATCGCGGCGACACAGTGGTATTAAAAGTGCAAAAACCAGGGATGCGCGAGAAAATCAATTCTGATATTCGGCTTCTGCGGCACTTAGCACGGCTAGCGGTGGACAACTCAGTGGAAATTCGTCGCTATCGTCCACTGGATTTGGTACGCGAATTCGAACGCTCCTTAAACCGTGAGCTTGATTTCACCATTGAAGCACGAAGTGCCGATCGCATCCGCAAAAATATGCGCAAAATCAATTGGATTACTATCCCTAAAATTTATTGGCAGTGGACGAGTAGCACCTTGTGTGTACAGGAACTCATCGAAGGAATTCCAGCACGCCAGGTTGAATTACTCGATGCCAATGGTGTTGACCGTAAGCTAGTGGCACAACGTGGCGCCGAGGCAGCCTGGAAGATGGCACTGGAAGATGGCTTTTTCCATGCGGACCCACACCCAGGAAACTTCCTTATTATGCCAGGCAGCCGCATAGGTATGTTGGATTTTGGCATGGTGGGAAAACTCTCCAACAGCCGCAAAGAACAAATTGTTCAAATCGTTAAAGCGGTTGTTACCCAAGATGGCGCTGCCTGTGCCCATGTGCTTAGCGGCTGGTCTGATGGCATGCCTGTAAAAGTCGATGCCATGGCCTCTGATATTGAGGACATTATTAGCCAATACTATGGGTTGCCCCTTGCGGATTTAGATGTTACCGCCTTACTTAATGACATCACCGCCTTGCTGCGCAACCATAATTTAATGCTGCCTGCGGACATTGCTTTGTTGCTCAAAGCCATCATCACCTTAGAAGGTTTTGGGCGCTTAATGTACCCCACCTTTGATGTGATGGAGGCCGCAGAGCCTCTGGTTAAGAAAATGGTTCGTGAGCGCTACAGCCCCACTCGCCTTGCGCGCAGTTTGGGGTTACGCGCACTGGATGCGGTGGATAAGTTGTATAGCCAGAACGCCAGCCCCGTACATTACACCCAAGAACAGAACAATTTAGATGCCCGCCACCTGGAAAGACTTATTCGCCAAATTGAGCGCTCACAATACCGCCAAGTACAAACCTTCTTAGTGTGTACCACTGCTTTAGTAGGCGCTATTCTATTGGGCTCACGCATCCCACCTACGCTTTGGGGTATTTCATTACTAGGTGCGCTACTTTTATTGGGCAGCGCCGTGGTGGGTGTTTGGTTAATGATTGTGGCCCGCCGCTACTTAAGAGAATGGGAGTAACACCGATGAAGGCATTACACCGCCTTAAACTCTATGCCGTATTAGGTTTAATCACAGTGGTATCAGTCGCTTGTGCGGTATCACCCACTGGCCGCCATCAGTTTTTGGCACTCTCTTCTTCGGAACTGGATAAAATGGGAGTTAGCGCCTATCAGGAAATAAAATCGCAAACTCCGTTAAGCAAAAACAGCCAGCAAAACCAATACATACAGTGCATTGCTAATCATATTATTGAAGTTTCAGGTAGCAACGAAAGTTGGGAAACCAATTTATTTGATGATCAAAGCGTGAATGCTTTTGCTTTGCCAGGCGGCAAAATAGGTATTTATACAGGACTATTAACTGTCGCCCAAAACCAGCACCAAGTAGCTGCTGTTATGGGGCATGAGGTGGGGCATGTTCTCGCTCAACACTCCAATGAGCGGATGTCCATTGAGTACGCCTCATCCACTGGGCTACAGTTACTTTCTGTATTGGCCGGCGCAGACTCCACCGAAAAAGGCATGCTAGTTGGTTTATTAGGCGTGGGCGCGCAGTTTGGTATTTCCTTGCCTTTTAGTCGCAAGCACGAAAGCGAAGCAGATCTCATCGGCCTTGAACTGATGGCCAAAGCAGGCTTCGACCCTAGAGAAAGCGTTAAGCTGTGGCAAAACATGGCAGCCGCTGGCGGTTCCGGCGGCCCTGAGTTTTTGTCCACCCACCCTTCTCACTCCACGCGCATCAAAGATCTGGAAAGGAGCTTGCCCAAGGTAATGCCCCTATATGAGCAAGCCAAAGCCCAGGGCCGCCGCCCTAATTGCTAACACCTGCGCCCCAAGGGCGTTTGTAATTTATGGATTAATAATAGGCATTATCGGTTACTGAGTGGTCAGTGGTATCCTTCACGCCACTGAGCTCAGGCAGCTTTTCTAGTAACGTCTTCTCAACACCATGGCGTAACGTCACTTCCACAGCCGCACAACCTTGGCAACCACCACCAAATTCAAGAACCGCCATATTATCATCAGTGAGCTCTAGCAATTGCACACTCCCGCCGTGGGACGCTAAATGGGGGTTAATTTCGCTATAAAGAATGTGGTGGATCTTCTCTTCAAGGGTGGCATCTGGACCAATATCAGGCACACGTGATTTAGGAGCACGGAAGCTCAGCTGCCCGCCCATGCTGTCTTTCTTAAAATCGATAACGGCATCTTCTAAGTAAGGTAGGCTTTTGCCCTCGATCCACGCATGAAAACCATCATATTCGAACTTAACATCCCCCTCCTCTTCTTCGCCTGCGGGGCAATAAGCCATACAGCATTCCGCATGAGGAGTACCAGGACGCTCCACAAAAATACGAACGCCGATGCCATCTGCATCTTGCTTGCTTAACAAGTCGCGCAAATAGGCCTGCGCATCTTTGGTGACAGTGATATTATGCGATGTCATAAAATTCCTAGCTAATGTCCGAGTGATTTGGTCAAGTATACACTGCTTTTAAAGCAATGGCACAACCTAAGGGACCCAATGTTACCGATAGTTTCAATTTATCCTAGCCCTAATCTCTTTATTCTTGGTAAGAACCACTGCTATGCCTAAAGTCAGCTCCCTTAGCGAGCCTTATTTACGTTTGCTTGCCCTTGCCCTACCCATTATGGCGGCCCTATTCAGCCAAAGCTTATTGAACGTAGTGGATGCATATATGGTGGGCCAACTCGGCGCCCAATCCCTAGCAGCCGTGGGCGTGGGCGGGTATCTTAATTT
>Ga0209487_1000820_pt1 | contig 27215 bp, 21 predicted proteins | sample Poulit2012_FD_187524 | JGI IMG/M metagenome (GOLD analysis project Ga0209487, IMG submission 187524) | Agricultural soil microbial communities from Georgia to study Nitrogen management - Poultry litter 2012 (SPAdes) (version 2) | ecosystem: Environmental > Terrestrial > Soil > Agricultural land...
CCTTCTTTTACACAATTCTCTGCAAAGATAATATTTGTGTCTTGAATATCGAGTAGATTTCTTATATCATTAGAAATAGACAAGTGATTTCCCTCCGGATTATGGTTTTCATCGACTTATATTCTACAGGGAAACTCACTTGTTTTCTAATGTAAAATGAAAAAACGCTAGTGAATTTACGTCACGTTTCTCTGCGAGAGAGAAACGTGATTTTTTTCACCAACGTCATATATTGTACAACCCGATTGAATAGAATCAAAAAAAGGGGCAAATAGATGTTACTCTATTCGCCCCTTTTTTAATATTGCTCCTAATTCAGTAATTTTTTAACATGATGAATGACATTTTCAACGGTAAATCCGTATTCCTTAAGAATTCGATCACCTTTAGCAGAGGCGCCAAATGTGTCTACTCCTAATACAACGCCATGATCCCCTACATAACGATGCCATCCTAATGAAGAGCCCATCTCAATGCCGACTCTTGATTTTACTTCTGGTGGAATAACTGCGTTTCGGTACGCTTCATCTTGTTTATTAAACCGATCCCATGATGGCATACTTACGACCTGGGCATCGATCCCTTTTTCTCTAAGCTCTACTTGGGATGCAACAGCAAGTTGGACTTCAGAACCCGTTGCGAGTAATAATACATCTGGTGTTTCTTTCTCCGATTGGCTAATGACATAAGCGCCCTTCTTTACACCTTCATAGGCATGTATCTTCGTACCTTTAAGTGTAGGTAAGGCTTGTCTCGTCAATACCAATGCGGTTGGTTGATCTGTTGATTCCATCGCTAAACGCCATGCTGCTTGTGTTTCATTGCCATCAGCTGGACGAATGAGTGATAATCCAGGCATTGCACGTAGTGATGCTATTTGTTCAACCGGTTCATGTGTTGGTCCGTCTTCACCTACAGCGATTGAATCATGCGTAAACACATAGGTTGCAGGTATATTCATAATGGAAGACAACCGAACAGCAGGACGTAGATAATCACTAAATACAAAGAATGTTCCTACATATGCTTTTAGTCCGCCATGAAGAATCATCCCATTCATCGCTGCGGCCATCGCAAACTCACGGACACCAAACCAGATATTTCTTCCGCCATAGTTTTGCTTCGTAAAGTCTTCCGCATCTTTAATCATTGTATTATTTGAACCTGCTAAGTCTGCACTTCCACCAAATAAAGCGGGAACGGATTTAGCAAGTTCATTGATCACTTCTCCAGATGCCGCCCGTGTAGCTAGTTCATCTTTCCCTGGCTCATATACAGGTAAGTTCTTATCCCAATCGACAGGCAGCTTTCCAGCAATCGCTAGCTCTAGTTCAGTAGCTAATTCAGGATAAGCGGCCTTGTATTGCTGAAACAATTCATTCCATGCTTCCTCAGCCTTTGCACCAGCTTTACCGATTTTCTCGTTAAAGTCCTCATAAACTTCATCTGGTACATTGAATGCTTCATGTGACCATTTATAATATTCTTTCGTTAACGTAACTTCGTCTTTTCCAAGTGGTGCACCGTGTGATGAAGAGGATGCTGATTTATTTGGTGACCCATAGCCAATCACCGTTTTAATTTCGATTAAAGTTGGTTGATCTTGGTTTTCTTGAGCTTCTTTAATCGCCTTTCTCATTTCATCAACGTCGTTTCCATCTTTAACATGGAGCACTTGCCATCCATAAGCTTTAAAACGTTGGTCTGTATCATCGGAAAACGAACGATCCAAATCCCCATCAAGGGAGATATCATTAGAATCATATAGTGCAATTAATTTCCCTAGCCCCATATGTCCTGCTAGCGATGCTGATTCATGGGAGATACCTTCCATGATGTCGCCATCACTTATAAGCGCATATGTATAGTGATCGATGATTGACATCGCCTCTTTATTATATTTTGCTGCTAAGTGTGCTTCAGCCATCGCCATACCGACCGACATGGCTAACCCTTGTCCCAATGGACCAGTTGTTGCCTCGACACCGTCCGTATGATGTACTTCTGGATGTCCTGGAGTACGTGAATCCCATTGACGGAACTCCTTTAGGTCATCCATGGTGACGTCATATCCTGATAAATGAAGCAAACTGTAGAGAAGCATTGAACCGTGTCCGGCAGAAAGCACAAAGCGATCACGATTAAACCAGTTTGAGTTTTTAGGGTTATGATCCATAAAGTCCGTCCATAACGTATAGGCCATTGGTGCAGCACCCATCGGTAATCCAGGGTGTCCTGAATTCGCTTTTTCAATTGCATCAATAGCTAACGTACGAATGGTATTAATTGATAGTTGTTCCATCTCTTTTGACATATGTCTTCCCCTTTCAATACTGAATATTAAGTACACCTATCTTATTCTATACTGAATCATCATGAGTAACAAGTATCTATCTTATTCAAGATCACCATTCATGAAGACGCAGTGCTATTTTTTACGCTTGTTATTCTTTTGTAATTCTTGCACTTTTTTAGGTGTAACATCTTGGCCTTCCTCGTCCATAACGGTCATTGTTTTAAATTGTTCTGTAAATGATTCTCTTACCGTTTGTAAGTATTCCTGTCTACGTTCCTTTTGTTCAGCCTTTTCCGCATCTGTCAACCCTTCCTCTTTTGATTTCTTAGCCAATTCATTAATCCGCGCTAACTTCTCTTGAAAATCCATTGTTTATCTGTCCCTCCCCGTTATTCCACTCTCTATTTTCAACATCCAATCATCTATTTATTCATCCTGTTTCACGAACGCTTATGCAAGCAAATAAAAAAAGAGCAAGAACATGTTGTCCTTGCCTCTCTATTTTACCCTGACTTTTTATGTTTATCAAGATTTTTGAAATTCTTGATAACGTCGATGCACGGTTGCTTTCGACACATCATAACCCAATCCATTTAAAATACTCGTAATTTCAGCAAAAGTAAGTTCACTTTGACGCAATCGAACAACTTCTTCAATTGGGAAGGTTTTTCGTTCTCTACCTGGAGCTTGATTGCGATTCCGCAAATTTTTACTTGGGTCATATCCTTCTTCAATCGCTCTGTTCATACCCCGTTTAATTTTAGCATTATGAATTTTACGTTGATATTCCTCAACAATCCCAACAATTTGCAACACCATTGAATCTGATTCGGACAATTCTAATGTGCCTGAATGAATCGTCGTATAGATCGATACATTTAATTTTTGTAGTTGATGAAATAAGGCAATTCTCGTATTCCCTCGTCCTAATCTTGTTTCATCTTGTATTAACAAACAATTTGCTTCGCCTTCAGAAAAATAATCGAGCATTTTCAAAATACCTTCTCGATCTATTTCATAGCCGCTTTCTTGCTCTTCGATACAATCGATAACGGTAAAGTGATGGCGATCCGCCAACTTGTTCAACTCACTTTTTTGCCGTGCTAATGAAGTTTCTTGTTCCTTTTTCATGGTACTCACTCGACAATAAATAATGGCTTTCATCTTCATAATTACCTCTCAATTGATTAATTTTCTCTTATGCCAATAAATTTCATCATCCCTATTTATAGCTATATCCGCATAGCTTGTCATGGTAATTATGAAATTCATTTATGCTAATGTAATTAGCGTAAAGTATAAAAAGACTAAAGTACATCCAAATGCAACTAGATAAAATACATCTGTCTTCGAAATTCTTTCAAACATATAGATCAGTCCCTTCTTTGCTAAATGAGAACGATTGTTCGTATTGATACTAGTATATACGAACACATGATCTTGTCAAGTGAATTAGAACGAATGTTTGCTTTCTTGTTAATCTAGTGATAAACTTAGATTATTAATTCTTATGAGTGAGGTGATTATAAAATGACTAAACTTTCGAATCGTCAGCAAATGATACTCGATTATATTAAAAGTGAAGTAGAGATAAAAGGCTATCCACCGTCTGTTCGTGAAATTGCAAGTGCTGTGGGCCTTGCATCAAGTTCAACGGTTCATGGACATTTAGCACGGATTGAGAGTAAAGGTTATATACGAAGAGATCCGACGAAGCCACGGGCAATTGAAGTATTAGATAAATCAATTGATAGTAATATACCTAGAGATGAAGCACGATACGCTCCTGTAATTGGAAAGGTAACCGCTGGGATCCCGATTACAGCAGTTGAAAATATTGAGGAATTTATTCCCATTCCAAGTACGAATTCGAGTCCAGATGATAATCTATTTGTCCTGATTATTGAAGGGGAGAGTATGATCGAAGCAGGAATACATAATGGGGATATGGTTATCGTTAGGCAGCAAACCACGGCCTCAAATGGGGAAATCATTGTCGCCATGACAGAGGATGATGAAGCAACGGTCAAACGGTTTTTTAAAGAAAAAAATCATATTCGATTACAACCCGAAAACTCATTGATGGAACCACTCTTATTTAAAAACATTACTATTTTAGGTAAAGTTATTGGTTTGTATCGTGATGTAATCTAAAAAAAACACTGCCTTGGCAGTGTTTTTTTGTTCCGCTTCTTTTATGAAATTCACTCTAATCGTTACGAGTAGATTGTTATTCGGAGATTATTTCCTTTGCATTCAGGAAGCCTTTCTCATCTAACGTCTTGATCGATTCAATTAATGCTATTTTCACATGGGCATAGGTTAAGCCACCTTGCACAAAAGCGATATAAGGCGCCTTGATTGGTCCGTCAGCAGACAACTCGATGCTTGAACCTTGAATAAACGTTCCAGCAGCCATGATAACTTTTTCATCATAACCTGGCATTTCACTTGGATAAGGTTGAACATAAGAATTAATAGGTGAATTTTCTTGAATCGCTTGGCAAAAAACAATCATTTGCTCCGGATCATGAAAAGTCACGGATTGAATTAAATCTGTTCGTTCCGCCTGATAATGAGGGGTAGTCTGATAACCGTGTAATTCTAATAAGCGCGACGTAAAGATTGCGCCTTTCAATGCCTCCCCAACAATATGGGGGGCTAGGAAAAATCCTTGAAACATTTCTTGAAGCATATTTAGAGTGGCTCCGGCTTCCTTCCCTAGTCCTGGTGCCGTTAACCGATTGGCGACCTGCTGAATCAAATCCTCACGACCTACCACATATCCGCCTGCACGAACAATTCCGCCACCCGGATTTTTAATAAGCGATCCGGCCATAATATCTACGCCTACATGCAGAGGCTCCTTTTCTTCAACAAACTCTCCATAGCAATTATCAACAAATATAATTAAGTTTGGATCGATTGACTTGATAAACGTTGTCATTTCCTCAATTTGTTTAATCGTAAATGAAGGTCTATCATCATATCCCTTTGATCGTTGAATGCCAATTACTTTTGTTTTATCTGTGATCACATTCTTGACTCCGTGATAATTAATCGAGCCATCCTCATTTAAATTCACTTCATTATATTCAATCTGATAATCCATGAGAGATCCCGGGCTATTTCCTCGTTTACCGATCACTTCATCTAACGTATCATAAGGAGCACCCGTCATATAGATAAGCTCATCTCCAGGCCGTAATAAACCAAATAAGGTTGTCGAAATAGCATGTGTTCCAGAGACGATTTGGGGTCTGACAAGTGCATCTTCCCCGCCAAACACCTCCGCATATAAGGCTTCCAATCCATCACGTCCTACATCATCATACCCATAGCCATCTGTAGAACTAAAATGAAAATCACCAATGCGCTGATTTTTAAAAGCTTCAAGCACCCGTTTCTGATTCTTTTCTACCATCACATTCGCTTGGTTAAATAACTCTTTACAATCTAATTCTGCTTGTATCGCTTTTTCATTACTCATTTCTTTATTCTTGCTCCTTTAATAATCGATTAAGTGGATGATCCGTTTCCATATACCCGTTAATAACATATTGGTTTTTTTCTTCATCAAAATACTTCTTCGTGACGATCGTTTCTTGGCTGAGTTGATGAATCATTTTACCTTCATTTGGATTTAGATAAACACTGTACCATTCCCAACTCTCTTTTAACATCGCTTCTATTTTTAGTAATAATGCTTGGATATCTGTTTCATCGAATGCATTCATCGTAATATTCGGGTGAAGCACCGGTATAAACTCGTCTTCAACGAGATCCATTTTGTTATATACGGTTAAAATCGGTACCGTATGAGCATCTAATTCTTTAAGTAACGCCATTACCGTTTCCTGTTGTTGGTCAAGATCACTATGTGAGGCATCTACGACATGCAAGAGAAAATCTGCTTCGGATACTTCTTCTAATGTTGATTTAAATGCGGCGATTAAAGTCGTTGGTAGCTCTTGTAAAAACCCAACCGTATCAGTCAACAAGGCCTCATACCCTGACGGGAGTTGAAATTGTCTTGTTAATGGATCAAGTGTAGCGAATAATTGATCTTCCGCGAGAGAAGTGCTTTCTGTTAACTGATTGAACAGAGTTGATTTCCCAGCATTTGTATACCCGACAACGGCAATCTGAAAAACCTGATTCAAGCGCCGACGTTTACGATATTGTTCTCTTTGCGTAACAACTGATTTAAGTTTTCGTTTAATATCATCTATTTTCCGTCTAATATGTCGTTGGTCTGACTCTAACTTTGTTTCACCTGGTCCTCTTGTGCCAATTCCACCGGCTAAGCGTGACATCGACAGCCCTTGACCATGTAACCGAGGTAACATATATTCTAATTGGGCAAGTTCTACTTGCAACTGCCCTTCTTTTGTTTTCGCTCGTTGTGCAAAAATATCAAGGATTAATTGACTGCGGTCAATAAGTGGTACCCCAAACCGGTCACTTAGATTTCTTAACTGACCCGCTGATAATTCATCATTCGATATGACAAGATCAATCTCGACATCAGCAATAATCGCCTCAATTTCTTCCACTTTTCCTTCACCAATATAGGTTGCTGGATGAATACGGCTTCTATTTTGGGTAACAATTTCCTCAACTTTCCCACCGGCCGTATTACTTAAGGATATAATTTCCTCTAATGATGATTCAAATCGTTCTTCGTGTTGATCCGGTTGTTTAACGGCAATGATTAGTATTTTTTCTTTCGTCATATAACTTTAGCCCACCTTCTTATCTTCCTGCATCATATCCCGTGTACCTTAAGTTCATACTCCCTTATCATAGCAAACTTTATAGGACATCACAAAAATCAATCGATCCCATCGACATTGATATCCGCTTCTGTTAATTGAATTAAATCTTCGATCGACACCTGATCTTTTCCCATTAATCTTACAGCTTGGATGCGGATCGAATGTTCGATTAGATTCCGTACATACCGTGCATTTGAGAAGTTCCAATCTTGATCTACTGTTTTTCTAAGTACATGGGCACGAAGCTTCCTTTCAGCACTCATCGTTAATTCATACTCCCGTTCAGCAACCATTTGTTTGGCGATCGCCATTAATTCATCAACCGTAAAGTCTTTAAAATCTAATCGAAAGGGGAATCTTGATTGTAAGCCCGGATTTAATAATAAAAACTCATCCATTTCAGCTGGATAGCCTGCTAAAATTAAGGCGAAATCATGATGGTTGTTTTCCATATGCGTGACTAATGTGTCAATGGCTTCTTTACCAAAATCTTTCTCTCCACCACGTGCTAAGGAATAGGCTTCATCAATAAATAAAATACCACCTAGCGATTTATCAATCAACTTCCGCGTCTTTTGTGCGGTTTGCCCGATATATTCACCTACGAGGTCGGCTCTTTCGGCTTCAATAAAATGTCCTTTAGATAATAAATTCATATCAAAATAAGCTTTTGCTAATTTTCGAGCAACCGTTGTCTTCCCTGTCCCGGGATTTCCTTTAAATAACATATGCAGGACTTGACCTGAATTCGCTAATCCATTTTGTTGCCGCTTATCATTAATTGTTTTGGCGGCGTATATTTCTTTTATTGATTGTTTTAGCTTATCTAAACCTATAAAGGAAGAAAACTCCTCATCGATGTGAATAAAGGGATTATTTTTATGATGAGGTTGTTCATTTTCCTTTATCGATTGTATTCTTCGGTCATGCAAAACAATATTAATTTGGCCATTTTTATTATGCATCATTTCCGTTTCCAAATCATCACCCCTCGTCACTGGTAGTATACGCTTGTAGTAATCGTGTTGTGACAATCGCCTACTTCCATTATCGAACGAGGTGATCCCGCCCATCTATGAGAAACGGACACCACCTATGTGATGTCCGTTTTATTGATTCCGTCCATTATTCTTTGTCAATATCGACATTTTTCAGTGGTGAAAATGTTGATATTGCGTGTTTATAGATCAGTTGCTCTTTTCCGTCGCTATCTAATAACACGGTGAAGTTATCGAATGCCTTTATCGTTCCTCTTAATTGAAAACCGTTTGTTAGAAAGACTGTTACCGCTCCACGGGTTTTTCTCAATTGGTTTAGATAATGGTCTTGAATATTTACTGCTTGTGCCATTGAACTTCCTCCTCTTTTCTATCTATCTATATCTTTCGATTAATTCTTGCAGATTCCTTCTAAATCTTCTAAAATAATTCGGAAACACGCATCAATTGTATCTGGTTCAATCCGATACCAGTTTATATCCATTTTATTTTTAAACCATGTATACTGCCTTTTCGCAAATCTTCTTGAATTACGTTTCAATAATTCGATGGACTCGTCACGTGTTTGTTTCCCCTCAAAATAAGGAATAAACTCCTTATAACCAATCGCTTTCATCGATTGACACGTGGCATAACCCAATTCGTATAATGCGCGAACTTCCGCTTCCAATCCATTTACAAGCATATCATCTACCCGCTCATTGATTCGCTCATACAACAATGAGCGCTCCATTTCTAAACCAATATATATGATGTCGTATGGAGATTCGAGCCTTTGTTCTTCTTGACGTTCCGACATCGTTGATCCTGTTAACTCATAAACTTCCAAAGCTCGGATCACACGTCGATGGTTATTGGGATGTATTTTAGCAGCTTGAATAGGATCCACTGCCATTAATCGATCATATAAAGGCTTTATTCCAGCTTGTATAATTTCAGCTTCTAGCTTTTTAGTAATCTTTTCATCCCGCTTCTGCTGCGAAAAATCATAATTATATAAGGTTGCTTGTATATAAAGGCCACTCCCCCCAACTAGGATGGGCAGCTTATTCCTCGATGTAATGTCATCGATATAGTGCTGTACGTAATACTGATAGTCTGCTACTGAAAAATCTTCATCTGGTTGCTTTAAATCAATCATATAATGGGGAATATGCTGCATTTCTGCTGTGGATACTTTTGCCGTACCAATATCCATCCCTTGATATACTTGCATGGAATCCCCACTAATGATTTCACCATGCATCTTTTGAGCGATCTCGATGCTTAGCTTTGTTTTTCCTACTGATGTCGGTCCTACGATTACGATTACTGTCTGCTTCAAATCAATTCCCCTAAATGTTTATCTGTCCGTCGTCTGATAGGCTGCTAACATCCAAACATGCTTTTCCAATTTGGATTGGAAGTCTGTTAAGATATCCATTGTTGGCTCATCCCCTAGTTCCGCTGCATAGTCCATACCTTTATGACGAATTTCATCAATTAATTGTTTATAATCCTTTATTAATTGAGCAATCATTTCACTTTCCGTATCATCGGCATTCGCCTCCGTTAACGTCGTTTCTTTTAAATATTTGACCATCGTTGCGAATGGTTTGCCGTTAATCATGACAATCCTTTCGGCCAAAGCATCATAATCCACCGCGAACTCTTTATACATTTTCTCGAAAACATCATGAAGTTGAAAAAAGTTTCTGCCTTGTACATACCAATGATAACGATGTAGTTTAACGTACATGACAAAATAATTGGACAATAATTGATTCAAATGATCAACTAACTTTTGATTTTTAATAAGCTCACCCCATGTAATAGTAGAGGTGCTCATATAGCGCACCTCATTTTACTACTAGCTTCCACGACATGCGCTTATTTTATACGTCGCTGATTGACCCATTCCCATCATTCTTCAATCCCTGGCCAATCCCATTTACATAACCCGTTTAAACATTTTTTCAAGTTCATAGGATGTGAAATGTACAATAATTGGTCTACCATGTGGGCATGTATAAGGACTATTCGTCTGACGTAAATCATCGAGTAGGATCATCATATCTTCTTCATTGAGATAGTAATTTGCCTTAATCGAACCTTTACAAGCCATTAAAATAGCCGCTTCTTCTCTTATTTCTTCTACATTAACTTTTTCAGTTTGCATGACTTGATCGACCATTTCTCGAATCACTTCCTCTTCATACCCTTTAGGAAGCCAAGTAGGATGTGACCGGATCGCATAAGATTGATGACCAAAGGGTTCTAAAAAAAGACCAACTTTCACTAATTCATCTTGGTATGTATCAATAAAAATGGACTCCTGCTTCGAGAATTCAAAGACAATGGGCAGTAGTAAATCCTGCGCATTATGAATGGGAGCTCCTAGCCTTTTTTTGAATTCTTCATATTTAATCCGTTCTTGTGCTGCATGTTGGTCAATCATATACAAGCCGTTTTCATTCTGTGCCAAAATATAAGTTCCTTGTAATTGCCCAATCGGATACATCGGCGGAATTCGTTCACTCGCTGACTCCTGCGGGATACGATCGTTCTGATCCCCATATGGAGTAAAGGGGATATGTTCACTTGTTGGTGGTTCCCCTGTTCGTTCACTTGGCTCGGTTCGGTCAATTCCCTCTGCTCGCATGGTTTCTTTGACATGATCATTCCCCTGTGTTCCTTTACGCTCTGTCTGCTCAAATTGCAATGTATGCTGAACAGATGGTTGATAAGATGGAGCTTTCTGCTCAATTTCTGGGATTAATGACGTCTGATCGAGTGTACTGCGAATCATCTCCTCAATCGCAACAAATAATTCCCTTTCCTTACTAAAGCGTACTTCTAATTTCGTAGGGTGGACGTTCACATCGACTAAGATGGGATCCATTTTAATCGAAAGAACGACAATAGGTGATTTTCGAATGGTTAATAAGGTATGATATGCTCTACTAATGGCTTGCGATAAAGCAATGCTTCTTATATACCGTCCATTAATAATCGTCGAAATGTAAGCGCGTGATGCACGGGATACTTCTGGTTTCGAAATATAACCGGAGATGTCAAAATCGAGTGTTTTCTTTTCGACAGCTAACATCTTTTTTGCTATCCCCATTCCGTACACTTGAGAAATAACATTGAGTAAATCACCCGTCCCCGTTGTAGTAAATAGTTGTTTTCCATTATGAGTTGCTTCAAATCGAATCTGTGGATTTGCTAAAGCTAAACGATTTAATAAATCGGTAATATGGCCAAGTTCCGTATGGATGGTTTTCATATACTTCAAGCGGGCAGGTGTGTTAAAAAATAAATCGGCAACGGTTATTTCGGTTCCCTGTCGCGCATCGCTTTTTTCTTTACGGATTACTTTTCCGCCTTCTAAGGTTAATAATGTTCCCGCTGCATCACCTTGGGACGTTTTTACTGTCATCCTACTTACGGAAGCAATACTTGCCAAGGCTTCCCCGCGAAACCCTAATGTTCGGACATGGAATAAATCTGTTTCATCTTTTATCTTACTCGTTGCATGCCGCAAGAAGGCATTTTCGCAATCTGTCGCTGACATGCCATCTCCATTATCCGTGATCTTTATCTTATCAAGACCGGCTTCAATCGCTTCGACTTGGATCCATGTACTTCCCGCATCGATACTGTTTTCCACTAACTCTTTGACGACGGATGCCGGCCTTTCAACTACTTCCCCTGCAGCTATCTTATTCGCAAGTGCGTCTGGTAATTGAAGTATCTTCAATGTATACATCCTCTCTCAGCCTATTTTTTCGCACCTTTTTGTAATCGATACAACTCATTCATCGCGTCTATAGGTGTCAGGTCAAATAAGTCTAATTCTTTGAGCTCTTTAACGATTTTATCAGATGATGAGGGCTCTTGTTTTGGTGTGCTCGGTTCAGGTCCTACATTAAATAAAGCGAGTTGATTTGATTCCTCTTGTTCAGATGCGACCGTTGGATGATCTGCCTTTTCTAAGGTAGATAATATCGTTGTTGCCCGGTCAATTAAGACTTCTGGAAGCTCCGCTAATTTAGCCACATGAATGCCGTAACTTTCGTCTGCGGCCCCATCTTTAATTTGATGCAAGAAGACAACTTCGCCTTCATGCTCTTCCGCACGAACATGAATGTTTTTCAGGTGATCAAGCGTGTCTTCTAAGGCTGTTAACTCATGATAATGGGTAGAGAACAATGTTTTTGCATGGATGTGATCATGAATATACTCGACAATGGCTTGTGCTAATGCCATACCGTCATAAGTGCTTGTCCCTCGTCCGACTTCATCAAGCAAGATCAAGCTATTCTCTGTTGCATGGGCGATCGCATGATTTGCTTCTAACATCTCAACCATAAATGTGCTTTGCCCTGCCGCTAAATCATCTGCCGCACCAATTCGAGTGAAAATCTGATCAAAAATGAGTAATTCTGCTTTCTCACAAGGGACGAAACAACCAATTTGCCCCATGATCGCAACCAAGGCGAGTTGACGCATATACGTACTCTTTCCCGACATATTCGGTCCCGTGATGAGCAATACATTTTCAGCATCATTTAAGGTCACATCATTCGGTACAAAGGATCCATCTTGCATGACTTGCTCTATGACAGGATGCCTGCTATTTTTGATGACTAATTCCTTCTCTACAAAAGTAGGCCGGGTGTAATTATTTGCTTCGCTTACGGTTGCAAAAGACTGTAACACATCGATATGACTAACAACTTCTGCTAGCGACTGAATCATCGGGATTTGATTCTTTATTTGTTCGCGAATTTCCGTAAATAAACGATATTCTAAATCAATGCTCTGTTCTTCCGCTTCAAGGATAAGCTTTTCCTTCTCCTTTAATTCTGGTGTAATATACCGTTCCGCATTCCGTAGCGTTTGTTTTCGTTCATAACGTCCTTCGGGTATTAAATGCGTATTTGCATTCGTGATCTCAATATAGTAGCCAAAAATACGATTATAACCAATTTTTAAAGACCTAATCTTAGTGACTTCTTTTTCATTCTGCTCCAGTTCAGCAATCCACTTCTTCCCATTTCTTGTCGCATCGCGATATGTATCGAGTTTTTCATGGTAGCCATCTTTAATGATCGCCCCATCTTTAATCGATACTGGCGGATCATCGATTAGACTGGAAGAGAGCAATGTCACTAATTCCTCTGGATACATGAGATGATCATCCATTTGTTCGATTAGTGGATGGTTAAATTGCTTTAAACCCAGTTTGAGTTCCGGTATTTTTTCCAGGGAAAGTTTTAATTGGATCAGATCACGGGCATTTACGTTTCCAAAGGCAATCCGTCCAGCAAGTCGCTCCAAATCATAGACCGACTTTAGTGTCTCCCGAATCGCATCCCTTTCCATAAATCCTTTATAGAAACCATCGACAATTTCTAGTCTTCGTTCGATTTGTTCCGCATGTAATAAAGGGCGTTCTACCCATCTTTTTAAAGTTCTTGCTCCCATTGCCGTCACTGTCTTATCCAGAACCCACAGGAGACTACCATATTTGTTTTTCTTCATAATCGTCTCGGTTAGCTCAAGATTTCGTTTTGAATACATATCAAGTGATAAATAGTCTTTCAGTTCAATCAGTTCCGCGGGTTGTAAATGGTCTAATGACCGCTTCTGTGTCCGTTGGATATAATTTAACAAGCGACTAAAAGCTTCGAGGAGCCGCTCGTCATTAATATGATCACAAAGCCCCCGGTATTCCGCATTGAAATCAACCCGATCCTGATACGATAACGTCACTTGCAAGCGATCTTGTAAATGGTCTTGCAATTCTTTTGGCAATGTCGATGAAACAACGATCTCTTTAATCGATTGATTAAAGAATTCATGAATAACAGCTTCCCAACCATTCGTAATCAGTGCCAACTTATTTTCCCCAGTCGATAAATCATTATATACGACGACATACGCACCATCGTCAAAATGAGATAAGCTCGCAATGTAATTACTTTCATTTTCATTCAACATCGTACTTTCCATAACTGTTCCTGGTGTAATGACTTGTACGACTTCTCGCTTCACGACGCCGACAGCATCTTTTGGATCTTCTACTTGTTCACAGACCGCTACCTTATATCCTCTTTCTACTAATGTTTTTATGTAGTTTTCAGCTGCGTGATGTGGCACTCCACACATTGGTATCGGCTCTTTCTGACCCGGATCACGTTGTGTCAGTGTAATTTCTAATTCACGAGCAGCTTGAATGGCATCATCATAAAACAGTTCATAAAAATCACCTAAGCGAAAAAATAAAAAGGCATCGGTATGATCTGCTTTAATACGCAAATATTGTTTCATCATTGGTGTATGTTTTGACATCTTTCAACCTCCAAAAGCCGAATATACTGTTCTAATTATAGCACATCAGGTCGCTTGTTGGCGATTGTTCGAACAGATTTACAGGTTAATAGAGAGGCATATTTCTGTCCCTCTCGATTTAGCGCTAGCCAAAAAGAAACCGTGAAAAAAATAGTTACGAGAGAATATCCTCTCGTAACCCCTATTAATCTTTTCGCTTGTGATTGTGATTATGCTTGTGATCGTGATCATGTGGTCTAATCCCACTTAATTCCTCATCTGTTACCTCATAGTCCCAATCATCATGACCATGCTCATGGATTGATGGTTCCACTCTTACATATACTTTTGTTTCACCAATCACTTTGACAACAAACTCCCGTTCAATTTCAACGACGATGTCATGCCCTTTTTTAGCAATTTTACATTCTAAACAGTTTGGTTGCTGGATCACTTTGGCAATGACATCAAAGTCATCATTAATGCAGTTTTTATCCCTTACCGAGAGTGGGATTTTATCACAGTATGTGACCCGCTCCGTAACGACCTCCGTTTTTGTATTGTCATTGTACGAATACCAAATATTAATGTCATAACTTCCATTTACCTCTACCGTATCCTCTGTTTTCTTTTTCGCATTATATAAATGGTTGATGACCCAGCAACCGAGTATGCTTGACGGTCTATGTGAAGGTGATATGGAATGGCTTTCTTTCGTGAACTTACGACCTTTACCGATCACTGCTTTTGTAATAATTTCTCTATAGTCTTTTTCATGAAAACTCATAATTAAATATACCTCCTCTTTTCTCATAGTCATTTTATGCAAGACAAACACCTATGGTGCATAGTCATTATTTAAATGATTATTAGAATGAAATTCATTAGAATAGATGAGGAGGCGTCATGAGTAGAAATCATCATTAAAAAAAGCCCTTCACATCGTTTAATGGATGATGAAGAACTTTTTACTTTTGGTTTACTCTGATTGTAACTCTTTACCAGTCGTACCTTCCAAAACATTGCCACCTGTTGCTTCGATTACACTATTCGTTACTTCTCGTGCAATTGTTCCAGTTACTAATTGTAACACATCATTCACAATCACTTGGATTTCTTTAAATTCCTGTACAACTGGAATGTCATCGATCTCCGCTTGTAAACGATCAATTTCTTCTTCAACTTTCTTTAATGCGGACGCTTTTTCATAAGCCTGTAAGTTTACGGCTTGTTTTTGCAATAATTTAATCTGTGAAATCAAGTCTTGTACTTTTTTATTATTATTAATTTTCACTTCTACTGCTTTGAAACGATCAATTTCCTCTATGTTTGAAAGCATATTGGCTAACTTTCTTGCTTCATCCAATACTTGCTTCCGTGTAAATTCTGCCATTACTCATTCACCCCTACTTTAGATTCAACGATAACGCCATTTAATGACCATGTTCTTGTTTCTGTAATAGTAACATCAATAATTTTCCCAATTGTTGATTTTGGTCCTTTAAAATTAACGACTTTATTCTTTTCCGTATATCCCGCCAACACATCCGGGTCTTTCTTACTTTCCCCCTCCACAAGCACCTTAACGACTTCACCTTGGTATGCTGACATCGACTCTGATGCTTGGCTATTCACAAGTTCGTTGAGGCGCTGAAGACGCTCTTTCTTTACTTCCATTGGAACGTCATCTTTTCGAGCAGCAGCTGGTGTGCCCTCTCTTGGTGAGTAAATAAATGTATAAGCAGCTTCAAATCCGACTTCTTCAACCATTGTCATCGTCTCTTCGAATTGCTCATCTGTCTCATTTGGAAAACCAACAATAATATCCGTTGTTAACGTCGCATTTGGAATTGCTTGCCGTATCTTTTCAACGAGTTCTAAATAGGACTCTCGTGTATATTTACGATTCATCCGTCTTAATACTTCGCTACTCCCAGATTGTACAGGCAAGTGAATATGATCAAGTAAATTTCCCCCTTGTGCGAGAACCTCGATCAAATGATCATCAAAATCCCTTGGATGTGACGTTGTAAAACGAACACGCGGAATATCAATCTTGTGGAGATCATCCATTAAATGACCGAAACGATAAGATGTATCTTCAAAATCCTTTCCATACGCATTCACATTTTGCCCTAATAACGTAATTTCTTGGTATCCATTCGCTGCTAAATGACGAACTTCCTGTATGATATCCTCTGGCAAGCGACTCCGTTCTTTACCGCGTGTCATCGGAACAATACAATACGTACAAAATTTATCACACCCATACATGATGTTTACCCACGCCTTAATCTTCCCATGGCGAACCTTTGGTAAGTTTTCAATAATATCGCCTTCTTTAGACCACACCTCAACAACTTTTTCCTTACTAAAGAAAGATTCTTTAATCAGTTCAGGAAGTCGGTGGATATTATGTGTCCCAAAGATTAAGTCAACATGCTGGTGCTTCTTCATAATTCGGTTCACTACATCTTCCTGCTGCGACATGCACCCACAGACACCGAGAATTAAATCTGGCTTCTCTAGTTTAAGAGGTTTGAGGTGCCCAATTTCTCCGAATACTTTATTTGCAGCATTTTCCCGAATGGCACACGTGTTTAACAAAATAATATCTGCATCATTCGTATCATCTGTTGATTCATAACCCATTTCCGTTAAAATCCCAGCCATCACTTCTGTATCGTGATCATTCATTTGACAACCATATGTACGGATTAAAAACTTTTTATCTTGCCCAATGTTTCTCATATCCTCTGCAATAGTAAAGTCATAGTGAACTTCTATGTCATCACGGCCACGCTTCCGTGCTTTATTAATATTTGGTGGTTCATAGGTCGTTTCAAAGTACTTTGCAAAATCAGCGCTCGTTTTCTCATATAAAGGCTTTTCATGTACTGCTGTTTTATCCGTGGAATCTCCTTGTTGAATATGCGACATTTCCTTGCGTTGTTGTTCATTCATGGTCGCAACTCCTTTCCTTTTTTCATTATTTTATAAAAACAGACACAGATAGATAATGATATTGGATTGTACAGTATAAACAAATTAAACTATACAAGTACAATATACGCAAATAAAAGACACCGTAAAATGGAATGGTTTCTCATTTTGTCACGACTCCCTCACTTGCATGCCACACGATTGGAGAACCTTGCTCGGGAGTTGCACGTTTCCTAGCTGCTGAAGTGTTTAACAATGGCCAAGGCTTGATTTAAAAGGGGGTGGAGGTTTCCTTGTAAATGTTTTATCATAAAAAAAAGCCCACGAATGAGACAATCCCCATTCGTAGGCTTTTCCAGAAAAACTTACTTCACTGCCACAATACCTTCCTCACTTCTTGCAACGTCACCTTGCTTCTCGAGAACAATTTCTTCGCCTTCAGCCAAGTTCGTAAAGACAATTGGTGTAATCGTTGAGGTTGCATTTTTTTCGATATAATCCAAGTCAGCTTGTAATAAAGGTTGTCCTGCTTTCACAGTATCTCCCTCACTAATAAAGGTTTCAAATCCTTCACCTTTTAAGTTTACCGTATCAAGGCCCACATGGATAAGAACTTCCTTACCGCCTGCCGATTGAATGCCAATCGCATGTTTGGTCGGAAATACATTGATGATCTTCCCGCTCACAGGTGAAACGACTAAACCATCTTCCGGGATGATCGCAAATCCGTCGCCCATCATTTTCCCTGCAAACACATCATCTGGAACTTCCGTAATCGGTACAAGTTTTCCTTTTAACGGGGAAACAATTTTCGCATCTACTTCCTCATTTTGTAATGCTTCTGGATTCACTTCTTCAATTTGCTGCTTCACTTCCGCTTCTTGATCTGTTTCAATCGGACGGGGTGTTTTGCCGGACATCACATCTTCCATTTGTCCTTTTATCGTTTCTGAACGTGGACCGAATATCGCTTGAATATTGTCGCCCACTTCCAGGACACCCGCCGCTCCCAGACTTTCTAAACCGGCTTTATCAACCGTTTTAATATCATTGACAGATACTCGAAGACGCGTAATACAAGCATCTAAATGGGCAATGTTTTCTTGTCCACCCATTGCTTCTAACACATGATAAGCAAGATCTCCCGATTTAGACTTATTTCCTTCCTGATTCGCATCTGTCTTTTCACGACCAGGTGTCATCAGATTAAACTTCTTAATAAAGTATCTGAAAAGAACATAATATACAACGGCAAAAACGAGCCCTAGTAAAATCGCTAGCCACCATGGTTCGCGACCAGGTAAAATACCGAATAACGTAAAGTCAATTGCACCACCTGAGAACGTATAACCGATATTTACATCGAGCCAGGTCATTAATACGAAGGAAAAACCATCCAAAACCGCATGAATAACGAATAATAATGGTGATATGAACATGAATGAAAACTCAAGTGGTTCGGTAATCCCTGTTAAAAAAGAAGTTAATGCGGCAGAACCTAATAAACCCATCACTAACTTTTTATTTTCCGGCCGTGCTGTATGATACATCGCAAGTGCTGCTGCCGGTAAACCAAACATCATAATTGGATATTCACCGGCCATAAAGTTACCTGCCGTGATATCCACACCATCTTTTAACTGCGCAAAGAAAATGGTCATATCACCGCGCACAATCTCCCCGGCAGCTGATGTATAAGAACCAAACTCATACCAGAAAGGGGCATGGAAAATATGGTGCAATCCAAATGGAATAAGTAAGCGTTTAATAAATCCAAAGAAAAATACAGCTATATAGGTTCCTTCCTCCATTAACCAGTAAGAGGCACCGTTCATCGCATCTTGAACAGGGGGCCAGATAAGTAGCAGTAATAAGCCCACAACAAATGACACTCCTGCGGTTACAATCGGAACAAAACGTTTACCAGCAAAGAATCCAAGGAACGCTGGCATCTCAATGTCATGGAACTTGTTGTAACAGAACGCGGCGATCAAGCCGACGATAATCCCGCCGAATACTCCCGTTTGGAGTGTCGGAATTCCTAATACAGATGCAAAACCTGGATCCGCCTCCACCATTTCTGGTGTGACCCCGATCCACGAACTCATCACCTGATTCAACACTAAGTATCCAACGATGGCAGCAAGTCCCGCTGCACCGTCTCCAACTAAACCGATCGCAACACCGATCGCAAAGAGAAGTGGTAAGTTATCGAAAATAATACCACCGGAATCCTCCATGACGGTTGCCACGAGCTGAATCCAATCTGCATTTAAGAAGGGTAAATAGCCAAGCATGGTATCTTGTTGGGCCGCATTACCGAAACCTAACAAGAGACCTGCAGCCGGTAATAATGCTACCGGTAACATTAACGCTTTCCCTACTTTTTGAAGTACACCAAAAGCCTTTTGAAACATCGCAAAAACTCCTATTCATTATAAATTATCGTAATGCTTATTTATTTTACCGCAACAAAAAAAGACATGCGTAGAGATAATGAAAAAACAACAAGGTAGGGTTAGAGATACTTTACCCCAAAACTCATTATTCATTATCGTCTCTACTCATGCCTGATCAAATCAGTAACACGTAAAAAACGTATTATTCAATTTTATTTGTTAACCGTTGAAGATGCATCGTTAAATAAACAGCTTCCGCATCATCAAGTGGTTTCTGAAGTGCTTGTTGCATCATTTTAATAAGCTTCCAAGAAAGAGTATAGCACGTTGGGTATTCCTTTTTCAATAAAGATGCAATTTTTGTTGGCGCTTCTATCTTTTCATCGCGTAAAACCCGTTCGATCGTATAGCGAATATGCCGGACTAACCGAATATAATCAATGCCTTCCCGATCAATCGTGAGCGCTAATCGATCTTCAATCACGTCCATCATTTGCTTCACTAATTGGGAGTACTTATTAATATCCGAAATATCTTTATTCGTTATGGCACTATGAACATGCAGCGCAATAAACCCAATCTCTCCATCTGGCAAATTTGTATCCAGGGATTGGTTAATAAAATCCACCACTTCTGCGGCGATTTCATATTCAAATGGGTACAGCGCCTTCGTTTCAGCTAGAAACGGGTTGTTAATCGCCATCCCTTTCTTTAACCGAGTGAGTGCAAATAGAATATGGTCCGTTAAGGCCACATGAACCTGTTCATTTAGCAGCACATTTGACCTCGTTCTGATCATTTCGATGGATGCAATAATCGTGTTCAATGTTTCCTGATCGATATGAGGCAATAGTTGTTTTAAATGTTCCTGTTCTTTTTCATTACGCAGAATAAACATCTTTTCAATTGATTCCTCGTTAATAGCATCATTTTTCTGCTTATTAAATCCGATGCCTTTGCCGATTAATACAACTTCCCCATCTTGATCATCCGTCGCAATGAGTACATTGTTATTCAAAGCTTTCTTCACAATAAATGTATCCAAATTTCCCTTCTCCTTACATCAACACCTGCCAAAACTGGCGAAAAACGTATATTATCTAGTATAGCACCTATTTTAAAACAACAAAACTGATAGGCAAATAGATATGTAAACGATACACCAATCCTCATTTCCCGCGTTGATGGAAACATCGTTAGAAAGAGGCCCATGTGGTGTTCACCTAGCATAGCCTAAATGTAAAAGGCCCATCACCCTTTTCTTAAAAAGTGACAGGCATTTCTATTTATGAGCGTGTTCATGTTGCAAGTTCTTCTATTTTCTTTAAAACAAGATTGAGTAAAGGGTGTTCTGCATCAAGATCTGCTATTCTTTGCAAGGCCTCGCCATAGCCTACTTCTGCAATCATTTGTTGTAACTTTACGGCTTCCTCATCTTCCGTGTTTATATAGTGAAGCGTTGCTGCAATGACAGTGGCAAGATGTGTCGGTTCCTTTCCGGTAACATCCATATACAAAGTAGCTGGACGAATCAGCCGGTCATTCACCCCTAACTTCCGTAACGGCCCACGGCCAACACGGGTGACGTCATCGGAAATATATGGATTCATAAACCGCTGCATGATGGTATCAATATATTGCTGATGTTCCTCCCGGTTAAATCCATATATTTGAATAAGTGCCTCACCAGACTCCTCCAAAGCACCCTTCATGAGCACGTGGACGTGGTGGTCATCCATGGCTGCTTTAATTGTTGAATAGTTTAAGTAATGCCCAAGATAAGCTGCCACAGCATGCCCCGTATTCACGGTGAATAACTTTCTTTCAATATAAGGGGTTAAATCCTTTACATACGTGATCCCTTGAACTGTAGGCTCTTCTGACCCGAAAGATTGAGCTTCCACAACCCATTCGTAATATGGTTCAACCGCCACTTCTAGTATGTCTTCGTTCACTTGATTCGGAACGATCCGATCAACTGCGGCATTTGGAAAATGATAAAGTTCTGTAAAGATCGCCTTTTCCTCTTCACGAATGTGGTTGAATACTTGTTCTTTTAAAAAAGAACTCCCACCAATCATGTTTTCACAAGCAATAATCGTTAGCGGACTTCCCGTTTCTTTGTTTCGGGTCTCTAGTCCTTGCGCAAGTAGCTCCGAAATAAGCGGTAAAACAGTCGGCCCGATTGCTGTTGTAATCATATCAGCTTCAACAATTGCATCGATTACTTTCTCTCGGTCCTCGAGACTATTGATTCCGGAAACATTCTTCACGGTCTGTTCCTCACTTTTTTCCGCCGCTAAGATAACGTTATACTGTTTTTTTTCATTTAAAGCTTCAATCAATTGCTGATTTACATCCACAAACGTTGTCTGATAACCCGATTGATAGAGAAGCAAACCAATAAAGCCCCTGCCAATATTCCCTGCGCCAAAGTGTACAGCCTTCATCGTTAATTAACCTCGTCAAATAAATTCAGTATCTCTTCCTTTGTTGTTGCCTCAACGATCTTTTGCACATTATCCTCTTCCGAACAGACGATCGCAATTTTAGAAAGAACCTCTAAATGCTCATCCCCCTTACCAGCTATGCCAATTAATACCTTAGCAATGTTGTCCCCACCAAAATCAATGCCAGCTGGAACCGTTGTTAAAGAAATACCGGTGTTGATAACCGCTTCCTGTGAATCCTCTGTTCCATGTGGAATGGCCACATGATTTCCGATATATGTTGAAGTGAGTTCTTCTCTTTCCAGCATTTTATCAATATATTCTGCCGCTACATATCCATTATCAACAAGGATTCCCCCTGCATAACGAATTGCCTCGTCTTTGTCCGTTAATGTTATATTTAATTGTATATTAGCTTCTGTAAAAATCTCTTTTGTCATGTTGTCAACACTCCTTCAAATTTGTTGTTCATTTAAAAACTGATTAAATGCTGTGGATAGCAATGATTCTAGTTCGGTCTCCGTTGCAGACTCAAATCGTCTCATCGTTTCTTCATCGCGGATGATTAATCCACTTAATAAACTGAGAATCTCCAATTCCTGTGGATTGGAATTCACGGGTGCTACCATTACTAAAACGCGCTTACTTTCCATCGTATGCCCGTCCATTCCCTCGACTTCCACTGGCGTCCCTAACGTATAAATCGAAAAGATGATACGATGTACACCTTTCGTCCGGGCATGGTAAAGAGCAAGCTCCGTACCTGGAATACCTAAACCACCAACTTTTTCTCTTGCTCGTAAATCTTGATACACTTGTTCCGGTTCATCAAGTACCTGTTTATTTTCTAAATCATTACATATATCTGCTAAAGCTTCTGCCATCACGTTATGATCGCCTAAGCTACCAACAAAAAAGTTGGCTAATACATCTAACATTGCCCTCGCGTAATGTTGCATGGATTCTAAACGCGCAACAAGATTGTTAGTCGTGATCTGCTTGAGGGGTTCCTTTTCTTTAGGCGGATGTAATTTTTTACGTTTTACTTCTTTATTAATATTTTTGATATCTGTTTTCGTTAAGATAGGTGATGCCAATATATAATTCGGTACTCCTTGTAAAGGAATCGTCGAAACAATCAGATCAAACTTCCCCACCATCTCAAGATCTAGCTCAAATAAGGATTTATTTTCAACATATTTAATCTCGGGTATTTTCTTCAATAGTCTTTCACCCAGCATTTTTGCCGTTCCAATACCACTTGGACAGATAACCACAGCCTGCAACGTGATTTCCGCTTGCGAACTTTGTAAGGCAGAGCCAAAGTGGAGTACGAGATAACCGATCTCCTCCTTGGGAAATTCGATATGCGGAAAGACTTCGTTTACACCCTGCTTCACAACTTGAAACAGCTCTTGATAATCGGTCATAATATCAGCGATCAACGGGTTTTGAATGGTCATCTTTTGTTTCAAGCGATACATAGTCGGTCTTAAATGAACAACCAGATCATTTAACAATCGATCATGATCGGTCAAATCTATAGCCAATGCCACACTCACAGAATCAATTAACCTTTTGGCCTTATAGGCGATGCCATAACTTGAATCTTCTATTAAATAATCATGATCAACACGCGATTTGGCGCCCAATAAATGCATCGTAATATAGCCTATTTCATCGACCGGAATGATGATATTAAAGGTCTTCGCTAATTTCCGAAGCATCGTTTCTGCGATCTGATACTCTTTTAAATCTTGTAATTCTTTCAAATAGACACGGTCAAATTCGATGGTATCCCCCTGCTGTAAGCGTTCGATTGCCAATGCCAAATGAACGACCAATCCAATATAAGCACGATCAGCTAATCCATAAGGCAACACGGCTCGCACTTGTTCGACTTCTCGCTCAATCATTTGTAACCTTTCCGGATGAACAATTCCGAGTAGGCGGTTGGAAATCGCATCAATATCCCGCTTTGAAGACTGTTGAATATTACTTTTCAGCAGGGAGATGAAATGGAATTCATCTAGATGATCCATAATTAGCCGGCTCATCAACACCCGTTTATCACTTTCATTTCCCGCAATCTTTATCCCATAACCCCTTTTCCGGATTAAAGACAACTGGGAATCGCCCAGATCGACTTCTATTTTATTTAAGTCATTACGAATCGTTGCTACCGTCACATGTAATTCACCAACAAACCGATACAATTTTATCGGTTCACGTGCTTCTAATAAAGTTAATAAAATAACCGTTTGTCGTTCCTCTGGCGTGTAGTCCGTATGCTTCACATGATTTATATATAACGCTAAACTTTCTTTATCTTCCTCATGTCCAAACATTTCCAAACCTGATCCAGATTTTCGATCCAATGTGATATCGAATGCCGATACTATTTCCTCAACGTTTTTTAAATCGCGATGAATCGTGCGGCTGCTAACTTCCAACTCCGAAGCCAGTTCGCTCATGGTGATTGCTTGTCGTGCTTTTAGTAATGCTTCTACTATTTTCCTTTCACGACCTGAAATATACAGTTTGCTCACCCCGCTCATCCATTCCCTTCATTTAAAAACAGCTTATCACACTTTTTCATTTTCACGATTCATGAATTTCATCATCTCTATTTGTAGCTATATCGCTCCAACTGCGAAGGGATATAGCTGGTTACGGTACTTATGAAATTGATTCCAGATGATTGATTAACTCATCATATACTGGGCTGTTCAGGAAATTTTCTACGGATATGTGGTAGGCCTGAGGAATGACCTTTTTTGCACGATCGGTTAAATCTTTATGCGTAATGACAATCTGTGCATCATCCGGAATGTCATTGATCGCCGAATTCGTCACAAAAACATCAATGTCCGCCTTTTTAAATTTATTTTTGAGTAAGGAAGCCCCCATTGCACTAGACCCCATACCCGCATCACAAGCGAAAATGATTTTATCAATCTGTTGCGGCATTTCTGTTTGGACATCGTGATCCACTTGTTCATTTACTTGCTCATTCTTGTTCGTCGTTACATTAGATACAGCACTCTTTTCTGTTGCTTCTGATATATCTTCATCTTCGTCATCTTCTTCTGTTTTATCCATTTTCAGAATAAATCCAGCAATTAAGAATGAAACCACTGTAGCAACGAGTACGCCCATGATAACCCCAACATGACTTCCGGATGGTGCCAATGCTAATAACGCAACAATACTTCCCGGTGAAGCTGTTGCAACTAACCCAGCATCAAATATCGAGAATGTGAGAACACCACCCATTCCACCACCAATAACAGCTAAGAATAGGGCAGGTTTGATTAACACATAAGGGAAGTATATTTCATGAATACCACCTAGGAAATGAATAATAGCTGCACCAGAAGCAGAACTTCTTGACATCCCTTTTCCAAATACCATAAACGCCAGTAATACCCCTAGACCAGGACCTGGATTTGATTCCAGTAGAAATAAAATTGACTTGCCAACATTTGTAGCCTGCTCTATTCCAATGGGACTTAACACACCATGATTGAGGGCGTTATTTAAGAACAGTATTTTTGCGGGTTCGATAATGATACTTGCAAACGGAAGTAACCCCGCATTAACAATCACTTCTACCCCAGTTGCTAACCCATTACTTAACCACTGAACAACGGGACCAACTACTTTTAGCGAGACTCCTGCTAAAATTGCCGCAAGAATCCCTGCGGAGAAATTATTATACAACATTTCAAAACCCGAACGAATCTTATCCAAAAATAATGTATCTATTTTCTTGATGGCGTAACCTCCGAGAGGTCCCATCATCATCGCTCCAATGAACATCGGAATATCAGCCCCAACAATCATACCCATTGTCGCGGTCGCACCGACAACACCACCACGAATATCGTATACCATCCGTCCACCTGTAAAACCAATCAATAATGGAAGTAGGTACGTGATCATTGGATCAACAAGCCCTGCCATTCCTTCATTCGGAAGATAACCGTCTTCAATAAATAATGCAGTAATAATACCCCACGCTATAAATGCACCAATATTCGGCATTACCATACCACTCAAATGACTACCAAATCGTTGAATTTTCGATTGTAATCCTTGTTCAGCCATCTTGAAACCCCTCCTCCAATATAAAGTTTATTATTTAGATTTCATTTTCTCCATTATATAACGCTGATGAGATCATAACCAGAGAAGGATAAGGGGAGTTTGTCAAACATGTTGTTGACATTTTTTTAAATAGCCGCCATTTGAACCGTGCATATGATACCCATAAATGCGGGATACACTAATCTATCATGCTAGCGACGCCGTTATGGAGCAATTAACACGTTCATAAACGCCTCATATGAGGTTGCTTGAAGCAAATTTTGAACAATCTTGGGATTGTCGATGATGTTCCCTAACAGATCATACATCGCCTGTAAATCTTCCTGGCTATTTTTCTTCACACTTAGCACACAAATAAATTGGACAGGCTTATCATTCCAATTGATCGGTTTCTTCAGTGTGCAAATTGACAAAAATGTTTCCTCGGATTGCGGTGTGATCGGGTGTGGAATGGCTACTAAGTTTCCGAAGGATGTTGGTGCTACGTTCTCTCTTTCATAGATCGCTTGCAGAAAGTCTGGTTCAACGAGTTCCTTTGCCAATAATTTTGTATGTAAAAATTCAAGTGTTGCTTCTTTGCTTATAAAGTCCTTCTGTAAAAACATACACGCTTCCTTAAAATAGGTACCAACATGCTCCTTCTTTTCAACGATGATTTTCTTGATCTTGTCGATATCTTGTGTTCCTAAAATAGCATTGACTTCAACTACAGGGATTGGTAACTTTTCTTGAATCGGGATGGAACTAATAATGAAATCAATGTCATGTAATGGATAATGAGGCAACTTATAATATTCTGTTGTTCCGACAATGTCGAGACTGCTTCCAAATTGGGATTGCAGTTTATAATAAATTAATTTCGCAGTACCATATCCTGATGCACATACTATTAAGCAACGTTTGGCAACTTTGACTAGCTTTCT
>Ga0209487_1000821_pt1 | contig 27209 bp, 21 predicted proteins | sample Poulit2012_FD_187524 | JGI IMG/M metagenome (GOLD analysis project Ga0209487, IMG submission 187524) | Agricultural soil microbial communities from Georgia to study Nitrogen management - Poultry litter 2012 (SPAdes) (version 2) | ecosystem: Environmental > Terrestrial > Soil > Agricultural land...
AGTTCCTGCCAGTCGTCCGGCAGCAGATCAGTGATAATCTTCCACTCCCTGGTAAGCATCTCCGCGTTCATAGAGGGAAGATACATCCATAGAATAGTCGCCCGCAACCGTTAGGTTAGCGCTTATGGGATCAAGGGGTGGGGCGATCGCGTCAACGTCCCGCATTGCCGAGGACGGCGTATGTTTGGGTTTGCTCTACGCAACGGCGGGCGACAGGCCGACCGGACGGGCAAGCCATCTTCGGCGTGCCCATCGTTCCGGTGCATTTCGCGTACGCCGCCGCTACAACGGCCGCTCCTTGCCCGACGGATGCCTTGCCCCTACGGCTCGTTATTGTCCGTCTCGCCTGGACCTATCGGCCGGTTTCCGGAATAGCGTGACACGGCACCATTACGATCGGGCAACCCGCGCGTTTTGACTGCCAGTCCTCCAATGCCCGCCAGAATCAATAACAGCGGTAGTGCACCGGGCTCGCTCTCTACTATAATCATATAGGTGAGCAGAACGAGGCCGATTCCGACCATGGCCAACGACGATGCGTGCCGTTTCGTTATGCCGCCTATGCCGCTCGCTGGAATAATGCCGCCGATAAAAGCCAGAGCGCAACGAACATCCCGTTCACGAGCGTGATCTCCAGCGGACCGCTCGCTGGGCCACCGGCCCCGGCTACGATCGCGCCCAGAGCGATCGCTGCCTGGGCGATCGCCATCACCGCCATTGCTGCGGCCATCCCGTGAGCACGGAACCGCGCCCCGGCGGCACCGACGAGCCCGACGCCGAGGACTCCTCAGTAGAGGAGGTTAATCGGATTGTTCTCGGCCCCTATGATGCCGACCGCTCCGTTCGCCCATACGAGGCAGAACGCCGTGAAGAGTGCGACGGCCACCGCGAGCCGGTAGGTTCGAAGCGTCGACTTCCGCACCGCAATCTCCAGTGGGATGCCCACAGCAAGGATGAGCACGGCCATGAAGGCGAAATCCGCCACCGTCCAGTTCACCTCCTCGGTGAACTGCATCGCCACGAGCGGCAACAATAGTATTAGCCCCGCTGCCGACCAGCCGATGATCCGTAGGGGATGTGCCTTCGACTCCGATCCGTGAACTGCCTGCTGTTCCATCGCCAATGCTCCGCTTATCGTGAGAGTAGCCACCCGGCGAACTACGTATGGAGTGCACGACGAGCGTCTGGTGACCGCCGGTGTGGCCGGTTGCGCGTTTCAACGCTTTCGATTTAGCGGTTGTTGCGCCGGCGCCGTACGAAATTGTAATCGCGCCGGTCGGCATCCGGCATCAATCCGACAACATTCTATATCGTCACGCTGGAGGGTCTCGTGATGACACAGGAACGTGCTTGAAGCTGCGAGCTCTACGCAGCGGACTCTCCTTCGATGCGATAGTTATCGCCCGCGGCCGCCGCACCGTGCGAGTGCCAGGCGTAGCGTGCATCGTCTACGACTGGTAGCTTACCGCTCCTGTAATCATCTAATCAGCAACCCCGCCGTATATCATGACCTCAATCCCCCGTCTGCTGATTCTTGCTCTGCTGCTTTTAGCCGCACTCCCTGCGGGTGCACAGGATAAACCGATCGCGATTGCCATTCACGGCGGGGCGGGGACGATCCTGCCGGGGCAGATGACGGAGGAAACGGAGGTCGCCTATCGCGAGAAGATGACGGAGGCGCTGCGGGCAGGTTACGCCATCTTGAACGAAGGCGGGTCGAGCGTCGACGCCGTGGTTGCGGCCGTGCAGGTGCTCGAGGAATCCCCTCTCTTCAACGCGGGGCGAGGCGCCGTGCTGACGAGCGAAGGCACGGCCGAACTCGATGCCTCGATCATGGAAGGCGAGCAGCGGATGGCAGGTGCAGTGGCCGGCGTCAAGCAGGTGAAGAGTCCGATCGAGCTGGCGCGGCGGGTGATGGAGGCTTCGCCACACGTGATGCTGGCCGGAGAAGGCGCCGAGTTTTTTGCCCTGGATCAGTCGCTCGAGATGGTCGATAACGACTACTTCATCACCGATCGGCGAATGGAGCAGCTGCGGCGGATGCAGCGCGCGGAGGAGGACGACAAGCACGGCACCGTGGGCGCGGTGGCGCTTGACGGATCGGGCAATCTGGCGGCGGCCACGTCAACCGGCGGGATGTCCAATAAAAAGTTCGGACGCGTGGGCGATTCGCCTATTATCGGCGCCGGTACGTATGCCGACAACGAAACGGCCGCGGTCTCGGCAACGGGTCACGGTGAGTACTTTATTCGCGGCGTCGTGGCTTATGATATTGCGGCGATGATGCGCTATGCTGACCTCACCCTGTCAGAAGCCGCTAACGCCGTTATTCATGAGAGACTTACGGATATGGGCGGCACCGGCGGCGTGATCGCGATGGACGCCGGCGGCAACATCTCGATGCCCTTCAATACGGCCGGGATGTACCGCGGATATATCGATACGAGCGGCGAGTTGCACGTGGCGATTTACGGCGACTGAGTAACTGCGGCAGGGCGTTTGCGTAGGTGCCGTGTAGACTTCACCAGCACGTCTACCGCCATGAAACGCTTACTGACGCCCTTCATTCTCGTTTTTGCCATCCTTGCCGCGGGCTGTGAGTACCCCGTCAAGCCGCAAGGAGACGCCGGAGTCATCAGCTTCCCGCTGACGTTCCGGTTCGCCGATGCCCGGTTCGACGGCAACGTCGCTTCGGTACAGTTCGACGCACCGGAGATCACGCGAGGCGTGGTGGAGCACGGCGCCGTTCTGGTCTACTTCCGCGAGCAGGGCACATGGACGGCGATGCCGTTCACAATTGGCGTTGAGGCGCTGCATGTGGAGGCCGTCGATTTTACGATCTCGATCGGCTATGCCTTTGAGCGGAGGCTCGTCGAGACGTTCGTCGAGATCTCGACCGAAGATGTATGGGATGACGCGCTCGACCTGCTGCCGTCGCGCTACGATCTCAAAGTCGTCGTGATCAACGACCGGCCGTTCGGGAAGAATGCCCCGGACTTCTCGGACTACGAGGCCGTGCGGGCCTTTTATGGACTCGCGGAATGACTCTCGATGATCCGGCCATTTAGTTCGGCGCGGCCGGGCCGATACATCCGTCAACGCAGAAGATTGTAGTACTGCTTCTCAAATGACGATGATGTTGCTGTCTGAATCGAATTCCGGCCAAGAGCCGCGCCGCGCCGTTACGCCCCACCTCCGGCGCATTCTACTGACGTACTGGGCGACGGCCCTGCGCGATTACGCCGCTGCCGGCATGCCCTTCGGGGAAGAAGAGACCGGCATGATGATGTGGTTCCAGTTCGGCCAGTTCACGACGAGGAATTGATTTCTGGTTGTTGGTTTGTGGTTGTTGGTTGTTGGTTTGTGGTTGTTGGGTTCTTGTGAAGGGCCGACGGTGGACGGGTTGACGGTTGCCGATTGGTCGCCGGCCGGGGTGTACCGCTGAGGGCCGACGGTGGACGGGTCGACGATTGACGATTGGCGCTGACACCTACCGGCGTCTGCCGGTGAGGACCGACGATGGACGGGTTGATGATTGCCGCTGAAACCTACCGGCCGTTCTGAATCCCTGGGAACTGGAAACTGACAACCGACAACTGACAACTGACCACCAACAACCAACAACCAACAACCACCAACCGCCCTCCCACTAATTCGTCAAACTCCGTATCGGCGCAGGGATGCGGCCTCCGCGGCCGACGAACGTGCTGTTGTCGAGCGTTGAGACGGGCATGATGGGCGCGCTCCCCAGTAGTCCGCCGAAGTGTGCGTAATCGCCGACTTTCTTGCCGGCGACCGGGATGATGCGTACGGCCGTCGTCTTGTTGTTGACCATGCCGATGGCGAACTCGTCGAAGAGGATGCCGGCAATGGTTTCGCTGGGCGTGTCTCCGGGGATGGTGACCATGTCGAGCCCCACGGAGCAGATGCTGCTCATGGCCTCCAGCTTTTCGATCGTGATGTTGCCGCGCTCGGCGGCGCGTGCCATGGTTTGATCTTCGGAGACGGGGATGAAGGCTCCGCTGAGTCCGCCCACGTAGCTCGCCCCCATCATGCCTCCTTTCTTGACGGATTCGTTGAGGAGCGCGAGCGCGGCGGTAGTGCCCGGAGCACCGACGTCTTCGAAGCCCATTGCCACGAGGATATCACCGATGGAATCACCTTCAGCGGGCGTGGGCGCAAGCGAAAGGTCGACGATTCCGAAGCGGACGGGGAAGCCGGAGACCTGCGAAAGCCGCTCGGCGCAGCGGCGGCCAAGGAGTTCACCGGCGCGGGTGATTTTGAACGACGTGCGCTTGATGGTCTCCGACAACTCGCCGAAATCGGCGCCCGGCCCGGCTTCACGGATGGCGCGCAGCACAACGCCCGGCCCCGAGATGCCGATGTTGATGACAACGTCGGCCTCGCCGGGTCCATGGAAGGCACCGGCAACGAACGGATTATCCGGGACGGCATTGCAGAACGTTACGAGGCGAGCGCATCCGGCGGAGTCTTCGTCGGCCGTAAGGCGTGCGGCTTCTTTGATGACGCCGGCCATGCGCCGAACGGCATCGCCGTTAATGCCGGTGCCGGTGCTGCCGCAGTTGACCGAGCCGCAGAGACGCGAGGTGCGGGCGAGGGCTTCGGGCAGGGCATCCATCAGCGCGAGGTCGCCCGGTGTTGAACCTTTTTCGACGAGCGCAGAAAAGCCTGCCAGGAAATCCACACCCACATGCTCCGCCGCGGTGTCGAGCACCTTGGCCAGCTCAACGAAATCGGCGGGGCGGGCGCCGTCCATGATCAGGGAGACAGGCGTGATCGAGACGCGCTTGTTGGCGATACGGACGCCGTAGGTGGCCTCGACTTCTTCCGCCACGTGGACGTGGTGGGCCGCCGTACGCCGGATCTTGTCATACGCTCTGGCCCGAACGGTTGCCGGCAGGCGGGAAGCGCAGTCGCGAAGTGAAATGCCGAGCGTGATGGTGCGGATGTCGAAGTGCTCGACTTCGAGCATCTGCAGGGTGTCGAGCACTTCGCGGATTTCGAAGGACATGCCGCGCGCGGTTAAGTATGCTGGTGGGGATTAGGCTGGAATGCAGACAATGGAGCCACAGGTCAAGGCCACAAGGTCAAGGCCGGTGCATCGCGTCAAATAGCTCCTCATGCTGAACCATCACGCGGACGCCGAGCGCCTCGCCGATCGCGTTGAGCTGCTTCTGGAGATCGGCAATGGACCCGCGGAGCCCGGCCAGGTCGATGATCATGATGAGCGTGAAGTAGCCCTGCAGGATCTTCTGCGAGACGTCGAGGATGTTGCATCCCGCCTCGGAGACGCCGGCCGTGACATCCCGCAAAACGCCCGGGTGGTCGACCCCATACGCGGTGACGATGGCCCGCTCACCGGAGTCGGGCGACGAGAGCGCCGGCCTCGGCAAGGCGTCATCCTCAAGTACGGCCGCGACCACGGCTTCAACTTTCTCGGGCGTGGCGTCGGGGCCAAGCGCTCGCGCAACGCGGGTAACCAGCGGGCGGATGTCTTTCATAGAATGATCGTCAAGTCGTGTGGCGGACCGGAATGTCGCGAATCCCTGCGCCCTGATACGATTCTCGAGGCCTCATCACTCCAACATACTGAAAAAGGGCCGGGCGGGCGGAGAGAAAAAGTGGTGCCGATATCATAAACACGAAGGTTCGTACGTTACCGATCCGTGACGAAGTGTACTCACCAAAATTGGACCCAATGCTTAACTCTTTTCGCGCCGTTGCCTTCGCGGCTGCACTATTGTTTGTAGCCGGCTGTGCGAGTTCAGCGCAGACGACGGCGCCGACGGCAACGCGCACCAGCGGAGCCGAAAGCCAATCATCCAGCCGTGCCGGCCAGAATGGCTTGAAACCGTATTCGGATGTCATCACGGCCGAGGCCGAATCCGATGACGGACTGTTTATGGTGCATCGCATCGGAAGCAAGATGTATTACGAGATTCCCGATTCGCTGCTGGGCCGCGAGATGCTGACGGTAACGCGTATCGCGCGCACGGCGAATAATATCGGTTATGGCGGCGAGCAGGCCGGCAACAACGTGCTGCGGTGGGAGAAGAACGGCGACAATATTCTGGTGCGCGTGGTGAGCTACCAGAACGTGGCCTCGCACGACCACCCGATGTCTGAGGCTGTGCGTAACTCGAACTTCGAGCCGATCCTTGCCTCATTTTCAATCGAAGCCTTGAGCCCGGACTCCGCGGCGTCAGTCGTCGAAGTGACGAAGCTCTTCACGACCGATGTGCCTGCGCTGGGTCTTCAGCAGCGACGGCGCACGCAGTATCAGGTTCGCCGGCTCGACACCGACCGTAGCTTTATCACCGACGCGCGCTCGTATCCCGAGAACATCGAGGTGCGCAACGTGCTGACGTACGAAGCGGGGCAGCCACCGGCGAACGCATCGACAGGGACGATCTCACTTGAGATGAACCACTCGATGATCCTGCTTCCGGAGGAGCCGATGCAGGCGCGTTTGTATGACGAACGGGTAGGCTACTTTTCGATCCGGCAGAACGACTATTCTATCGACGATGAGCAGCGCGTGGCGCGCCGGCGGTACATCGCACGCTGGCGCCTCGAGCCGAAAGATCCTGAGGCCTACGCCCGTGGCGAACTCGTCGAGCCGGTCAAGCCGATCGTGTTCTACATCGACCCGGCCACGCCAGAGAAGTGGCGTCAGTATTTGAAGCAGGGAGTGGACGACTGGCAGGAGGCCTTTGAGGCTGCCGGCTTCAAGAACGCGATCTATGCGCTCGACCCACCGACGCCGGAAGAGGACCCGGAGTTCAGTCCGGAGGACGTGCGGTACTCGATCATCCGGTACTTCCCCTCGGATATCATGAACGCGTACGGCCCGCACGTGGCCGACCCGCGCTCGGGTGAGATCATCAACAGCCACATCGGCTGGTATCACAACGTGATGAACCTGCTGCGCAACTGGTACTTCGTGCAGACGGCAGCGGTCAATCCGGAGGCCCGCGCGCCGCGCTTCAACGATGAAGTGATGGGCGAGCTCATCCGATTCGTATCGGCGCATGAGGTGGGGCACACCCTCGGACTGCCGCATAACTGGGGCGCGTCGCACGCATACACGGTCGAGCAGCTACGCACGCCCGGCTTCGTCTGCGAGAACGGGACGTCAGCCTCGATCATGGACTATGCGCGGTTCAACTACGTAACGCAGCCCGAGGATAACAACGACTGCATCCACCCGCGCATCGGACCCTACGATCGCCACGCCATCGAGTGGGGCTACCGGCTGATTCCCGGCGTGGACAATCCGGATGACGAGCGGCCGATTCTCAACGATTGGATCGTGGAACGGGCGGATGATCCCCGGTACTTCTACGGCCGCCAGACGAGCACAACGATCGACCCGCGTGCACAGCGCGAGTCCATCGGTAGCGACAACATGGCGGCGAGCGAGCTCGGGCTGAAGAATCTGAAGCGGATTGTGCCCAATCTCGTCTCGTGGACGGCCACCCCGGGGCGCAACTATGACGACCTGGCCGAGCTCTACAATGCCGTTATCGGTCAGTGGAATCTGTACACGACGCACGTCACGACGAACGTCGGCGGCGTCTTCGAGACGTATAAAACGTCGGATCAGGACGGAGCGGTGTATGAGTACGCGCCGAAAGAGCAGCAGCAACGAGCCATGGCTTTCATCAACGAGAACGTCTTCTCCACACCCGAGTGGCTGCTCAATGCCGACATCCTGAGCCGGATCGAGCACGGCGGTGTAATCGAGCGCGTGCGCGGCATCCAGTCGCGCGTGCTCAACGCGCTGCTTGATCCTGAGCGGATCGCTCGGCTGATCGAGGCCGAGACGTGGAACGGCGGTGACGCTTATTCAGCCGTGGATATGTTTGAGGATGTCCGCTCGGGGATCTGGGGCAGTATGCGGGCGGCTGACGTGGCCGACCCGTACCAGCGAAACCTGCAGCGTGCGCACCTCGCGCGGCTGGCTCACCTGATGACGGAAGACGCACGCGAGGTGCCGGCCGCAGCACGTGGTATTCTGAACGCAACCGCCGTGAACGTGGAGCAGTCTGACATCCGGCCGCTCGCACGCGGCGAGCTGCAGACGATCCGCCGCCAGGCCCAACAGGCTGCACAGCGCCTGCCGAACGGTATGGCGCGTCTGCATCTGGAGGACGTGGTTGCCCGCGTCGACGAGATCCTGGACCCGCGGTAAGGAGAACGATGGTTGGTGGTGCAGAGGGCGAAGTGGCGGCGATATGCTGCTGCTTCGCCCTTTGTTGGTTGTTGGTTGTTGGTTGGTGGTTGGTGGTCGTTGGTTTCTGGTTGGTGGTCGTTGGTCGTGGCGGTGATGGACGATCGAGGGATCGGACGATGGAAGATTGTCCGCGTGCGTTTCACCATCACCAAACTTTTCCCTAAACGACTTGGCTTCAGGAGGATGGGCCGGATATCTTGCCCTTGAACGACTCGACAAGGCGCGCGGCGTGTTTTCGTGCGCCGGTCAACGGTCAACATCCAACAAGACAACGATAAGCCGATGCCGAAGAAGTGGTCGAAGCCGCCTGAATTGACGATCGACACCAACAAGGCCCACCAGGCCACGATCAAGACCAATCGCGGCACCATCCGCCTCGAACTTTATCCGCAGCATGCACCTCGCACGGTGAACAACTTCGTCTTTCTCGCCGGCGAGGGGTTTTATGACGGGGTGACCTTCCACCGCGTGATCAACAACTTTATGATCCAGGGGGGAGACCCGGAGGGCACCGGACGCGGGGGACCGGGCTATACGTTCGAGGATGAGCTCGAGAGTAATCCGCTCCGCCACGATACCGGCGTCATTTCGATGGCCAACGCCGGTCCGAACACCAACGGCAGTCAGTTCTTCATCACACATGCACCACAGCCGCATCTGGACGGACGGCATACGGTCTTTGGCCGCGTTGTGGAGGGCCAGGACGTCGTCGATGCCGTGAAGCAGGGCGATACGATTGAGTCGATCGAGATTGAGTCGTGAGAGGTGGGTTTGAGAACTGAGTTTTGAGAAAGTGAGTTACGCGTAGTATGGGATGGGCAGGTGATGGACCGGCGGTGGGTCTTCCGAAGAGCGGTATCACTATGGTCGTCACCTCGTATTTCTCAAAACTCGATACTCAAGACGCTCTCTCGCAGCGTTCATCACTCGTCGCCACGGGAGCTCTGCTTGCCGTTGCACTTCTTATTAGCGGAGCCTCCTTGCCTGATTCCGGCGAGGAGGCTTTTGCATCTCGGGCCGACACGAGTCTGGTACTGCGGGCCTATGAACTGGGCATCCACGAGCGGCCGCGTGTCCCCGACGTCTCGACCCCATCGGCGCCTCGCGGCTACGATGCCCGCTATTACCGCATCGAGCTGGACATAGACTTCGACGCACGCATCATCCACGGCCGGACGCGTGCGGATGTCATGGCGACGTCTTCGTTGAGCCGGATTGACCTCGACTTCGCTTCGAACATGAACGTGGAACGCGTTCGACTGCTGCCGGACGGTGGGGAGGTCTCGTTCGAGCACGAAGCCGATATCCTGTCGGTCATCCTGCCGGCAGCGGCAGGGCAAGACGAGCGGGTTTCGGTCGAAGTCGACTACAGCGGCCGGCCCGAGCCGACCGGGTTCGGCGCGTTTGTGTTCGACGTCGTGGCGGGCACGCCCGTCGCGTGGTCGCTTTCCGAGCCGTGGGGCGCACGCCAGTGGTGGCCCTCAAACGACCATCCGTCCGACAAGGCTGACTCCGTTCGGGTCGTCGTCACGGTGCCGGAGGGGATGAGCGTCGGATCGAACGGTGTACTCGAGTCGGTCGAGACGTCGGCCGGGCGGACGACGTTCAACTGGATCGAGCGGTATCCGATTTCGACCTACCTCGTGTCGATCGCCGCGGGCAACTACCGGTTGTTCGAGCAGGCCTACTCGACGCCCGACACGATCGATCTCGGCGGATCGACAACGCAGATGCCGATTGTGCACTATCGGTACGAACGCCCGGCAGGGGCTGCGCTTCCATCGGGATGGGCCGAAGTGTTGGATGCCTTACCCGTGTTCGAATGGTGGTTCGGACGCTATCCGTTCGCAAGTGAGAAGTATGGCCATATCGAGTTTTCGTGGCGCGGCGGCATGGAACACCAGACGCTCAGCTCGATGGGTGGGGATGAAGTCGCCCTGATGGCGCACGAGCTCGCGCACCAGTGGTTCGGCGATGCGGTGACGCTTGAATCCTGGCCCCACCTCTGGCTGAACGAAGGCTTTGCGTCGTACGCCGAGTTGCTGTACTGGGAAGCCATGGTTGATCGCTATCCTGATGCGTTCAGAGCCGGCCTCGCCGCCGATCACCAGTTGGCGCGCACGGCCGAAGGCACCCTTGTCGCCCGCGATACGACATCGATCGATCGACTCTTTGCCTCAAATCGGGTCTATGCAAAGGGGTCCGCCGTTCTTCATATGCTGCGCAAGGTTGTCGGCGACAACGCCTTCCGCACGGTACTGCAGCGCTACGCCGGCCACCCGTCATTACAGTACGGCACGGCCACGACCGGCGATTTCCGCCGCGTCGCCGAATCGGTCCACGGTGGCGATCTATCGTGGTTCTTCGAGCAGTGGGTGACTGAGGGAACGGGCTTTCCCCAATACGAAGCGGATTACTGGGTGGAGAATGTGGATGAGGGGTATGACGTCCGGCTGCAGCTGCGCCAGACCCAGTCGCCGCCGGAATCGAACACCGACGTTTTCATCATGCCGATCGAAATCGAGATCGAGCATGACTCGGGCATATACCGTTCGAGCGTATGGAATGACCGGCGCGTGCAGAATTTCGTGTTCACGGTGCCGGATCTGCCGCGTCAGCCCCGTATCGATCCCGGGGCCGACATCCTCCGCGGGGCCGCGATCCCCGTCACGTTATCTCCGGACGCGCCGCTCGGGTACAGCGCCACCGCATATCCCAACCCAACAAGCAGCGTTGTGACACTGCAAATCACGGTGGATCACACCGGGCCGGCAATTCTGTCGGTGTATGATGTGCTTGGGAGGGAGGTGATGCGGCCACAGGAGCATCTGCTCTCACGTGGATACCACCGGCTCGACATCGATCTGAGCGACCTGACCGCCGGACGCTACTTGATCCGGTTGGATGTGGGCGGCGAACAGGTGGTCGTCCCGATTACGCGGCTCTGATCGGTGACGGACGTTAGACGTCGGCCTCATCGGAGAAATCGCGGAAGCCGAAGTAATGGAGGACGAACTTCATCTTCATCGCCTTCAGTTCGCCAAACCCGGGTAGCTTTCTGAGCCGCTTCTTGATCGTCGGGTAGTCAGCGCCGTCGTTCCACATGTTTGTCGCGTCGCCGCCGTACTCCTCGGCGATAATGCGCGCGACCTTCTGCGTGGTCTCGGCCATCTTGTTCGTGAAACGGTGCACAGCCGGCGACTGGCCGAACAGCTCGCGGAATTCCTCCGGATCGGCATCGGCGATTTTCTGCATGTCGAGATGGCCGAGCCGTTCCTGCAGGCGAAGCGGTCCGGTAAAGGCGCTCTCGGCACGGACGCGCTGATCGTAAAGCAATCCGAGCAAGGCCACGTTACCGCTGGCACGGATCTGCTCGTCGGCATCGAAATCGCCCGTGAGCGTGCCTTCTTCCTTGAATCGGTTCATCATGCGAACCAGGCCGCCGTCGAAATGGCTGTAGTCGAGATGGTTGATCGTGGTCATGGAGAAGGGGGAATAGATGGATCAGTCTTGCTCCTGAAGCCAGGCGGCTGCCTTCGCCGCAAAATACGTGAGGATGATGTCGGCCCCGGCGCGGCGGATGCCGAGCAGAGCTTCGAGCGCGGCGTCTCGTTCGTCGAGCCATCCATTTCGGGCGGCGGCCATGATCATGGCATATTCGCCCGAGACGTGATAGGCCGCCACGGGGACGTCCGCCACGTCTTTCACCCGGTGGATGATGTCGAGGTAGGGAAGGGCGGGTTTGACCATCACCATGTCGGCACCTTCCTCGATGTCGAGCATCAATTCGCGAACGGCCTCACGAGAATTCGCGGGGTCCATCTGATACGTCTTCTTATCCCTCGGAATATCCTCCACCTCGCGCGGCGCCGAATCGAGCGCATCGCGGAACGGCCCATAGAAGGCCGAGGCGTACTTCGCGGTGTACGCGAGGATCGAGACGTCCGTGTATCCCGCAACGTCGAGCGCTTCACGGATCGCCGCCACACGGCCGTCCATCATGTCGGACGGCGCAATGATGTCGGCGCCCGCCGCTGCTTGCACAACCGCCATTCGCGCCAGGATGTCGAGCGTCTCGTCGTTCACAACGCGTCCGCCGCGGACGATCCCATCGTGGCCGTCGGACGAGTACGGGTCGAGCGCGACGTCGGTAATGACCAGCAGGTCGGGCGTGGCCTCTTTCACGGCGCGGATGGCGCGCGGGATGAGCCCGTCGGTGTTCATGGCCTCCGTCGCCGTCGAATCCTTCTGGTCGTCGGGCACGCGCGGGAAGAGCGCGATGCCGGGAATTCCGAGCTCATGCAGGTGCCGCGCCTCAGCGACGAGACGGTCTACAGAGAGCCGGTTCTGACCGGGCATCGATTCGATGGCTTCCGCAATATCTTCTCCTTCGCACACAAACAGCGGCGCGATCAGATGGTCGGTCGAGAGGCGTGTCTCACGAACGAGCCGGCGCAGGTTGGCCGTCCGCCGCAAACGCCGCGGCCGATGGATGATCTCGAGCCGGAGGTTACTGTTCGGGTTCATGCGTATTCCAGGTAGCGATAAACTCGCTCGATATTATTGACCTGCCGAAGAACTGGCGTCTCGAGCGAGGAGATGTTAAGCAGCGACGGCCTGTTAAACACCGACGCGTCGCTTCCAGGTAGATCCGTCCGGTCCGTCCATGACTTCGATCCCCATCGCGTCGAGTTCCTCACGGATGGCGTCGGCGCGGGCGAAGTCTCGGTTCTGCCGGGCCAGCGTGCGCTCGTCGAGCAGCGCTTCGACTTTCGGCGCGAGTTCGTCATCGACCGTGGCGTCAGGGCCGGCATCACGTTCATCATAGTCGATGAAGCCGAGCAGGTTGTTGATCTGTTCGAACCAGCTCTGGGCGCTCCGGGCCGAGGCCGCGTTTAATCCGTCGCCCATGCCCGAGATCAGCTTCACGCCATCCAGCGCTGCCGCGATGGCGGCCGAGGTGTTGAGGTCGTCGAGCATGGCATCGAGCGTGCGCTCGTAGATGGCGTCAAGGCGTTCGCCGAGGCGGTCATCACCGGGCGAGCCTGCATCGACCGCGGCATCCGCGCGGCGCCGGGCCTCGAGGAAACGCTCGCGCATCCGGACGCTGTCGCGCACCGCCTTCCGCGTGAAGTTGAGCGGCCTGCGGTACTGGCCCGACATCAGCGCCAGCCGAATAGCCAGCGGGTGGATGCCACGCCCTTCGGGCTCAGGTGCCACCAGGTCGCGCAGCGTGTAGAAGTTGCCGGTGCTCTTCGACATCTTCTCGCCCTCGATCTGCAGGAAACGCGTGTGGACCCAGTAATTGGAGAACGGCTTGCCGGTCAGACTCTCTGCCTGCGCGATCTCACATTCGTGATGAGGAAAGATCAGGTCTTCGCCGCCGGCGTGAATGTCGAACGTCTCGCCGAGGTAATGCATGCTCATCACCGAGCACTCGATGTGCCACCCGGGGAAGCCGCGCCCAAACGGACTGTACCACTGCATCAGGTGCTTCTCGTCCTTCTTCCACAGGGCGAAGTCGCGCGGGTCGCGCTTGTCCGAGTCGACAACCACATCGCGCACGGCCTGTTCAAGCTGCTCGGCCGAGTCATTGCCCGATAGCCGCCCGTATTTCGGAAAGCTGCCGACGGAGAAATACACGCCGCGCTCGGTTTCGTATGCGTGACCTTTCTCTATCAGGCGCTCGATGGCGTCAATCTGCTCAGTGATGTGCTCGGTGGCGCGCGGCCTCACCGTGGGCTCGACCATGTTCAGCGCCGACCAGTCTTCGAGCAAGACGTCCGTATAATGCCGGGCGAGGTCGTATATGCTGGGGAACTGCTCTCCCTCGGCCGACTTTAGCGCCCGCGCCATCTTGTCCTCGCCGCCGGCATCGGCATAATCGTCCTCCGTCAGGTGTCCAACGTCCGTGATGTTGCTCACGTATGTCGTACTCATTCCGATGGCGCGTGCGGTGCGGAGGATGAGGTCGGCTGTGAGGAAGCTCCGGAAGTTGCCGATATGCGCCGTCGTGTAAACCGTCGGGCCGCAGGAATAAAATCGGAGGTGCCCCGGCTCGATCGGCTCAACGGGTTCGAGCTTGCGCGTGAGGGTGTTGAACAGGGAAAGCTTCTTGTCGGAGGTCATGCCTGCTGATTGTGCTTCGGAGGTGCGCGTTCTACAGCGGGAGAGACACCCGGTGCCGCGTTCGCACGGAATCTACAAATCAGGAGGATGAGTCTCGCTCAGCCGGTGCATCGTCGACGTCGGCTGATACATCGGGCAATGGCTCCCCGAACCAGCGTGGCGGATCGTAACCATGCCCGCCCCATGGATGGCATCGACCGATTCGATACACCGTCAGGACCAGTCCGCGCATGGCGCCGTACTTCTTAAACGCCTCGATGCTGTACGCAGAGCAGGTAGGCTGATAGCGGCACGCCCCTCCAATGTGCGGCGAGATCATCAACTGGTACCCGCGCACCAGCAGGATCAGTATTTTTCGAGGAAGCTCGTAAAGGAATCGAAGCACGGCGGCGGGGTACATTTTCTCCAGTGCTACGCTTCGCCCAACCGACTGTTTACACGCACCTCTACCTCCATGAAAACTCCCTTGTCCGAAGATGCCGTCCTGGAAATCCTGTCGATCGTCCGCTACGGTAGCGACGGCCTTGTCCCTGTAATCGCACAGGATGCCGATTCCCTCGAGGTCCTGATGCTGGCGTATATGAACGAGGCTACGCTCAAGCAGACGCTCGATACGCGCCGCATGACGTACTGGAGCCGGTCGCGCGGTGAGGTGTGGGTCAAAGGAGACACGAGCGGCCACTATCAGGATGTGGTCGACGCGCGGGTCGATTGCGACGGCGACACGCTCTTGTTTCGAGTTATCCAGCACGGTGCGGCCTGCCACACGGGCGAGCGCACATGCTTCTACCGCACCTGGCCGGCTGAGGGTGCCCGCTGACGGCATCATCGACGCTGCTCGCGTGTATCATCAACGCCGCCACCTCCATCAAAATGGCCCGGCGGGCGCGTTCTTCGTAGCTCGCATCACCGACAGCCTGAACATCCCCCGCGCCTCACAACGAGCATGAAAGGATCTATCAGACTCATTACGATCGCCGGGATCGACATCCAGTTGCACTGGACGTTCGGTCTGCTGATCATCGGCCTCGTAGTGTTTTTTGGGATGAGGGGCCTGGAGCCGGCGCTGGCCGTGCTCGGCATCGCGATGGTGATGGCACTCTTTATCTGCGTGGTGCTGCACGAACTCGGCCATGCACTTGCCGCCAGACGCTTCGACGTCCCCACGCGCGACATCACCCTCTATCCGATCGGCGGGGTGGCGCGGCTCCAGCGGATCCCCGAAGAGCCGGCCAAGGAGTTCTGGATCGCTGTTGCAGGACCTGCGGTGAACGTGGGTATCGCGTTTGTGCTGCTGGTGATCATCGTGGCGTCGGGTATGAGCATACGCCCGGCCAACCTGTTCGATCTTCGCGCGGGCTTCTGGGCGACGCTATTCTGGATGAACGTGGTGCTTGTGGCGTTCAATATGCTACCCGCATTCCCGATGGACGGTGGGCGGGTGCTGCGCGCGTTGCTCGCATCGAAGATGGATTACACGCGTGCAACCGAACTCGCGGCCGGCGTGGGCCAGGGGATGGCGCTGTTGTTCGCGGTTATGGGGGTCGTCTCCTTCAACCCCATCTTGCTGTTCATCGCGCTGTTCGTGTACTTCGGCGCGCAGCAGGAAGCGCGCTACGCCGGCCTGCGCTCCGTTACGAAAGGCATCTCCGTGCGCCGTGCAATGCTCACTCGATTCGAAATGCTCGACCCGGACGACACGCTCGACGTTGCCGTCGAACGCTTGCTGCGCAGCTCCGACCAGAGTTTCCCGATCATTCGAGACGATGAGGTCGTCGGGATGCTAACGCGGAAACGTCTGATGAAGGCGCTGGAAGATCATGGCCTGACCACGCGCATACGTGATGTCGAAGGTATTGAGAGCGCGCCGATTGAGGACTCCGTCATGCTCGATCAGGCGTTCATGCGAATGCAGGAGGAGGGCCGGACGTCAGCCCCCGTGGTGCGAAGCGGCCGGCTTGTCGGCGTACTCACCCTGGACAACATCGCGGAAGTAATGATGATCACGACCGCGCTGCAACGTAACAACGAGCGGCGGCGCGTAAGAAATCAGCTTGCTGCTACTGATTAATGATCATGCGGTGATCATATCGGCTACTTTAGATAGCATCACTTCGCCTATATTCAACGTTCGCTCTATTCGATGTAGGCTCGCACGCCCGGACGCCACACCTGCCTCCGGTAGCAGCATTTAAGTACCGATCCCCGAAAAACAACTTAGCAGGACACGCATGCCCCGCCGTACGAAGATCGTCTGTACCCTTGGACCGGCAAGTTCAGATCTTGATACCATTCGCCAACTCATCCGAGCAGGGATGGACGTTGCGAGGCTCAACTTCTCGCACGGCACGCAGGACGATCACCTCCGCATGATCAATCTCGTGAGGGAGGCCGGGGATGCAGAAGGGCAGGAAGTAGCCATCCTTCAGGATTTGCAAGGGCCGAAGATCCGTATCGGCGTCGTCCAGAACGACAACGTGATTCTGAACCGGGGAGACCGGGTCATTCTGACGCCCGAGAAGCTTGCCGAGAGCACAGCTTCGCGCGTTCACGTCAACTACGACACCCTCGCGGAAGACGTCGATATGAACGGGCGTATCTTGATCGACGATGGCCATATCGAGCTTGAGATCGTCGAAATTAACGGGCGCGATGTGGTGACGGAGGTTGTGGTCGGAGGGCCGCTGCGGTCCCGCAAGGGCGTCAACCTCCCGAACATTCGTACCAGCACGCCCTCTCTCACCGAGAAAGATCTGAAGGACCTCGACTTTGGCCTCGAGCACGGGGTGGACATCATCGCCTTGTCGTTCGTGCGCGATCCTCAGGATGTGCGGAGTCTCGTCAAGCGCGTGCGAGACGCCGGCAGCCGCGTCACCATCCTCTCCAAGATCGAAAAGCCGGAAGCGGTGCGCAGCTTCGACGACGTCCTGATTGAATCCGATGGCATCATGGTGGCCCGCGGCGACCTCGGGATTGAGATGCCCATCGCGCAGGTACCATCCGCGCAGAAATCCATCATCCGTAAGTGTCTGGCGTCGGCCAAGCCGGTCATCACGGCCACGCAGATGCTCGAGAGCATGATCGAGAACTCGCGCCCCACGCGCGCCGAAGCCAGCGACGTGGCAAATGCCGTACTGGACGGCTCCGACGCCGTCATGCTCTCCGGCGAGACGGCGATGGGCCGGCATCCCGTCCGCGTGGTCGAGGTGATGTCGCGCATCATCGAGGAAGCCGAGAAAGACTGGGAGTACCAGAGCCGCCCGCAGTTCCGCCCGCCGCGGAGCAATGACTCCGAGGCGATCACGGCGGCCGTCAGCTATACCGCGTTCGAACTCGCAGAGCAGATTGGGGCGGCAGCCGTCGCCTGCCTCACCGCGACCGGAAACACGGCCCGCTCAGTCGCCCGCCACCGACCCTCGATGCCGGTCTATGCCTTCACCGATGACGAACGCGTGGTCCGACAGCTGAAACTGGTCTGGGGAACGACCGGGTTCGCCATCCCTTTCCAGAAGGATACCGACGAAGGCGTGAAGCTGGTCCATAAGATGCTGTCGGAAAGCGGACTGGTTCGGCCGGGTGAATATATCGTCGTCATGGCAGGCATGCCGCTTCCGGCCAAAGGGCGGACCAACATGGTGCACGTCAGCAAGGTCTGATAATCAGCAAGTTCTAATTATCGGTAAGGTCTAATAAAATTGTAGTTTATGAGAAACGGATACTGACTCGCGGCCGTAAGTCGGCTCCTCAGGTTTCTCAATCCGCACGCCTTCATGCTGCGTCGCTTATCCGCGGCTTTTATTTGCGCTGTCCTCCTCGCCGGCTGTAGCCAGACGTCGTTTCTCGGCCGGCATGTGCAGAACTTCACCGCGTACTATAATACGTTTTACAACGCGCGGCAGTCATTCGACGAAGGCATCCGCAACATCGAGCGGGCACCGCTGACCATCGACGAGTCGCGCTTCCTGCCGGTTTACCCTCCGGCTCCGGAGAACGTGGGCCGCGCCCAGTTCGACGATGCGATTAAACGCAGCGCCGACGTCATCCGCAATCATCCTACATCGCGCTGGGTTGATGATGCGGTGCTGCTCATCGGCAAGTCGTATTTCTACCAGCGCAACTACCCGGCGGCGATCCAGAAATTTCGAGAGGCCATCGATCTCGGCACCGACCTCGAAGGAGAAGCCCGATTCTGGCTGGCGCGGACGCTCGTCGCCAACGGCGCACGCGCAGAGGCGCGCGACCACATCACCTATTCACTCGACTCCGAGGACCTCCCCACTCGCTGGCGTGGGCCATTAATGCTGGCGTACGCCGATCTTCTTGTGACTGAGGCGGAATGGGATGCCGCGGCATCGATGCTGGCTGAAGGCCTCGACGTCATTCGAGACCGCGAGGTAGAGCCGCGCGCTTTCTTCCTGCTCGGACAGGTGCATGAGATGCGGGATGATGCGGATGCGGCTTCGCAGGCATATCGTGCGGTAGCACGCTATCAGCCGCCGTATGAGCTTGAGTTCACAGCGCGGCTGCATGAATATCGCACCGCTGCACTCGCGGGCGATGTGGACGGCGCTCTCGTCGAACTGCGCCGCATGGAGCGGGACGACAAGCATCGCGACCGCCGCTCTGAGATCGCTTATACCCGTGGCGTTGTCGAAGCCGATGCCGGACGGCACGACCGCGCATTCGAGGCACTCGACATCCTGCTCTACGATACCGATTACGACATCACGCCGGTACGCGGACGTGCGCATTACGAGCTGGCTACGCTCTACCGTGATGTATACGAAGATTTTGTTCTGGCGGCCGCTCACTTCGATACCGCCGCTACCGTGCTACCGTCGCGTGCTACAGCCGGGGCGCGGGAGAACCTCAGCCGGCTTGCTATTACGGACAGCCGCGAGCAGTCGGCGATTTATCGGAGTTACGCAGAGGCGTACGGCCAGGTAACGGAGATGGATTCGCTTCTCTACCTGGGTGCGATGTCGGACGAGGACTTCGACGAGTTCGTGCGTGAACAGCGTCAGAAACTCGCGGAAGAGCTCGAAGCGCGGCGTCTGGAGGAGGAACGCATGCGGGCTCAAGCCCGCTTTGCAGACGGGATCGCGGCGCAGCAAGGAGCCATGGCCGGGGCGCAAACAACGGCGGATGCGGCTCAGGTTGGCGAAGCCGGGTTCCTGTTCCACCGCGATCCAACGCGTATACATGAGGGGCGCCAGGCGTTCGTCCGCCGCTGGGGTAACCGGCCGCTGGTGCCGGGATGGCGGCGTCAGGAGGCCGTTGACTCGTACATCGTCAGTCGCCAACAAGACGGAGCAGGTGAAGAAGACGGCCTCGTGGCCATCGATGAGTTTGACCTCGGCCTGCCCATATTCGATGTCTCAGCGGTACCGCGGACATCGGCAGCGTACCAGCGGATGGTCGACAACCGCGCGCTTGCACGTTATGAGCTCGGCAATGTGCTCTTCCTCTCGATGGACCGACCGAAGGATGCCGCCCGACTATACCGGCAGGTTATCGATGAGAATCCTGATCTACCCGTCGCAGGACGCGCGTATTACGCCCTCGCCGAGGTCCATCGATCGCTCGACGATGACGAAGAAGCGCGGCGCCTGTATCAGGTCGTACTCGACCAGTATCCGCATTCAGACCTCGACCGGCGCATTCGGGAGGAGCTTGGTCTACCTCAACTTGCTGCAACCGACTCTGCTGCGGTTACGCGTCAGGCCATGAACGATGCCGCCGAGGCGCGACGCGACGGCCGTATCGAAGACGCCTTTGCAGGTTATCTCAACCTCGCGCTGACGTTCCCTGACTACCACACGGCCGCTCCCGCACTCTATTCCGCAGCGCAGACTGGTCTCGCATGGATCCGGCGCGACGGTCTCGCGCTAGACACGCCGCTTCCGGCCGGCGAGGCGGACAGCCTGATCGCTGCCGCCGGTCTCCAGTGGGAGCCGCCGGTGCCTGCGCCTGCCGATTCACTCGTCGGAACCATTGACCTAACACCCGATGACGGCATTGATGTTGATGATATCTCAGGGGATGTGGACGGAGGCGAAGTCGACGAAGCGGCAAATACACTCGAGCCCGATGTGGTCAATTCTGATGTGGTCGATCCTGATGCGGATGGTCCGGATGAGGGTGAACCCGATGAAAGTGAGATCGCGGGCAGCGAGGTAGCGCTCGATCAAACATCCGTAGAAACCGACCCAGATGTGGAGATGACGGAGGCTGAAGACGCTCCGGGTACCGAGTCCGTGCGGGTGCAGCAGTCAAGGGAAGCGGAGCGCGAGCTCGCGGGCACGTCCGAACCAGATGATGCCGCTCATCCTGCAGGCGATGCTATTCGTGTTGAGCAATCCATCGCACCCTCCGATACGAGCTCGATCGCCGCGGTAGAACCCATCATAAATGTCGGTATAACGCCGGCCGAAGGGGATAGCCGCGGCATTGTCCTCGCCGATAGTGTGGTGGGCATCACCGTTGATACCATTTTGCGGCACCTGATCGAGCGGTATTCCGCAAGCAGCGTCACTGCCGAGGCCCAGATCCTCCACGACGGCATCCTGGAACGGCTCGCCGCTGCCAACGCGCCGGCATCCGACTCCGTGAATGTAGACTCGCCGTCACTGGCTTCCCCAGAGGACTCACTATCGGCCGCAGTTCAACATGCGGTCGTCGACAGCCTCGCCCAGGCAGACAATCCGTTTGGGATGACGGGAGACAAATCGATTGATCCCGCGTCGGGTGGATGGACGATTATCGCCGGCTCGTTCGACCGGGCCGAGGACGCCGAGGAGCTGATGGCTGGTCTGCGTGCGATGCATTACCGCGTTTCCCTCGTCGAAACGAGTAGTGAGAACGGAGCACTCCGCTACGACGTATACGTAGGTCAGGTTGAGGCGCGGAACCAGGCCGCGCTGGCGCTTCGAGGTAATTCAGGCGCATTTCCTAAAGATGCCCGCGTCGTCAGGTTAAGTGGCCGAGAGCCATCTTCAGAAGACCATTAGGATTCAACGCTGAACACCGTTAGCGCGCCGGCGCATAGGAACCAATACCCCCGCCTACGGTTCGGGGACGCACCTTTACGAGCTTATTACCCTGCCGGCTTGCCGCCGTCGCCGATTGTCGGCCAAACCGTACATCGCGACGACGCGCAAGCCTAATTTATCAATGCCAATGGCTCATAACGAGCAAGAAAAGCGGACTCCGAACGTGCGGGAAGGTAACGGGTCACGGACGCCGGAGCGGCGGCCAAGATTCGGGATGTGGGTGTACTTCGCCATCATCTTCTTCCTGGTCGTCCACCTTTTCATTTTCTGGTCGGGCGGAGAATCCAACACCATTGAGTACAGCACCTTTCTTAATTATGTCGAGGAAGGGCATGTTGAGGAAGTCGTGGTCATTAACGACCAGCGGATCGAAGGTGTCTATACGCAGCAGGCCGTTGAGCAGGGCGACGTACAAGTCGGCACGCCTCAGCCCGACATCCTTGGTAACCGTCCGGATGAGCCGGAGCGCGGCTTTACGACGACCAAGCCGGCCGACCACGAACTGACCGATTTTCTCAGGAGCTATAATCAGGCCGTCCGCGAAACAGAGGCCGGGCAGGAAGTCTCCTTTACATCGCGCCAGGAGGATAACTGGTTCGGGGGGATGCTGATCTGGATCCTGCCGTTCGCCCTCCTCATCTTCGTCTGGATCTTCCTGATGCGGCGCATGAGCCCCGGCTCGCAGGTGCTGAACATCGGCAAGAACAAGGCCGTGCTCTTCGATGCAATGGCCGATCAGAAACTCACCTTCAAGGATGTCGCGGGGCTTGATGAGGCGAAAGATGAGGTCGTCGAGATCGTCGAGTTTCTGAAGAACCCGAAGAAGTTTACGAAGCTCGGTGGCAAGCTGCCCAAAGGTGCGCTGCTGGTCGGTCCGCCGGGAACGGGTAAAACGCTCATGGCCAAGGCCGTGGCAGGCGAGGCAGGCGTACCGTTCTTCTCACTTTCAGGCTCAGACTTCGTCGAAATGTTCGTCGGCGTCGGCGCGGCGCGCGTGCGCGACCTCTTCAAGCAGGCGAAGGAAAAGGCGCCCTGTATCATCTTTATCGACGAGATCGACGCCATCGGCCGGACGCGCGGCCGTGGGATGGTCATGGGTGGAAATGACGAGCGTGAGAATACCCTGAACCAGCTCCTCGTGGAGATGGACGGGTTCAACTCCGACAAGGGCGTCATTATTATGGCTGCCACAAACCGGCCCGATGTGCTGGATTCCGCGCTGTTGCGCCCCGGCCGTTTCGACCGTCAGATCGTTATCGACAAGCCCGATCGCCATCAGCGGGCAGAAATATTTAAGGTCCATACGCGCGCCCTCACGGTTTCCGACGACGTCAAGATGGATGTGCTGGCGAGCCAGACGCCGGGCTTTGCCGGGGCAGAGATCGCAAACGTATGTAACGAGGCGGCATTGATCGCTGCGCGTACCGACAAGGATGCCGTCGAAATGGACGACTTCGAGGCAGCCATTGACCGCGTAATTGGCGGCCTGGAGAAGAAGAACAAGCTGATCTCGCCGGAGGAACGCGAGATCGTTGCCTATCACGAGGCGGGGCATGCCATCGTCGGCTGGTTCCTTGAATACACGGATCCCGTGGTCAAAGTCAGCATCGTTCCCCGCGGACTCGCTGCGCTCGGCTACGCGCAGTACCTGCCCGAAGAACGCTACCTCTACACGCGTGAGGCACTCGTCGATCGAATGACTATGGCGATCGGCGGGCGTGTTGCCGAAGAGATCGTCTTCGGCAAGATCTCGACCGGCGCACAGAACGACCTTGAGCGGATCACCAAGGTGGCCTATGCAATGGTGGTCGACTACGGCATGAGTGATCGCATTGGCAATGTCAGTTTTAATCTGTCAGGCAATAACGATTCGCCGGTCTTTGTGAAGCCATACTCCGATCATACCGCGCGGATGATCGATGAAGAGGTGAAGCTCATCATTGATGAGGTACGCCAGCGGGGGCGCGAGCTGATTGAACAGAAGCGCGATCTTCTAAATGATATGGCCTCCGCGCTGCTCGAGAAGGAAGTGCTCGGTCCCCGTGAGCTCGTCGAGATCCTGGGCACGCGGCCGTACGGCGAGTACGTTGACTTCCATGGAAACGGCGCGGGGCGTGATGAAGCTAATGCCGGTGAAGAAGGCGAGAACCGCGAACACGACACCGTAGAGGATGTTAGCAGCGCTTCTTCCGGAGACGGAGCCTCCATACCAGACGAAGACGAGACGCCTTCGGCTGGTTAGCCACCCGATGTCTTGTGCGTTGGGGACTGAGGAGGGCGGCCTCGAGCCGCCTTTTTTATTGTCTACCAGGTCAGGTGATATATATCACTGCGATAGTTGTGTGGGGGTTTTTGTGGCCCTAGATGCGCGTAGCGGCTCCCTGGTGCGGTTCACAGTATTTTAGAGGGACGGTATTAGGAGGAAAAAAGTAAGACCGCTATATTGATTAACTGAATTCACCGCGGCATCTGCCGTGATCGTGAGAACGAGTTCAAGCTTTGAGGACGAATAGTGCCTACTATTCAGCAACTGGTTCGTAAGGGGCGACAGGCCCAGACCAAGAGAACAAAATCCGCCGCTCTGAGGGCGAATCCGCAGAAGCGTGGCGTTTGTACGCGCGTTTACACGACGACGCCGAAGAAGCCGAACTCGGCACTTCGGAAGGTCGCGAAGGTTCGTTTGACGAACGGCATCGAGGTGATTGCCTACATCCCCGGCGAGGGGCACAACCTGCAGGAGCACTCCATCGTGTTGGTGCGGGGCGGTCGTGTGAAGGACCTTCCGGGTGTGAAGTATCACGTCGTTCGTGGAGCCCTTGACACCGCCGGCGTGCAAGATCGTCAGCAGGCTCGCTCCAAGTACGGCGCGAAGCGGCCCAAGAAATAAGTCCGGCATTAGTCGGTAACGGCGCTGTGCTGTGCGCGGCGCCATTTTGTCTTTAGGATATCCAGTAGCGGCCGCGGCGATTGGCGCGCTCGCAATTGAAGAACAGGCTATGCGAAGGAAAAGAGCTGATAAACACACCGTCTCGCCGGATCCGGTATACGGCGACGATCTCGTGTCGCGGTTCATCAACAGCGTAATGGTCGACGGCAAGAAGAGCACGGCGCAGCGCCTTGTGTATGACTCCTTCGATATCATCGAGGAGCGTGACGGAGAGCCTGGCGTCGAGATCTTTAAGAAGGCCGTCAACAACGTGGCCCCGCTCGTTGAGGTCCGCAGTCGTCGTGTTGGCGGTGCCACCTACCAGGTGCCGATCGAAGTCCGCCCTGAGCGTCGGGTTGCATTGGCGTTCCGGTGGATCATTCAGTATGCCCGTGCGCGCGGTGATCGCAGCTTCACGGTCCGTCTTGCCAATGAGCTGCAGGCAGCAGCTCGGGGTGAGGGCGGTGCCGTCAAGAAAAAGGACGATACCCACCGCATGGCAGAATCAAACAAAGCATTTGCGCACTTCCGCTTCTAAAGCGGCCGTGTTCAAATGAACGTTAGTTGAGTCGAAGAGATGGCAGACACTAAAAATATCCCGCTCAAGCGCACGCGCAACATCGGCATTATGGCCCACATTGATGCCGGGAAGACGACGACGACCGAGCGCATTCTCTACTTCACAGGGCGGCTGCACCGCATGGGCGAGACCCATGAGGGTGGTGCAACCATGGACTGGATGGATCAGGAGAAAGAGCGCGGGATCACCATTACGAGCGCCGCGACGACGTGCTTCTGGCACGACCATCGTATTAATATCATCGATACGCCGGGGCACGTCGACTTTACCGTCGAGGTAGAGCGTTCGCTACGTATTCTGGATGGCGCCATTGCGCTCTTCTGTGCAGTTGGGGGCGTTGAGCCGCAGTCAGAGACGGTCTGGCGGCAGGCTACGAAGTATCACGTTCCCCGGATCGCGTTCGTCAACAAGATGGACCGGACGGGCGCCGATTTTGAGAACGTGATCCAGATGATGAAGGATCGTCTGCGCACCAATGCGGTTCCGCTTCAGATCCCGATTGGAGCCGGTGAGATGTTCCGCGGTGTGGTCGATCTCGTCAGCAACAAGGCTATTATCTGGGATGATGCCTCGCAGGGCACGTCGTACGATGAGTTCGAGATCCCTGAGGACCTCAAAGCCGAGGCGCGCCGCTGGCGCATCAATTTGCTCGAGGCCATCGCGGAGCACAACGACGAGCTCCTGATGAAGTACCTCGAAGGCGAGGAGATCACGGCCGAAGAGGTTCAGGAGACGGTAAGGAAAGCAACGCTGTCGCTCGATATTACGCCGGTATTCTGCGGTACGGCCTTCAAGAACAAGGGTATCCAGCGCCTTCTGGATGGCGTACTTGAGTATTTGCCCAGTCCGCTCGACGTACCGCCGGTGACGGGCGTCGTGCCTCGGACTGAAGAGGAGGTCACGCGTGAGCCGAAGTTGGACGAGCCCTTCAGTGCCGTCGCGTTTAAAATTATGACCGACCCGTATGTCGGTAAGCTGACGTTCTTCCGTGTTTATAGCGGTCAGCTGCAGAAGGGATCGCAGGTTGTCAATGCGACGACTGAGAAAAAAGAGCGCATAGGACGAATCCTGTTCATGCACGCGAACTCGCGTGAAGACGTGGATATGGTGAGTGCCGGTGATATCGCAGCCGCTGTTGGCTTGAAGGACGTACGGACGGGCGATACGCTGTGTGATCCGGATCATCCGGTCGTCCTGGAGCAGATGGACTTCCCGGAGCCGGTCATCCGTATTGCCATCGAGCCCAAGACAAAGGCAGACAGTGATAAGCTTGGCACGGGGCTTCAGAAGCTTGCCGAAGAGGACCCGACGTTCCAGGTGTCGACGGACGACGAGACGGGGCAGACCCTGATCGCCGGCATGGGTGAGCTTCACCTCGAGGTTATCGTGGATCGCCTCAAGCGCGAGTTCAAGGTTGAAGCCAACGTCGGTAAGCCGCAGGTTGCGTACCGTGAGGCCATTCGCTCGACGGTGGATGAGCACTATACCCACAAGAAGCAGTCGGGTGGTCGTGGTCAGTTCGCCGAGGTGTACATCGAGTTCAGCCCGAATGAGGGCGAGACCGGTCTCGTGTTCGAGAACGCGATCGTCGGTGGTTCCATTCCGCGCGAGTTCATTCAGCCTGTCGAGAAAGGAATTGCCAGCGCGATGTCTCAAGGACCGCTCGCCGGCTACCCCGTAGAAGGCATCAAGGCGCGGCTTTACGACGGCAAGTTCCACGCGGTTGACTCCGACGCCGTTTCGTTCGAGATCGCGGGCCGGATGGCATTCCGTGATGCGGCTCGCCGTGCGAATCCAGCGCTGATGGAGCCGATTATGGCCGTGGAGGTCATCACGCCCGAAGAGTATATGGGCGATGTGATTGGCGACTTGAACAGCCGACGGGGCAGGATCCAGAGCATGGGTCAGCGTCAGGATGCCCAGGTGATCAAGGCGCTTGTTCCGCTGAGCGAGATGTTCGGCTACTCGACCGATATGCGCTCGATCACGCAGGGACGTGCCATCTACTCCATGCAGTTTGAACAGTACGAGGAAGTGCCGAAGTCGATTGCCGACGAGATTATCTCGGCGACGACAGGAGCGGCGGCCTAGTTAAATCCGGCATCATTGCCAAAAGCACATCAGATAAGCGAATAGTCATGGCAAAGGAGCAATTTCAACGGCAGAAGCCGCACGTGAACATCGGCACGATCGGTCACGTTGACCACGGCAAGACCACGTTGACGGCGGCGATTTCGGCGGTATTGAACCGTCGTGTGGAAGATC
>Ga0209487_1000822_pt1 | contig 27197 bp, 36 predicted proteins | sample Poulit2012_FD_187524 | JGI IMG/M metagenome (GOLD analysis project Ga0209487, IMG submission 187524) | Agricultural soil microbial communities from Georgia to study Nitrogen management - Poultry litter 2012 (SPAdes) (version 2) | ecosystem: Environmental > Terrestrial > Soil > Agricultural land...
TAAGAAAAAGGCAACTTTTGAAATAGACTCAGAACTCCATAGAAGATTGCGAAGACATGCCGCTGATCATGACACAACAATGGTAATGATTTTGGAAAAGGCTTTAACTAATTACCTGGATAAGCAATAATTTAAAAAGTGACCAATGAATTGGTTTACTAGTTACATGTCATAATCTAGTTTTATAGCAATGCGTTATTTTGGTATCAGACAGGATAAAATTAATGAATCGTTATCTGACTTTAGATTGAGTTAAGTAAAGAGTGGGGAAGAAAATCCGATGATATTCACGGAAGAAGAGTTGCAGCTTATTGAAACATCCTTGCGTGGTACATTAGCACGTAAGGGGGGGGAAGACACCGACATTGAACAACTTATAGAAATGATAGTAGAACAAAACATGAAAAATGATAAAAGTAATTAATGCGATGACTGAAATAAGTCAGGAAGAAACAGCATTATTAACACAAATAAATGAGCTTTCCAAATGGACCTCGCTTTCAATTAAAAGGAAAGCGAGGTCCATTTAGAAAAAATTACTTCTTATCATCATTAGAATTTTTAAGTTGAGCTTCTAAGCTTGCAATATATTGATCTTTTTCATTTATTTTTAATTTTAATTCGTAAAGGTTATTATTTATTTCTGTGTTGCTATGAAGTAATTCTTCATACTTCCCTTGATATTGTTTTATTTCTTCATGATGTTCTTTTCGAATGTTAGCTATTTGTTCTTCTCTTTCTTTTGCTAGTTCTTCACGTTTTTCAAAGACACGTTTTTGACATTCAAACTCTAGATTATCTTTTTGCTTACTAATTTCCTCTTCCTTATTAGAGATAATTCTCTGTAACTCATCAATTTGTTTATACAATGTGCTTATTTCACCTTTTAACGTCTGGTTTTCCGCAATATCTTCTTTCATATTTGAAATATCTTCTTCTTTTTCGGATATAAGCTCATTTTTTATTGAGATCTTATCATCCCGATCTTCGATAAGTACTTTTTGTTCTTCAATTCTTTCCACATAACTTACATTTAGTTTTTCAAGTTCAATTACTCTGTAATCATTAGCTGATTGCAATGACGTTAATTGTTCGATTGCTTCATCTTTTTCAACAATTAAAGCCTGTAACTCTTTTTGCTTTTCTTTCAACTCTGTTAGATCGTCTAACTGGTTTTGAAGTTCTATAGCATGGTCTTCTTTCATAATAGAGAGATTCGTATCGTTTCGTTGGGCAAGATTAATGAAAATGTCCGTTATTCGGGATGTTATTTGTTGCATCTCTTTTAAGTCTGCCCCATAAGACATCTTTTTTGCTAATTCATCCTTTGCAAAATTCTGAACAAACAAGTCATATATATCACCATTATATTCGATCATGCCAGATTCTTTTGCCTGATCGATCAGTTCACTAATTTGTTCTTTTGTTTCTGGCTTAACCTTTACACCTAGCATTTCCGTATTTCCACTCATATTATTTCGCTCCTCCCTCTTTTAAATTTTTTTCCGTCTTAGTTGTGTAATTTTATTATATATAAATATGAATCAATAATCAATGGTTAACTAAAATTAACTAGTTAACCACCTCTATAACAGTAATTATAGATTAACTAAATTAGTTAGGAAATGTAATGTTAATATTATTGAAATGAAGGTGTTTCTTAATAATGTCTAAAACGGTTCGTTTTTTTCAACAAAAAAAGTAGGTAAACCACTGGCATGGCTTCCCTACTTTTTAACGGCATTTTACCTATTTTTTTAATGTTATAAATATGAATTTTAACTTAACACCGGTATCTTACCGTTATTTTGTCGGCAAAATGCCGATTAATTCATAATTAAAATAAATTTTAATATCTATTCTTCAGGATACAATTCTGCTAACTTAACTCCCAATTTCCCTTTGATTTTGAGCAAGTTCAAAATGGTTATATTTCGTTCCCCTCTTTCGACTATACCAATATAAGTTCGATGCAAATTACATTCGTGCGCAAGATCTTCTTGAGACCACCCTTTCATCATTCGATACTTCCTTATGTTGTCGCCAATTGTCATAAGTATTTCTTTGTCATTTTTATTAGTTTTCATAACTTAATTCTGATAATATGAACAATATAAGTCGACAGACTATAAGTAGCATTTAAGGTGCTGATATTATTAATATTTTTTTATAGATAGTCTGATTAAAATTTTACATCATATAAAGGGGGATATTTTTGACTAATTTATATGCAGTTCACGGTGGAGAGAATATATTCACGGTTGTTAAGGCAAATTCGAAAAAAGAAGCTTTCGATGTTTTTGCTAGTAATCAAATTAAAGACGAAAATCTTAATGATTTTATTACAAACTTTGCGATAAATGAAGGACTTTTTGAACAGTTTTATAAGGATGATCAAGGGAGTTTTTTAGATAATTATATGAATGGAGGTCCTGAAAGACTCCAACAATTGAATGAACAAGAAAGAGAAACCTATATTGATTCGTGGATAGAAAAGAACATCAATCAATTTTGGAATGATGAGCCTCAATTTGCTACAGAGTATCTCGAAGAATTTAATAAAGGGATACAGTCAAATGACTTTTATAAACCAGAGTTTTCTCATGATTTTTGGGTGAATACAATCAAGAAAGTGATTCAACAAAGGGATTGGTATGAAGATTTTGATATCATTAAAATTGATTTAGCAGATCATGATTACCAACTGATCTATCGTTAACCAGTGTAAAGATTGGCATCATAGAACACCCTTTTTTCGTTTCTTTTAACTTCATAATTTGGTTTGTTGTAAATTAGTAAAGGTATTAGGATTCATCCTAACAAGTCAAAAACCACGTTTTTGGGGAGTGTGACCACACTCCCGTAGCTTGCTTTACTTTCTTTTTAGGTGTTCAGCGATCTAAAAGGAATAAAAATAACTGGAAAAAAAGTCTAGTGCAGTGGAGGTGGAAAAATGAAAGCGGTGATCGATTATAAAGAACTTGAAAACTTTTTAGCTTATCTTGAAGATAAGACGGACAATGTTTACCAACGTGAAGTGCAGCAAGCAATAGAACAATTTATAAAGGAGCATGTAACAACAATTAGTGGCGATATTATCAAGTGAATCTACTTAACAAACGAATTTTTATGCGGACTAAAGGAGGATTTAAAAATGACTTGGCATAGCTTTTTTAGTGGATCAGCTAATGTTGCAAGAGTAATATTACTGATAATAGTAAACATATTAATGTTTACCTTTAAAATGTTTTTTTCAGCTGTTAAGTTCCTATTGTCTTTTGTTATGTTTTTCTCACTTTAGGACAATTAGGAGCTGGTACAATGGATCTTGGTAGGAGAAGAAGATGAAATGATAAATTATGAAGCTAAACCGATTAAAAATATAAAAGAGTCTGATTGCCATGCAGGGCAAGGAACCACAAAAAATGGTGGCGAATAAGACTGATCTTAGTAATACTGACTTAAAAGACTTAGATACAGTAGATACTAGTGATTTTTCCAAAAAAATAGTAATAACAATGAAGAAAAGTAAAATGTCAGCTCATTTACGAAGATCACCCTTTAAAAACCTCAAAGCAAGCTATTTAGAGCACTTCATTCACCGGCCCCTATAAAACTATTAAAAGGTTCCATTAAATACCACACAAGCCTTTTAAATCGCTTTAGAAGTATGTTTAAAGAGTGTTTAGATAGAATAATAGAATATACTCGCATTTAAAGAAAATAATCTAGGGAGTTTTTTATGTAGTTAAATTTTAAAAGAGGTTTATATTTTATCTCGCGCACGCGTTTAATTATATATCTTTTAATTATTTAATACCTTTATTACCTTTGTAGTTGTTTTTAAGCCATTTATATCAAGGGTTTTGACGATTTACTGTAACATTTACTCCTCTCTACTGTAACATTTACTCCTCTCTACTGTAACTTTTACTCACTCTTAGGAGTGACTTAGGGTTTTTTTTGTTATAGTATAGTGACATATAAGGAGTTTGAGTCACACCTGTTTTGCGGGAGGAGGATTATTTATGGTCAGAAAAAATGAAAACACATATGCTATTGATTATTCAAACACTATTAAAAAAAGTAACGATCTTTCTATGGCAGAATTGAATTATGGATTAACTCTTAATCAAATGCAGTTATTCGCCTTTGCAATTTTTTCTACACAACAGAATGGAAAAACAGAGTTTAAAAAACATGAATTTCAAAAAAAGTTTGGAATTGAACAATATCGTACAGAAGATGCGTGCATAGACAGTGAGAAAATTATGGATTTGAAAGCATCAGTTAAAGATTTAGAGCAAGATTTCTTTAAATTTACTAACATATTTATAGAGATGATTTACAATAAAGGACATTTTAAATTTGAATGGAATCCAAAAATGATCCCACATATTTTAGAATTAAAACAGCGATACGTTATTACTGATTTAAAAATAACATCTCGTTTTAGAAGTAGGTTTTCATGGCGACTTTATGATTATTTAAGAGCACATTATGGATACTGGCATAAAGAGTCACTAAAAGAAGAGTTGATGAAGTTGTTTGGAGTAGAGGATGTAAAGTCATACCAGAAAGGTACAGCTCATTTTAAAAGAAGAGTTCTTGATGTTGCGATTGAAGAAGTAAACGAACATACAGAGTTAGAAGTTTGGTATACGGAAAAAAGAGTAGGTAATAAGATTACTAGCTTTGTTCTTCATTGGTCTACTGGTAAAAAGGTTAATGCTGCGACTGAAAAACAATTCACCTTATTGCGTGAGATCCACGATGAAGTCGAGAAAAATATGTTTGATTATTTATCACTTAAAAGTGTTCAAAATCTTGATCAAGCAAGACGTCACATCATCGCCATTAAAGAAATCAATAATAAGATTAGTAAGGGATTATCATCGAAAGAAGCAAGTGAGGCTATTCAAGAAGCAAAACAGAATTATTTACAGCTTGAAATTTTGGTTGAAAAAGATGGAAAAGAACGAGATACATCCTTTTATTATAATTGGCTAGAAGATGTAGAAATCTAATATTTAATTTAAAGTCAGTCGTAAGGCAAGCTACGGGTTTGGCATGCCAAACCCCGAAAATGAGTTTTCGACTTGTTAGGATAAATCCTAATACCTTTACTAATTTATACATCATTTACTAACGGAAAATGAAGATAATTAGTTGTCGCTACGCTCGAATTTTATTGCAAAGGGTTGGGAATATGTCTAATAGAAAAAACACTTACTTTCAGGTGAGATTATCTCATGATGATAAAGATTACATAATACAGAAAGCAAAAGATTTAGGTTATAAAAATGTATCTCCCTTTATAGTTAATAGTGCAAAGGATTTCTTTGTAATTGAATTAGATTTATCTTTATTTAATGAAGTTGCTAAGGAAATCAATTACATTGGAAAGAACATAAACAATTTAGTTCATCACATATTTACAGTTGGAACTTATTCTGATTATGATTTAAAAGAGATCCAGCGTTTGCAAAAAGAAACGTTTGAAAAACTGAACAAGGAATATGATTATCTTTTGAAATTAAGAAGAAAATATAGAGAAAGCAATATGTCATTAAAAGATAAAAGGAGATTGATTGAAGAATTAAATAAACATGAAATAGAAATTTCGAAAGAGGTGTTACTAGAAGAAATATATGAACAGATTAGGAATAATGTTTTATATATTTGCCAGATGATAGAAGATTCTCCAGAGCAAGAAGAAGGAATTTCTGATTATGTCTATGAATATTTATTTGATAGTAATTTACTTGAATTAGATGAAGAAACTTTAATTGAATTTGCAAATGATATTTATATGTTTAGCGAAAAGATGAAGATGAAATTACTTAATGTAATGAATGTATTTAATGATGATGATTGGTATGAACTTAAAGACATTCTAGATGAATATGAAGATATTTAAAAGGGATTGAATAAATGTTTGTAACAAAAATTTAGAGAGTAAATTAAATTACTAATAAATAATAAATCCAAGATGATATAACATTAGAGAACAAATCGGCTGAAATAATTATTACTTGAAACAAATGGTATACTAGAATAATAAAAGGGTCATAAAGGTGTTTGTTCTTCGTGGTGGGATGGTGGAGTGGTTATCAGTTCCTCAATTAAGTAAAGTCTTAGAGATCCCAGAAACAACGGTGCGAAGGCATTTAAAAAAATGAAGAGTATTTTCGTTCCGAACAAATAGGGAGAGGTAAAAAGTATCACCCTGGTTCAGTGGAAGTTTTACAACGGATTACTACACTTTATGATTCAGATCGTGAAACAATTGAAATAAGAAAAACATTAGATGATGAGTATGCTTTTGAGGTGGAAGAAATTAATGAATATGATACCACCACGTATCCACCAGCTTATGATGTATCAGGTAAACTTGATGAATATCAGCAGAGACAAGAGGATTTTAATAAACAATTATTAGAACAACTTAATCAGCAGCAGAAGTATATAGTTAAGTTAGTGGAGAGAAGTAATGAAGATGTTAAAGAATTAAAACGTCTTATTTCACCAGAATAAAGACGTTTTGAGCGATTTGAACAAGTCATGGCAGAACATAAGGTGAAAAGGATATTAGAAAAATAAGCCATGGATTTTTGGAATGCTAAACCACTAGAAGAACACTTTGAAACTTCTCTGAAGAAAGAGTTTAATATTTAAACTTAAATGAGGAGGTAATATATGATTGATCGTTTACGTTGCGGTTCTCGTTATAAGATGGTTAAGTATGAGGATCATGGTTTTTAGGTAACTCATTAATAATGATTAATCGTATTGTAACTGATAATATCCCCTGGTGTTTTTTTACAAAAATAGGATTGTGAATTAATGGAAGTAGGGCCTTATCCCTGGACTTTTCAGTAGAAATACTTAATAATAGATATATATAATAATTAGATTGATAAAGAGGTGGATTTATGCCATATGCAATAGATTTATTCAGTGGGGCCGGAGGAATGAGTGAAGGAATGATTCAGGCCGGTTTCCATATATTATATTCTTCAGACATAAATAAAGATGTAGAAGAGACATACGTTTCTAGGCATAAGCAATTAGGGTTATATCAGGGAGTTAATACCTTTTTTCAAAAGGCTGATATAAGGGATCTTTCCTCCGATGAGATTTTAAAAAACATAAAAAATCTAGAAATATTTAAAGGTAAACCAATCCCCCATATTGATGCAATATTCGGAGGTCCACCGTGTCAGGGATTTAGTCGGGCCGGTCTAAGAGATGAAAATGATCCTAGAAACACCTTGTTTAAGGAATATTTAAGAATAGTTAATGATATCAAACCTAAATATGTGGTTATGGAAAACGTGGAAGGATTTTTGGATACTCGTTTAAATAATTATGTAGGTGTTCTTGGAGAAAAATACAAAGATAACATGTTAATGCCAGATTTACTTGGTAGGGAATTCGCATCTATTGGCTATAAAACACTTAAACCTCAAGTTTTAGATGCTTCTGATTTTAGTGTGCCACAGCGTAGAAGGAGGGTGATTTTTTTAGCTTACTTAAGTGGGCAGACTCCTCCGTCATACCCTACCCCGACTACACCAAATGAAGATCAAAAGGTTACTGTTTCAGATGCTATTATTGACTTAATTTCAGATCCATCTATAAGAGGAAAAGAAGGTTACAAAAACTCTCCTTATCAGAAGAATTCAGTTTCCGGCAGAACTCAAAATACCTCTGGAGGATTTGTTTCTAATTATCACTTAATACATAACCATGAAGTATCCTTTCACTCAGAATTAGTAAAAGAGCGTTTTTCGTTATTTAAAAAGGGTGAAAGTTCAGTGATGTTAACTCGTCGAATTAGGAAGGAAGGATTAAAAATCCTATCCTATCCAACTTTATTGGATCATTGCATAAAGAATTTAAAAGAGAATTATAACAGGCATGAAATTATAGAATCCTTTTTAAGTGGCAATGTAAGTGATTTGCTAATACAAACTTTACTTACAAAGAAGAGTAATCGTTATAGACTAGATCCGAATAAAGTATCTCCAACCATGGTTACAATGCCAGACGACTATCTTAGTCCTTTTGAAGATAGAATCCCAACTGTAAGAGAAATGGCTAGGATCCAATCCTTTGATGATAGTTTTAAATTTTATGGTAAGCGAACCACTGGAGGAAAAAGAAGAAGGTTTGAAGTCCCGCAGTATACTCAAGTAGGTAATGCAGTACCTCCTTTAGTGGCAAAAGAAGTAGCTTTAGAAATTAAAAAGGCAGTCCAAACACCCGTAGGACGTCTACGAACTTATGCATGAAGATCGTAGACGTTCCTTATATTAGTTTAAATTAAAGTATGAATAAGTTGTATCTAGGTTTGGCAACTCTAATGTTAGCCTTTGCGTTAAGCTGTTAGATGATGCTGTTGAGAAGTTTTTTCCAAACATATCTTTTAAAGAGTGTGCAACTGAAGGTTCAGATGGATAACCCCAATAATTACCTCCAGATAAGTTTTGTACTCTTTTAACCGCAGTACTATTAATGTTTATCCTTTCTCGATTAACAGTTGGTACAGTCACAAAAGAGTATGTAAATCGGTTAATGTTATTTATTGAAAAAGTAGATGTTCCCACAGAAATAGAATGTCTTATAAAACCTCTCGATGAATAAATCATATCCCATAACATTGGGATTTGAGCATTATCATTCCAATTAGTTTTACATTGAATGACTCCTATTTCACAATCATTAAAATCTCTTGATAGTAGTGCATCTATAATTTTTTTATAATTGAATTCATTTTTAATCCCATGTGCAGCAGGAATCAATACCCCATCATCATCCCGAATAGAAATACTTAACTTATCCTTTAAATAATCAGATCCATTTGGAAATGTGATTGCAATTAAATCGGATTCTGTTCCCGAAGGAAATGTTCCATAACTTACAGTTAGTGCCTGCCTGACTGGCTCTGGGATTAATGACTTTTTCTGTTTCACAACCACAGTTCGACTACCAATTAGATTTAGGTTTAAATACCAACAAACTAATGCTTCCCAAGCATTTCCAGCTCCTGATACTGTGGACTGTGACCTCCCTGATACTGCTGTCAGGCGGAAGATATCACCCAATTCATCTCCTAAATTAACCACGTTGTTAGCCGTTAAGTGATGAATGTTATTTTGTATTTCACTTTTCCACCTCGACCAAGCCTTGTTAAATGAATTCATTTGGAATAGATCGGACACAGCTACCTTTCTTAAATATTCGGCGATGTTTTCACTCATATTATTTATCCTCCTTGGATACACATGTGCCCTAAAGTATATTCCAATAAAGAGCGAATAGAAAGAGTTTGGATAATAAATCACCTTTTTAGTGATTTTAAGTAATATTCTTTAAGTAGATTAGAATTTGTATTTAAATTTTGGATTAGTACTATAATCAATTTGCGCTCCTCACCAGAAAGATTCCTATCATTTAATAGCTTAGTGAAGTATGCCTGTATTTCTCGCGACTTACAAAAAACATCCATTAACGTTTCAATATTCAATGTCAACACCCTTTTATTACTTTTTATTGTTAACTGCCTTAATTACTTCGGATAACTGTAGTATAACTATTTCTAACTTTTCAATTTTTTTCTCAAATCTAATGAACAAGTATATTGTTATAGCTATGGGAAATCCAAAATTCCCTATAAATGAACCCCATATTGAGATATCGTCAGGGGACATTTCCTTTCATCTCCTTTTTTAATATTAAGGTGATAATTGATCCGAAACAATGTTCAAAGTTCTCTTCTTATCACTTTGCTATATCACCATATCTTTCATTATAAAGAGATGTTTTTTTTCAATTAACAACCATTCAGGAAAAAACTCCTATTTTCCGAGAACATTAGTTCGCAGTGGTTTATAATTATAGTTGAAAATCTCTTTAGTATATATGTACGTAATGGGGTAAAAGCAATAAAATAAGGGGTGAGAGCTTTGTTAACTAGCATAAATAAAAATAAAAAGCTTTTAAATTTTTATTGTGAAAATAAGGAAGAGTTAAACAACCCAATTATTAAAAACTTCCTTAAGAACGAAGATAATTTTAAATTATTAACTGAGGCAGTGTTGACTCCTAGTAAAAGAAATAGAGAATCCGTCGACAAGGTCTTTAGGGAGTATTATTTAAAAGTTAAAAAGGTTAAATATGTCAGTAATTTAATATACTTTTTCTCAATAGATTTTGATAAGAAACAAAGAAAATATCAAAGTCATAATTCGTTAATTCTAGATAAAAGTTTGTCTAATGAGACAGAAACAACCCTTAAAGATTTTATCCCCGATAAAGAACAGTCAAATAATCAATTATTTGGTACTAGATTGATTGATCACATTGAAAATGAAACATTAGCAGAGGCTTTAAAAACATTGACTAAAAGACAATTGCAAGTATTAGAGTTAATTTATCTAAAAGGTTTAACGTTGAAAGAGATATCTTTTATTACTGATTCTACCCCTCAAAATATATCAAATCACCATAGAAAAGCACTTATAAAACTATATGATAAATTAAGAAACAGAGGAGTGTAATAAATTATGGTTTCAAGATACCAAAAACTTAATCAAGATGATATTATCAAGCTAATTAATGATTTTAACCCTGGTATTAAAAAGAACTTACAAAACACACCTTATCAGGAACAAGAAGATTTAGAACAGGAAATTAAACTTAAAATTATTGAAAAGCTAGACACAGTAGATTTTAATGAACCACCTAGCTTTTGGAGTTTTATAAGCTAATAACAATAGATAAAATAAAAGGAGTGTGAAGAAAATATAATCTTTCTTCACACTCCTTTTATTTTATCTAAAAAAGATTTTGAGGTAGATTTTCTATCAACACTTATTTCCATTCTTTTAATCATTTAATTAGGAAAGACATGGGTTAGCTCCATCTATGCCATCTTTTTGACCCACTCCAGACAAGATTGAGCCACTATCACACTATAATAGTGGCTCAATAGTTTTATTGATGTAATTCGTTTCGCTCTCTCATGGATACATTGCCATCAATTAGTTTATTATATGAATCATGCACGATTCGGTCTAGAATGGCATCGGCAAGTGTTCCTATATTGTATAGGCTCTGTCTCATGTGGATCAAAATTAAGGCACAACTGGTTCAATCAGATGGCTGTAATCATTTAACAAATACCGCAACTTTGACGACCATCTGGGGTCACTATCACTGAACATTTACTGTTATAATAACAACATTCTCTAGTGGTACCACACATGTACGACGGCCCAACTTCATTAGATTGGTTTTTTTGATGTTTCTTTTCTTCATGCATTTGTTTTCACCTCTCTCCTATAGATTTAAGGTTACGGTATTATACATTCTTCTAAAATTAGTAAATTGGTAAAATTAAACTCTAAAATCTAGAAAAAGAAACATAAATTTGAAGGCGGCACTCGGATTCGAACCGAAAATCGAGGTTTTGCAGACCTTTGCCTTAACCATTTGGCTATGCCACCATCGACTGTTCATAATATAAAAAGATAGAATGTGGAGAAAAAACCTTGATTTTACTTTATATTTACTGCATTTATTTTGTCTCTTATTCCATTAGAAAAGATCCATGCCCTTTCTAAAGAGATACAAATTCTGTATTTATCAACCCCTTTTTTAAGTACCTGCTATTCATCATAAAATTAGTGATATTATCAAGAAAAAATGCAGATTTTTAAAATATGAATCGTCTCATTTTATTCTATCCTTTCGAATAATAATTGTAACTGGATACCTGTCCGAACCTAGTTTATGCACGAAAGATGTCTTTTAAAATGCTGTGTAACCACTTCAGAATCCAGAAGTAAATTTTATAATAGTATAGCCAGCATTTTAGTTTCCCGAAGAATCGCCAAGTTAATACTTTCAACTAGTTTGTTTTTCCACTTCTTATACACTTATTTATATAGGGTAATCAAAAGAAAAGGAGATGAATGAAAATGGATGAAAAAAGAAGGAAGTCCAAAACCAATAAAGACAAGATAACCCCTCAATCAATACCTTTTTGCAAAAAAAACAGAGAACTCTGTTATAGGTGCGATAACTGTGAAGCGACTTATTTGCACTTACCTACTGGTCAAGAGGTTTTTTATAAATGTGGTTGCTCATTTTAGGTGAATTTAATTGTATTTAAGCTTTTTTACTATAAAAAAATGATGAAATCCATATAATTGTGTAAAAGAATAGGCCATATGATTGCCTTTTAGATACAATGTTTTTAACCACAAAACATATCTGAAGGCAGATCATATGACCCATCGACATTTTACATTAGAAACTGAAGGAATTAAAAACTTAATCTACAAATCTGCAAAAGGTGATTTATCTAAAACTATCTTAATCACTATTTCCATCAGCTTATGGAAGAACAACGCACACAATATATTCAAGCAACTCAGTACGAACGTTCTGATGAACAAGTAAGCCAGCGTAACGGTACAATTAAGGATAGTGGACTTGACTGAAGAACTGTAAAAAGTAACCTTGAAAATTATATATTTATGGAGTTTCCCTTCAGTTAGGTTCCTTATTTAATGTTCTAGGACGAATTAAACTCCGCACAGAGAAGAATATCGCTGTTATTAACATACCTAGTGATATAACCCCTATTCCCATTCCAACCCAAGCACCAACTTTGAATGAAATATAAAGAGTAAGACCTGTGATTAAGAAAAGGATTGAGTTAATTATTATTGTTTTTTTGAAAATAACTATACCGATTGCATAAATGATTGAATTGATTGCAATTCCAATTAAAATAGGAATTGAAATCTCTATTATATCCTCAATCCACTGAAGAGCAGACATTAAAAATCCCATAAAAACACCTCTTCTCTTATTTTACATGTATAGTAGCATATGCATTTTATAATAACAAAAAACATACGAAAAGTTTACTTTTTAATTATTCACTCTCTTTATTAGATAATGGTCCAACCATTAATAAATAAAAAGGATGATAATTATGTTAGGAAAGGTATACGATGGTAAAACATTGGTCGGGGATGAACTCGAACTTAAATTAAAAGATATTAGGTCACTAGATAACTTTATGAAGATTGTAGAAAACATGGAAAAAAAAGACAAATTTGATTTAGATGACTTAAAGGTAAAGAAAGCTTATGTATTTGATGCGGGCTTTGGTTCTAAAGAAAAGGTAATTAACTTTAGTTCGTCAATTATCTATTTAGTTAATGAAGATGAATCAGCGGGTATTCTATATAATGAATTACCTGAGCATGATCATATTGTTGGCCAACATTTAGATAAAGAAAAAAGAACATTAACGACTTTCGATATTACAATAAAAGATGACATTAATATTACGCAAAAAGAAGTGGAATCTTCAAGAGTTTTGTTCAATGATTACGAGGAAGAATTACCTGAAAATCCAAACTATGTTAAAGGTAAATTTGAATTAACGAAGGGTCCGGAAATACAGGCTTGGTGGAATGGAAACGGTTGTTTGTGGGGCGGATACCAACACTGCGGTGGTAACTGTGGTTATCCTCCGCGAGATCATGGTGGTGGAACTCCAATTAATGCTACTGATAGATGTTGTGTAGGACATGACAGGTGCTGGTCTAACTTTGGAAATAATGATCCTTGCTGTGATAAGACGTTAATCACCTGTGTTAAAGGTCATACTACGGTAGCCGCAGTAGGAATCAGAATATATTTTAAAAACAATGCTAATCGCTGTTAGTTGTTTCACTTTGTTTACTGCTAAATAATACAAGTTTTTATTGGTGTGCAGCCCTCCTGTTTTTTATTTACTTTTCCGTCGAGGGCCAAGGAGATTGGACAAAAGGGGTAAGTAAAATCTTGTTAAATTAGAAAAAGTGTAGCTTAATGCTGCTCTTTTTCTAATTACTTTCCTTAAAATAGATTAAATTCCGGGGGGGCTCAAATAGAATGGGGGGCTATTTTCTAGTGTTTATGGGTTATTAAATGCTCTTGGAGGTTCAACAGGATAAGGGGGAAAGCTATCACTTACAGTGATAGACTAGGCAGATCCTAGTTTTCCTTAGATATCGTGTTTTCAATTTTTACACACTCTGTGTGTATTTTTCAATTTTGATTTTAAATCAGCTAAAAAAACTAGGTACAAAACTGTACCCCTATTCAAAAAAATGACCCCATCGGAACACTAGGATTTGCATAGGACCTCATTGATTATGGGGGCAGTTTCCCCTTATGCTCTTTCTATCTTTTCTAAAAAAAATTGAATAAAACACAAACCCAGGCAGTACAAGGAGCCACATAAAATGGGAGTCCTTGTACTGCCTGGGTTTGATCAAATTAGCTATAATCTAAAAAAACCATATTTTTAAACAAACGTATTATCCTAATCGGAAGTATTTTAACGATTCATTGATTTCATCTTGTCTGATTCCAATATAACGCATCGTTATACTTGGTGCCGCATGATTAAAGATCTCTTGGTGAATTGCTACATCCCGGAATTGTTTATAATGATGATAACCAAATGTTTTTCGCATTGTATGGGTGGCAATGTCATTTCTGCCTAAAAAGTCAGCTACATCATTCAAAATTCGATATACTTGTGTGGTTGTTATTGGATTCATTCCCTTTTGACTTCTAAATAAATAATCATCTGGATGTTTTCCTTCGATAAAAGTGGTTATTTCCTTTTGAATCATGCCTATATTGATCCCACGTCGCTTATTTGTTTTGCCTTCTCGGATATAAAAAAACGTCTGATCTCTCACATCGCCTATTTTAAGCCGTACAACGTCATTCACACGTAATCCCTAGTAAAAAAACCAAGACGTCTCTAGATGCCAATTCGGGACGTGTTGGAGCACCTTTGTTTCCGCGTTTTATCGCCCATTTCATTTCCTCAATTACCTCCGCTGTTCGAAGGGGTTCCACATGATACGTTTTTGTTCCTTTAATCATTAATCCACCACCTGGTAAATGTATTAATTAATTTGATAACACCATGTAATCATACATTTATAAACGAAAAAAGATATGAATATTGTCATATCAACAAATAAAATGTATGATTACAACCAATTTCATACATTATTCCCAAAAATAGACTGTCGTGAAGGCAGTCTGTTTTATATGATACAATTCATCTCACCCACAATCTCGCTCGTTAAATGAAAACGACTTTTCAGACATTTTCATATTTAACTTATTTTTTTGGATCTACGTTAATATCTTGGACACAAATAAGTTAAGTTTTATGCATTCTTGAATCTGTCTATATTAAATCGCACGAGTATGTAATTCTTCCATTTCCTGCGGAGTTTTATAACCAATACTACCGTGAATTATTTTACGGTTGTACTAACCTTCAATGTATTGAAACAATTCAAGTTCAGCTGATTTATCATCAATATACTGAACATGATTGACTTCTTCTTTCTTTAAAATAGCGTGAAAAGATTCAATACAGGCCTTGTCATAAGGACTGCCTTTATAGCTGAAAGAGTGTGTAATTAGGTATTTGTCAATAACATTTCGGAAATATCACTTGTATATTGTGTGCCGAGATCGGAATGGAACACTAAACCTTCACCCGGTTGTTGCGTATGATAAGCGTGCTTTAAGGCCTTTATAATCAGTTCTGTTGTCATTGAACGTCCAAAAGAATAACCAACTATCTTTTTAGTGTGCAAATCCATAACGGATGCAAGATAGCACCAGCCATGTTTTAACGTGTGAATATATGTAATATCGCCAACCCATTTCTCATTAATCCTTTTCGTAGAAAAGTTTCTATCTAGAATGTCTTCACGCTCTACGACCTTTTCCTTGCTAGGTGTTGGACGGAACTTTTTCACCGTAATCGACCAGACATCAGCTTTTTTCATTAATCGCTACACACGCTTTAGGCTGATTTGATGGCCTTCTTGATTCAAAAGGTAATGAATTTTAGTAATTCTTTTTGTGAGTTCATGGTTTTCTCGATCACGATTAGAGATTATTTGATGGAAAGATTTATAATATGTGCTCCTAGGCACATCCAGCACCTCACACAACGTGTGAATAGGATGATTCTCTTTTTCTTGATCAATAAAGTCTGTTATGTCAGTATTGTTTACTTTTTCGCGAATATGGCCATAGCTTTTTTAAGATATCGTTCTCCTGTTGTAAACGAAGCATTTGTTTTTATAGCTTCGCATAATCATCTGGAGTAGCAGATGAGCCATCTTCTAATTCCATTGGAGTTAACTTTTTAATCCAAGCATAAATCGATACTTCAGATACGCCATATTCACTACTTAAATCTCTAACTGATTGGCTGGAATGATATAAAACAACAACCATTTTACGAAAGTCATCATTATAACGTTTACCACTTTTATGATTTGTCATTGGACACATCTTAGTTAAGTTTTTACAATCCTTCTTAAGGAGGATGTGTCCGATGAAACTCGGCAAACAGCTTTAAGGTTTGCCGAGTTTTGAATTTCTTATTCAGTCACCTTTTTAGACAGCAAAGACGCTAGTGTTGTGTCCTTTATATTTCTGTTCATGCGATGTTGCTAATTTTAGTGCTCCACTGTAAGTTAAATGCCAAGCACTTGTCCAATTTTCAGTATGGCATTTCCATTTCCACCCGAACCCTCCAACAGTCTCAACCTTTTTCTGCATGTCAATCTTTTTCATAATCTACCATCCTCTCATCTTATTTTTGTTGTTTTCCCAATGTTGTATATTCTTAACTATATTGTAATATATTACTAGTATTTTTTCAATTCTTTATTTATAATATATTCAAAAGCGTTAAAATATTCAGTAAAAGGGAGCGAAATAGGAGTGGCTATAATTAAAAGGTTTATCAAAGAAAAAATAAAACTGAAGTATTTGTTCTTTTTTATTATCTTAACTTTTCTATTTCTAACTTTACTAACAACATGGTCATTATTTACAAGTTTAAGTTCATTTAAATATGATAACATCAAAAATAATGCCCCTATTTCTACAGTTGAATTAGATTTAAGTTCTATTACAGAAGATGAAATAGATATTGAGAGCAATGAATTTATTCTGCCTACTAAAGAGGAATATGAGAAAATAGCTGGATTAGAAGAAGTTACAGCATATGAAATTAACTTATTAGACTTATACCTTTCACCTAATTTACTAGACGTTTCTGATGAAGAATACTCTGACTTAGGTTTGTTTACTGTAAAAGGAGTAAATAAAAGTTCAATATTTGATGAAAAGTTCAATAATATAAAGATTACCGAAGGTAGAATGATTAGTAATCAAGAAATTAAAGATGGTGTGAATTCAGTTTTAATAAGTGAGGAAGTAGCGAAAAGAAACAACCTAAAAGTAGGGGACGACTATTTGCTTCAGATTTCAAATCCTCACGATATAAAAGAAACTTACGAGCAAGAAGTTGGAGTAGTAGGTGTTTTTAAACCTAATGGAAAAATAGGTTCTGAAAAAATAGAGGGCCAAAATCTGTCTATTTTATTGGATGACTTGCTTAAACATGATCATGAACACGAGGAAGAACATAGTGGTGAGCGAGATAACGATTCCGAAGAATTAAAGCAAACTGAATTTGATAATATTATATCACTGCAGAAAATGTTTTTACTAGAGAACCTTAATACTATTTATATGTCAAACAACACTGTTGAAACGATTTCCAAAAGAGTAGATAAAGAGTTTAAAAGTGATACACCTAGTATTGATTATCAGGCGTCATATGTTTTAGGATCCTCTGATATACAAAATGAATTTAATGTAAAAGCCGAAAAAATATTACCTGATCATTTCATGATTTTTGGAGTCAGTGATGCTTATAATTCATGGATGCCAAATACATCTAAAAACTTATTTATAATGGGATTGCTAGTAATTTTCTTGCTAATTATATTTATAATAATACTTACCCTTATAATAATAATAGATTCTTTTAAGAGTAAAGAATTGCTACTCAAATTCTTATTACTAGGAAAAAGATTCAAAGACTTTCGTAAAGTTCTTTTAAAAAAGCACTTAATGTTGGTATCGGTTGCAGTGTTTTTATCCATGTTTTTTGCGCCTATGCTATCAAAAAAAATAATTTCAGAGTATTTAATTTCCAGTAATCCCAGCTCAGGTATGTACTTTAATATCCAATATTTATCTAGAAATCTTATAGATCCATCTATGAAGCTAACAGAGTATGCCACTTTTAATAACGATTATATAGTAGGTGCCATTTTCATTTACACTATCTCAATATTATTAATTGGTAGTACGACACATTTCGTAAAAAAAAGATTGCTTAAGGGGATACTAGTATGAATGTATTCAAATTAAAAGAAGTCAAATATTCCGATCACAAACGAGAGCTATCGTATGAATTTAATCATGGAAAACTATATTCAATATATGACGATAGTTCAAATGGCAGGGCTTTAAGGCTCCTATTCCAGATATTCACTTATACTAAGTTACCATCTAGAGGTGAAGTTTTCTGGAGGGATGTAAAAGTAAACAAACTAAATCCCACCTCATATCGTAATAACATGGTCACAATAGTCTTTAAAAAGAATACTCTATTAAAAAATATAAGAGTTATAAATTATTTAAAATATGTTACAAACAACCTTGAAAATTTGTACATTGGAAACGTAGAATTTATAGATTACCTTCAATTAGTTTATGATCTGTTGCAGGAGTTTGGATTCGATAAAAAAAAGATGAGAACAAAGATTAAGAAACTCGACAGTATAGATAGGTGGCATTTAAAACTTGTTGAATCGTTATTGAAAGGTAGTAACGTTTTACTTATTTATAAAACTTTAGATTTTATTCACGACGCAAAACAGCTAGATTTCTATATTAACTCTTTATATCTTATAGTAGAAAAATATAATTTATGTGTTATCACATTTACCGAAAGAGAGGATATTTCAAATAAAATGAATTATCTAATCAACATAGGGGATGATAATTAAATGTTCAAAAGGATTAAAGGGTTCTATCAATATAATCAGGAAGATTGTGGTGCAGCTTGTCTAGCAACTGTTTTGAATTTCCATAACATAAGAACCACTATTAGTGTACTTAGGAACGAAATGTCTTATGACAAAAATGGAGCAAATATTTTATCCATTATTGAAATAGCGAAGAAGTATGGACTAGAAGCTGAAGCCTATGAAGGAAACTTTGAACAATTGCAAGAACAAATTGAACAAGATCAATTTAAATACCCGATGATCGTTCATGTAGAAAGAGAAAACATTGGGGGGCACTATTTGGTAATAAAAAGAGTACATGAGGACAAGGTTAAAGTCTTTGATCCTAAGGATGGCAATTTAACACTATCTGTTAAGGATTTCATTGCTCAGTGGACAGGCTTCGTAATTTGTTTTGAACAAAATGATGCTTTCAATGTTAACCTAGAATTTAAGCCAGTTTTTAAAAATTACCATAGATATTTAAGGATACTATACAAAGAAAAAAGAATATTTATTTATGCAATTCTTTTAACAATAATTATTTCTTTAATATCACTTATAGGTGCATGGATTTACAAAGTTGTTATTGATAACTACATTTTAAAACAATCATCTGATGAAGGAACCATAGCAAACACTTTCAATTTTACAGCACTTATAATAAGTCTATTTGTATTTTACATTTTTCAAACCTTTTTGTCTCTGGTGAAAAACTTTATTAACGCTAAAGCTGCAAAATCTCTCAGTAACAAACTATCAGAGTCCTTTTTACAACATTTAATAAAAATCCCACAAAAAAACTTGTCTTATTTTGAATCCGGTGAAGTATTGCAAAGGTTTCAGAGCATTGGTGAAATTCAACGTTCCTACATGACCATAATATTTACGTTATCTACCGAAGTGATAGGGGCATTGTTAGGTGGGGTTATTTTGTTTATTATAAGTGATCAATTGTTTTTGTACGTTGTCATCATGGTAGCGGTATATTTCATAATTTTTGTTGTATTCCTTCCTCTTTTAAGAAGAAATAGAAAAGAATATTATTCATTTTACTCTGAATCAATGACAGAGTTAAATCAGACAATTGTGGGAAATCCTACAATATTAATGCATAAGAGTAGTTTGTGGTTTTTTGACAAAGTATTCAGGAAAGTAATTAAGTCAAACAATAAACTTTATAATATAGGCTTACTTGAGGGGGCAGCATCTTCTCTTGTTACATTAACCGAATCCATGGGAAGCTTAGCTATTTTGTGGAGGGGAAGCCAGCTGGTTATACAGGGCACGTTATCATTAGGTTCTCTTGTTGCATTTCAAAGTATGATGACAAGCTTTATAACACCAATTCAACAACTAGTATTAGTACAAAATGAAATTCAAAACTTAAGAATACTAACTCAAAGATTAGATGATTTATATGAAGTAAAAACAGAGAAGGTAAAATTACCAATTTTAAAAGAAGAATTTATCCATAACTATAATATAAAAGTAATTGATGTTGACTTTTCTTATTATTATGGACAAAATGTATTAAAAAAAATAAATTTTGAAGTCAAAGAAGGTAGTAAAGTAGGAGTAATCGGCAACAGTGGAAGTGGAAAAACAACTATGCTAAAACTTATAGCTTCACTTTATTCCTCAACTAAAGGAAATATTCATCTTGGAGATAAACCATATAAAGAATATTCATTAGATAGCTTAAGGAGGGATATAGCATACGTAGATCAGACGCCATTTGTTTTTGAAGGAACAATTATAGATAACTTAATAATGGGATCACCACTAAGAGAAAAAAACTTGAAATATATTAATGAAATTGCAGAGATATGTGACCTTTATCATTTAAGGGCATCAAGTATAAATGGTTTAGATATGCATTTAGAGGAAAACGGAAATAATCTGTCAGGTGGACAAAAACAAAGAATTGGGATAGCGAGGGCCCTTATAAATGAGCCTAAAATATTACTTTTAGATGAAGCTACAAGTAATATAGATGAGGAAGGTAAACAAAAAGTTCTTTCATACATATATTCCTTACAAGGAATGACGGTAATTTCAATTACCCATGATAAAGATGCCTTGAAATATACTAATGATTTTTTAGTAGTGAAAAATGACAAAATGGAAATGATTGAGGCAAAAAATATTGTAACAAATTAACATATAACGATAATAAACTAAATGAAATTAAGTCGACGATAAATGATCCTAGATTGTAAAATTAAGCGAGACACTAAAAAAGACATGTCATATCTAAACCTACCAAAGTTAAGGAGAGTGTATCAGACATATCCTACCAAAACTGAGCTAGTATTCATAGAAGAATATCATGAAATTGGTCTTTCCGGTCGAAAAATAGCTGACAAATTAAAGTGCTCCCATGAATCCATTTATCGCGTCATCAGACAGCTGACCTAAAGCTTTACAGCGATTGAAATCTTCAAGCGAACAAGGGCAAGTGTGGCCGCAAGAAAATCAAGTTGACGCCTTCTGAAACGGACTAAATCAATGAGAAAACTCTTGAAGGATGGACAGCTGATGTCATCATCGGCCGAAACGAAAAGTCCATTTCCTGTAGTATGCGCACGCTTTATCGAAAGTTTCAATCCGGTGAATTCAATCAAAGGAATTTACCAATGCAAGATAAAAGAAAACCAAACGGTCACCAGGAAAAAAGAGGTAAACAAAGCTTTAGACGAAGCATTCGCGATCGGGACAGTGACCATCCAAATTATCAGGAAGAATTTGGCCATCTGGAAGGCGATACCATTGTCGGCAATCACTATGAGAGTTCCGTCATCAGGCTAGTTGGGCGTTTAAGCAAATGCATCATCGCAATTAAACCAGCTGGAAGAAAAGCTGCCAATATTGAAACGTCTCTTAATCAATGGCTTGGTCAATTACCGCAGCATTTGTTCAAGTTAATCATCTTCGACTGTGGAAAGGAACTTTCAAGTTGAAAAACCATCAATAATCAACAGGACATCGACATTTATTTTGCGGATCTCGGCACACCGTCTCAGAGAGGGTTGAATGAGCATTCCAATGGTCTTCTTCGAAAGAATGGGCTACCTAAAGAGATGGATTTCAACCCTGTATCACACAATATATATTTCTGATGTAGCTTTATGTAGAAACAACGTACCCAGGAAGTCCCTGAATTACCAAACACCCATTGAGTTTTTCATGGAACATGTCGGTAAAGAATTTGATGAAAGTATGTTGTCTCGCTTAATTTGACAAAGCAAAGATATTATAAAACTGAGCTGAGGTTTTGAGAAGAGTCGTGGGTAAGAAGGTGACTCTAGGTGTGTTTAAAAAGGATTGGATATGACATCCAATCTTTTTTAAATTACTTTTTGATCACTATTAATTTAAACTGGATGAATGCTATGTTGCACTCTAAGTATACAGCTAATATGATAATTTAAATAATTTAGATTAAATTTAAATGTTTTTTGAAAGTATTTTGTTAATCTATATTAGAGGCTAGTTGTATAATCAAGTTAGCCATCTAAAAATCGGCAAAAAAATGGCATTATAAAATTTCTTGTATCATTGAAGCTAGCAGACTAACAATGAGAGGAAGTTTTATAATGGCACACACTGAGAATACTATACAAAACCGTAAAAATAAACATCTATCGTCCTTTGAGCGTGGTGAAATTTATGCGCTACACAATGCGAGATATTCCAATAGAGAAATAGCAAGGAGCCTTGGGCGCGTTCACCAGACGATTCAAATGAACTTAAACGTGGAACAACGACACAACTCAAGACCGGAAGAAAGTCCTTCACCGCTTATTACCCCGAAACTGGGCAAGCGGTGTATGAATGCAACAGGAAAAATTGTGGTGCAAAAAGTAAACTTTTAGTATCGATGGAATTTATTGAATATGCTTGCGACAAAATCCTGGACGATGATTGGTCACCTGATGCAGTTGTTGGATTTGCAAAACAACATACAGACTGGAAAGACAAGCGGATTGTGTCGACTAAAACCCTTTATAACTATATTGACCAGTCTAAATTGAGCGTTCGAAACATTGATATGCCTATGAAGTCAAAACTGAACACGAAGAAAAGGCACATCCAGAAACATCGACGGGTTCTAGGTAAAAGTATTGCTGAACGTTCTCCCGAAATTGACACCGTCGAAGGAAAGAAGTCAGATGATAATGCACTCCTGACAATCATTGAGCGTAAAACTAGAAATTATTACGCCATCCAAATTGACGATCAAGATCATGACTCAGTCGACTACGCAATACAAAAGTTACAGGATTCCTTTGGCAAATTATTTCCATAAGTTTTTAAGACAATTACGTCTGATAACGGCAGTGAATTTTCCAATTTAACATCATGTTTAGAAAGTGTCACGGAGGTCTATTTCGCTAGACCATATGCGTCTTATGAAAGAGGGTCTAACAGCGACACAATGGACTTTTAAGGCGCTATATCCCGAAAGGTAAAGCAATTTCAGAAAAGCAGTAAAACGTATTTATCAGACACTCAACAACCTGCCAAGAAAGACTTTAAACTATCAACAACCAGCGGTTGTTTTTGAACAAGAATTAGCCTAACGTCATAAAAATAAAGACAAGATCAAAACCCATCTTCTGATATGAATGATAAACATAAACTTTAATAAATACATTGAGTTTTATTTAAGTGGCTAACTTAATATTGCAATTTGGGAATCTATATTAGAGAGTATTTTCTGTGAATAGGTGAGAACAATCGAAGATTATATTTTAATAAAAAAAATTAAATCTGGTGACTGTACTGCATGGGAGGATCTGGTAAATAAATACTATACTAAAATCTTTTCATATTGTGTACGAAGATGTTTAGGCAATCGGATTTTAGCTGCTGACTTAACCCAGGATATCTTTTTAAAGGTAATTGAAAATATCGAAAACTATAAGTTTAGGGGCAAGTTTTTTAATTATTTATTCACAATAGCGGTCAATGTGTGTAATAACGATTCTACCAAAAAAAGGCTTATCCAAATAAGATTTAATGAAAAAGAGATAAAATTTAATTCTGAACCCACTCTGACAAGCATTATTACACAGGAAAATAAAAACAAAATACAAATAGCTCTTAATAAACTGCCTGCTATTCAAAGAGAAGCATTGATTTTAAAATATTACCATGATTTAAAAGTGAAAAGTATTGCAAAAGTTACTGGAACAGGAATTTCTACTTCTCAGTCTAGGATTAATCAGGGATTAAAAAAGCTCAGGAATCTGTTAGATAGAGAGGAGTTTATGGATGAATAATAAAACAATAAAAAAAATTAAAGATTATGAGATTAATGTCGATGAAATTCAAATACAAGAGTTAATTACTCTAGGAAAGAGAATCATAATTCAAAATCAAATTAACAGGTATTCTTTATTTGATTTAATTCGTTCATCTATTCAGTTCACTAAAATTAATACTTGGTTAATCCAATTTATTCTTCTGATTTTGACAACTATTTTAATTACTAAAGTCATTAATGATGAGTCATTTGTTTTCGTAATTCAATGCCTAACAATTATCGTAATATTTTCTGTCAGTTTCTTTGTTGAGGAGATATTTCGTAGTTTTACATCTGGAATGTGGGAATTAGAACAGACTCTAAAATATGATTTACGACAACATATAATCATAAAATTATTAATCTTTGGATCAGTCGATTTACTGTTAATTGTTTGTTTATCCTTAATTTCTCAAGGTATACTTGCGGTTTCTTTTTTTAAAATATTTTTGTATTTACTGGTTCCATTTAATATTTCTTGTATCGTTGTTTTTTCTCTGTTGACGGTGTGGAGAAATTCAATTACGTCCACTGTACTCTGGATTAGTTCAGGTATTGTCCTTGTAGGTGTCATGTTCTTAACAAATTTTTTCAATGTTTACGAGTTCGATTTGAGGTATTGGGGGGGAGGGTACATTTTATCACTATTATTTTTAGTTATTATTATAGCGAATAATTTTAGTTTAAAAAAATGGGAGGCGTTTTGTTAATGCGATTAGAGTTAAATAACATTACAAAAAAATATGATAGCACAACCGTTCTTCATGATGTTTCCTTTGTATTAAAGCCAGGCGTATATGGTCTTTTAGGTTCTAATGGATCAGGTAAAACGACTTTATTCAGAATTATCAGTGGGGTGATTAAACAAAGTGCAGGCACTGTCAATTATAATTATAGCGATGTACAAAAAAAACCGGATTCATTTCGCTCAATTTTAGGTTATTTACCGCAAGATTTTAGTTACTATCCTGATTTTACAGGGATGAAGTTCATGTCATATATCGCAGCCCTCAAGGGGATGAATAAAAACCTAGCTAAAGCAAGAAGTATTGAACTTCTAAAACTAGTAGGATTAGAAAATGTAAAGAATAAGAAGATAAAAAAGTATTCCGGTGGAATGAAACAACGATTAGGGATTGCGCAAGCAATGATTAATGATCCGGAAGTATTGATTTTAGATGAACCGACAGTTGGTTTAGATCCAAAAGAACGTGTTCGTTTCAGAAATTTGATTAGTTCATTTTCTGAAAATAAGATCGTTATTCTTTCAACACATATTGTTTCTGATGTTGAGTATATAGCAGACGAAATTCTTATTTTAAGCCAAGGAAGACTTGAAAATAGAGGTATTTCATCTGATTTAATCAATACTATTAATGGAGATGTTTGGGAAACCGTAGTTGAAGCAAGTAAACTTGAAGAAATGTTAACTAGACATGTGGTTAGCAACCAAAAACACAGTGATAATGGTACTGTGTTAAGAATTATCGCAAAAGAAAAACCAACCCATAATGCTCAACAAGTTCAACCAACATTAGAGGACTTATATTTACACTACTTTAGAGAGGATGTTGAAAAATGAAAAGCATCGTGAAATTCGAATTGGATAAAATTATACAAAATAAGTCATTTGCTGGCGGACTGATTGTATCGCTAATTGTTTTAGCAGGAATATTATTCATTGGTTTTCATTATTCGCAACTCAACATCAGTGGTGATAAAACGGGGGAGGGAATGGAACTTTATCATGAGGTAGTTAAAAAAAGCTCCGGAGATTTTACAGATCAAAAAGTACAAGATATACTTGCAAACTACATAGATAGATTTCAAAGTACTGATGTAGAAAATGAACCTTCCGATTTGTTTTCCTGGCAAATTGGAGAGGTGTTTTTCCCAGAAGATGAAAATATTTACTTGAAAATAAATGATGCAATAACACAAAATGAAAAAATAACAATTGATCAAATAAATCTTAAAACAATACAAGAAGTAGGTTTTACTGAATTTGAAACTCCCTTGAAAATTGGGAGTTATGTGACATGGTATGACCTTTATAAAGTCATGAATCAATTATTCATTCTTACTATTATGATTACAATCTTAATATGTTCTCTTGTTTTTTCCGGCGACACTTCGAGAAATATGAATCAGTTATTATTGTCAACAAAGTTTGGTAGAAATAAATTAACAATCTCTAAAATTATAGCTGCTACTCTTATCTCAATTTTCGTATTTATTTTTATCCAAATCATATCACTAGTGTCCTTCTACATTTATAATAGTGGATTTAGTGGTTGGGATGTTAGTATCCAAACAAACTTTTCATTAAAACTATTCGGCTTCCCAGTTGAACTTAATCATTTGCAAGTATTTTTGTTATTTATAGCCTTTCACTTTATTAGTATGTTATCAATTGTAGGATTAACTATATATATATCATCTGTCACTCGCTCACCGTTTAGTTCTTTAATCATTTCATTAGGTTTATTCTTTTTACCAAAAGCATTAACGGAGATCTTTAAAAGAGGAATTGTTTATAAGTTGTTAAATTTATTTCCAATTAATAATTATAATATTTATGATTTTTTATCCTTAATGAGTTCGAAACGGGAATTTCTTCTTGACTCTTTCATGCAAAATATAATATTTACCATGGTTGTTCTATTAATTGTTAAAGTTTTATTAGATATTATTGTATACTTTCGAATAAAAAAGTACCAAGTCACATAACTTCTTATCCCAGTGTGTTTTGCAAGTGAAAAGTACAGAGGGTTGCAAAGAAAAAGTACATAGGCTTGCCAGCCAATATTTTTAGTTATTTCTTGATAGTGCGTGTGTTATTCTAAAACTATCACCCATAAAGTTTAATATGTGTGCATGGTGGATTACGCGATCTA
>Ga0209487_1000823_pt1 | contig 27177 bp, 27 predicted proteins | sample Poulit2012_FD_187524 | JGI IMG/M metagenome (GOLD analysis project Ga0209487, IMG submission 187524) | Agricultural soil microbial communities from Georgia to study Nitrogen management - Poultry litter 2012 (SPAdes) (version 2) | ecosystem: Environmental > Terrestrial > Soil > Agricultural land...
GCTTTTTCTGCGCCACCGGCGACAATCCACACGCGCTTGGCTTGATTGATCGCCTCAAACGTCAGCGACACGCGCGTCGGCGGCGGCTTGGGGCTGTCGTGCACGGCAGTAGCGGCGACGCCCGTGACTTCCAGGCCCGCATGGTCAGGGAACAGGGATGCGACGTGGATGTCGGGTCCCATACCCAAAAGTAAGAGATCAAATGCCGGAACAGCGCCACCGTTTTCGCCCGCGAATTTAGCCAGTTCTGCGCAGTACGCAGCAGCTGATTCTTCGGCTGTCTCCACCCCAGCGGTGCCGGGCGCGGCCATGGGGTGAATATTGTCTTCCGGTAGGCCGCGTTCCGCTACGAGGTAGTCGAGTAGGGCAGCGCGGGCCTGGACCTCATTGCGGTCGCCGTCGCCCGCGGGAACGAAGCGCTCATCGCCCCACCAGATATGCACGTTGGACCAGTCCACGGCTGACACGACGGGGGAGTCCTTCATCTGGGCGAGGGTGCCAATTCCGACGGTGCCCCCGGTCAAGACCCAGTGCACGGGTGCGGACTCGGACTGCAGATCAATCAGCGTGGTCAAAACCCGTGCGGCGGCAGCTGCGGCCAGCACATCTTGATTGGGATGAACAACAACTCGACGAGACATTATTCTCCTAACAGCGGCAGCCCCAGTGTGAGGGTTTCCCCATACACATCGTCGGGGTCAAGCCGACGTAGTTCTTCGGTGAGTGATTCGGTCAAACTTTGAATTGGGAGCGCCACATCGCGGTCCGGTTGGCCGTGCTGAATTAGTTGCGCGGTGTCGGCGCCGTTGGGGCGCGTCAAAATAACGGGGCCAGACTCACGCTCGATTCGCACCTCTTGCAGGCCGCTCACGTTACTCACGCCCACGCGCTCGACTTCGCATTTGAGGTTGTGGGCCAACCAGGCACCGATGAGATCGGTCGACGGGCTGTCATCTGACCCCACCACTACCGCGCGAGTCGCGGGCTCAGCGGGCGGCAAATCGAGCGCAGCGGCCAGCAGCGCGCGCCAGGGTGTCAGGCGCGTCCAGGCCAGGTCGGTATCGCCCGCGGTGTGGTTCCGTTTCAGGGCGCGCAGTTTGCTGCACGGCGCGGGGCACTCGTTGGTATCGGTGATGCGGCGTTGGGCGATTTGGCCCAGTGCGGTTCCGGCGGGATTATCGGGCGCATCATGGGGCCACCACACCACTACCGGGGCATCGGGGAGCAAGAGCGGCATCACGACGGCGGATCCGTGTTCGGCCAGTTCGCCGTGCAACTCGAGTTTCAAGACTTCCGACGCACCGGCGTCCCCACCGATCCGCACTTCCGCGTCGAGGCGGTTCTCGTCACCCGAGGCTCCCGAAGTCACGGCGATGACTCGACACGGGTGCTCGCGGCTGGCGTTATTCGCGGCGGTGATCGCGGCCTCCGCATCGCCCTTCGTCGCATCAATGATGAGGGTCAAGACGCGCCCCAGGGCTACCGCGCCGCCTTCGTCGCGCAATTCCACCATCCGCTTATTAATTGCGTTGGTGGTGGTATCGGGAAGATGAATAATCACGGCTGTTCCTTAATTTCAATTAGGGACGACGTCACAAACTTCTCTTATGGACGTCGCCACACCCGTCCCTCGCGGGCCAGCATGTCATCAGCAGACTTCGGGCCCCATGTTCCGGCCTCGTAGTCTTCCGGCGGGCCCTGGGATTCCCAGTACTTAACTATGGGGTCGAGGATCTTCCATGACAGCTCGACTTCTTCCTGGCGGGGGAAGAGCGGGGGATCGCCCAGCAGAACGTCGAGGATGAGCCGCTCATAGGCCTCGGGGGAGGACTCGGTAAAGGAGTGGCCGTAGCCGAAGTCCATCGTGACGTCGCGCACTTCCATCGAGGTGCCGGGCACCTTGGAACCAAACCGGATCGTGGTTCCTTCATCGGGTTGGACGCGAATGACTAGGGCGTTTTGGCCCAGTTCTTCAGTCGACGTCGACTCAAATGGCAGGTGGGGCGCGCGCTTGAAGATGACAGCGATCTCGGTAACGCGCCGGCCCAAGCGTTTTCCGGTGCGCAGATAGAACGGCACGCCCGCCCAGCGTCGCGTATCGATATCGAGGCGGATCGCGGCATAGGTTTCGGTAACCGAGTCGGGTGCTACGCCGTCCTCGTCGATGTAACCGACAACTTTTTCCCCGCCCTGCCAGCCGGCCGAGTAGCGGCCGCGGGCGGCGTTGGCATCAATATCTTCTGGGACGCGCACCGCCGAGAGGACCTTCTCTTTTTCGGCGCGCAGTTCTGCCGCATCAAATGACACGGGTTCTTCCATCGCGGTGAGGGCGAGAAGTTGCAGCAAGTGGTTTTGCATCACATCGCGGGCAGCCCCGATGCCGTCGTAATAGCCGGCCCGGGAACCGATCCCAATGTCTTCGGCCATCGTGATTTGCACGTGGTCGACATAGTGGGAGTTCCAGATGGGTTCGAACATTTGGTTCGCGAACCGCAGCGCCAACAGGTTTTGCACGGTTTCTTTACCGAGGTAGTGGTCGATGCGGAAGACCTCATCGGGCGGGAAGACCCGCTCGATGACCTCGTTGAGTTCGATCGCGCTTTCCAGGTCATGCCCGAAGGGCTTTTCAATGACGACGCGGCGCCAGCGATCGGCCGCGGGCTGCGATAACCCTGAACGTGACAGCTGCTCACACACGACGGGAAACGCGCTGGGCGGAACCGAGAGGTAGAAGGCATGGTTGCCGCCCGTTCCCCGTTCCTCATCGAGCTTCTCTACGGTCTCCCGCAGGTTCTCGAAGGCCTGTTCGTCGCCAAATTCACCCTGTACGAACCGGAAGCCGGAGGCCAGTTGCCTCCAGGTGCTTTCCCGAAACGGGGTGCGGGCGTGTTCCTTAACCGCGTCGTGGACGACTTTTTCGAAGTCTTCATCCGTCCAGTCGCGGCGCGCGAATCCGGTCAGCGCGAAACTGGGCGGCAGCAGACCGCGGTTGGCTAGGTCATAAACCGCCGGCATCAACTTGCGGCGCGCTAAGTCACCGGTAACGCCGAAAATGACCAGACTGGATGGACCAGCGATGCGCGGGAGCCTGCGGTCACGCGGATCACGTAAAGGGTTTGAATTCACTGACGAGCTTCCTCATGGCTGTCGGTACCGGCAAAACGCGCAAGACCGTCGGATACGGATGCGAGAAGTTCTGACCAACTCGCTTCGAACTTCGACACCCCTTCTTTTTCAAGCTGCTCGGTAACCTTGATATACGAAATACCGAGGCGCTCAACGGTATCGAGAACTTCATCAGCCGCGGGCGCCTGGCCGGTAACTGTATCGCCCCGCACCTCACCATGATCGGCAAAGGCCTCCAAAGTTGCGCCCGGCATCGTATTGACGCTGTTGTTCACGATTAATTCCTCGACGTATAGCGTGTCGCGGTAGTCGGGGTTCTTGACGCCCGTAGAGGCCCACAGGGGACGCTGCGGCAGCGCGCCAGCAGCGGCCAGGGTCTGCCATCGCGGGCTGGCAAAAACCTCGGTGTAGGCCTCATAGGCCAAATGCCCATTGGCGATCGCGGCTTTGCCGGCTACCGCGCGGGCTTCATCAGAATCAATATTCTCCAGCTCATCATCAATTGCAGTGTCTATGCGGGAGATGAAGAACGAGGCGACGGATTGAATCTTTGCCAGATCACGTCCGGCTTGCTGCGCCTGTTCGAGGCCGGTCATATACGCGTTCATGACGGCGCGGTAGCGATCGAGACTGAAAATGAGCGTGACGTTCACCGAGATGCCCTCGGCCGTCGCGGCGGTAATGGCCGCGAGCCCCTCGCGGGTGGCGGGGATCTTTACGAATAAATTCGGGCGATCCACCGTCTGCCACAGATCGCGCGCCTGCGCAATCGTGGCATCCGTATCGTGCGCGATATCTGGCGCAACTTCGATCGAGACGCGGCCATCGAGCCCATTGGTGTGTTCAAAAACGGGTGCGAAAACATCGCAGGCCGACCGGACGTCGTCCGTCATTAATTTCTTGGCGGCAGCTTCAACGCTGACACCGGCGCGCGCCAACTCTACGAAGGAATCTTCATAGGGGCCCACGTCTTCAAAAGCTTTGGCAAAAATGGTGGGGTTGCTCGTTGCGCCCACCACGTTGCGGGTCGAAATCAGTTCGGCAAGTTGCCCTGATTCGATGAGTTGCCGTGAGAGATCATCGAGCCACACAGCAACGCCAGCTTCAGACAACTGTTGCAAAGGTGTCGTGTTCATGAGGTTCCTCCAACATTGGGGTGGATACGGTCGTGGTGGTTGCCCTTTATTGGACAACCACCACGATGCCGTTAATGCCAGTCGTTGGCGACTCGAATTTTTAAGCAGTCACTGCGGTTAGGCGCGGTCGCCCGTGCCACCGTGTTGCTTAATGAGGGGACCACCGGGAATAGCGGTTCCCTTTGCATCGGCCAGGGACTCCTTAGCCGCGGCGACCACGTTTTCGGGGGTGAAGCCGAACTCGCGGAAGAGGGTCTCATAATCAGCCGAGGCACCGTAGTGCTCGATGCTGACGCAGCGACCCGCATCCCCAACGAATTCCCGCCAGCCCTGCGAGGTACCGGCCTCGACCGATACGCGGGCGCGGACGGAGACTGGCAGTACCTCTTCGCGGTACTCCTGCCCCTGATCGGCGAACCATTCCTTGGAGGGAACGGATACGACGCGGGTGGCAATGCCTTCGTCTTCGAGCTGTTCGCGTGCGGCCAGTGCGATCTGGACCTCAGAGCCCGTGGCAAGCAGCAGCACTTCGGGCTCACCGTTGCGGGCCTCAGCCAGCACATAGGCGCCCTTGGCAACGCCCGAAGCGGCGGCCAGGGTGTCGCCGGAAGCGGCTCCGTCCCCACGCTCGAGTGTCGGAACGTTCTGACGCGTCAAAACAATGCCGGTGGGACGCGCGGTCTGTTCCAACAGCGTGCGCCAAGCCCACGAAACCTCATTGGCATCGGCGGGACGCACCACGTCGAGACCAGGAATGGCGCGCAGTGCTGCCAAATGCTCGATCGGCTGGTGCGTCGGGCCATCTTCGCCCAATCCAATCGAGTCGTGGGTCCACACGAAGATCGACGGGATTTCCATCAGCGCGGCTAAACGCACTGCCGGACGCATGTAGTCGGAGAAGACCAGGAACGTTCCACCGTAGGCACGGGTTCCGCCATGCAGGACGATGCCGTTCAGGATCGATCCCATCGCATGTTCGCGGATACCAAAGTGCAGGGTGCGGCCGTATTTATTGCCCGAGAATTCGCTTGTTGAACGCTGTTCGGGGAAGAACGACGGCTCGCCCTTCATGGTGGTGTTATTCGAACCTGCCAGGTCGGCGGAGCCGCCCCAAAGTTCGGGCAGTACCGGCGCAAGCGCGTTGAGAACCTGACCCGATGCGGCGCGGGTTGCCAGCGCCTTATCGGAGGAGAACTCGGGCAGCACGTCGGTCCAGCCAGCGGGCAGCGTGCGGCTGGAGATCCGCTCGAAGAGTTCCGCGTTTTCGGGGTTTGCGGCCTTCCAGGCGTTGAACTTTTCGGTCCATTCGGCCTTGGCAGCTTCCCCGCGCTTGACGACCTGGTGCGCGTGGTTGAGCACGTCTTCGGCGACCTCGAAGGTCTGATCCGGGTCAAAGCCGAGAATTTCCTTCACGGCGCGGACCTCGTCGTCACCCAGTGCGGATCCGTGGATCGCGCCGGTGTCCTTCTTATTGGGAGCAGGCCAACCAATGATGGTGCGCAGGTTGATCAGTGAGGGACGCTTGGTTTCCGCCTTCGCTGCTAGCAGCGCCGCGTAGAGGGCGTCAACGTCTTCCTCGTAATCGCCGTTGGCGGTCCAGTTAACGTCCTGGGTGTGCCAGCCATAGGCCTCATAGCGGGCCGAGACATCCTCGGTGAAGGCGATTTGGGTGTCGTCTTCAATCGAGATCTTATTGTCGTCATAAATGACGATGAGGTTGCCTAATTCCTGGGTGCCGGCGAGGGAGGACGCTTCCGAAGTCACGCCCTCTTGCAGGTCGCCATCGGAGGCAATGACCCAAATATTGTGGTCGAACGGGCTCTCGCCGTCGGCCGCATTCGGGTCGTATAGGCCGCGTTCGCGGCGGGCGGCCATCGCCATGCCCACAGCGGAAGCCAAGCCCTGACCCAGCGGGCCGGTCGTGATTTCGACGCCGTCGGTGTGCTTGTACTCCGGGTGGCCCGGGGTCTTCGAACCCCAGGTGCGAAGCGACTTCAGATCGTCTAAGGACACGTCATAGCCGGAGAGGAAAAGTTGAATATAAAGCGTCAAGGACGAGTGACCGCAAGAGAGTACGAAGCGGTCCCGGCCAGTCCAGTGCGAATCAGCCGGATCGTGACGCATCACGTTTTGGAAGAGCAGATATGCGGCTGGTGCCAGCGACATTGCTGTTCCGGGGTGTCCATTTCCGACCTTTTGGACGGCGTCTGCCGCCAGAACTCGAGCCGTGTCCACGGCGCGGCGGTCAAGATCGGTCCATTCAAGCTTGGGAGCGTGGTTCGTGGCGTTCACCGAACCCCTTTCTTTGCCGGTTTAAACCGACTGTCTCTATTCGGGCGAGATATAAGTGAAGGTCTGCCTTCTGCTTTTATGCGCGGGCGACACGGCCATTACGAGAACTTCCTGGGAATTAACCAGAAGGCGATATCGTTAAATAGCCATGCGGGGCGGTACCCACACACCCCTTAAGCCTAGCGGGACAGCAATCTAAATGCAGACGGGGCTTAATATGGAAGAGGTTTGGTCAACGCGGCATGCGCCCAAACCAAAAGAGTCGAGCAAACCTAATGAGGAATCATCACGTGAGCAGCGCTGAGACGCCCGCAGTAAACGTGGGCGCGCAGGCCGAGCCCCAAACAGCAGTTACGGGTTGGGCGCGAATTGCCAGTCGCGTTGGCGCGTATGTGGCTTTAACCAAGCCGCGCATTATTGAACTCCTGCTCGTAACCACGCTGCCCACCATGATTTTGGCGGAGCGCGGGTTCCCCTCAATTTGGCTCGTAGTTGCCACGCTGATCGGCGGTACTTTGGCCGCCGGATCCGCGAACGCACTGAACTGCTATTTCGACCGCGATATCGACGTCGTGATGCATCGCACGAAGCGTCGCCCCCTCGTCACAGGTGAAATCACCCCCCGCGCGGCCATGATTTTCGGTCTCGTCCTGGGTGCGATCTCCGTGCTGTGGCTCGGGTTCTTCGTGAACTGGGTCTCCTCGCTCCTGGGCTTCATCGCGATTTTCTTCTACGTCGTTGTTTACACCGTGATTTTGAAGCGACGCACCTCGCAAAACATCGTGTGGGGCGGCGCTGCCGGATGTATGCCGGTACTCATCGGCTGGGCCGCCGTTACCGGTTCGCTGACCTGGGCGCCCCTGGTCCTGTTCGGAATCATCTTCTTCTGGACCCCGCCGCACTACTGGCCGCTGGCAATGCGCTTCCGCAAGGACTACGCCGCCGCCGGCGTTCCGATGCTGCCCGTGGTTGCCGACGATGCCCGGGTGGCCCGCAACATCATGTGGCATTCGGCCGCAATGGTGGCGTGCTCAATTGCGCTGATCCCGATCGGTCCCACCGGCTGGTTTTACGGGGTGAGCGCCGTGCTGCTCGGGGGATGGTTCCTCGGCGCCGCAATCATGCTGTGGCGCCGCACTGTGCGCGAAGAGCGCCGCTTGGGGGAGATGAAACTCTTCCACTGGTCCATCACCTATTTGACGCTGCTGTTCGTGGCGCTGGCGCTGGATCCCTTCCTGTTTTAAAAACAGGGCGGCATTGATGGCAGGAGACTCCCAACTCGCAGCAGAGTTAGAGCAGTATCTTGCCCACTTGAGTGTCGAACGCGCCCTGGCGACAAATACGTTAAATGCCTATCGTCGCGACTTACAACGCTACGTCGATTTTCTTGCCAGCCGCGGCCGCAAAAAATTAGCGGAAGTTACCGAAAACGATGTGGCCGAGTTCATCCCGGCCGTGCGCATGGGTAAGGACGGCGCCGCGCCCCTTTCCGCTTCATCTGCGGCCCGGTGCACCGTTGCGGTGCGCGGTTGGCACAAATTCGCGCTCCTCGAAGGGGAAGTGGGGGAAGACGTCGCGCGCGAGGTACGCCCACCGTCCCAGCCCAAGCGCCTGCCCAAAGCAATCTCAATCGCAGATGTGCAAAAACTCCTCGATGCGGCCGGCATTGCCGATAATCACTTCGGGCTACGCGACCGAGCGATCCTCGAGCTCCTCTACGGCACCGGGGCGCGCATTTCTGAACTCGTCGGTTTGGATGTCGACGATATTGATCTCGAAGATAAAGAATTCGCCACCGTGCGCCTCATCGGTAAGGGCAATAAGGAACGCATTGTTCCGGTGGGTTCTTACGCGTTGACGGCGCTCGAGGCGTATCTAGTGCGCGGCCGCCCGGTATTGGCAACCGCGGGGCGAGGCAACGCGGCCCTGTTCTTAAATGCGCGCGGCAACCGATTGAGCCGTCAAAGCGCGTGGAGCGTGATTTCGGCTGCTGCCGAGCGCGCCGGCCTGGATGGCAGCGTCTCTCCGCACACGCTGCGCCACTCTTTCGCGACCCATCTGTTGTCCGGAGGAGCGGATATTCGCATCGTCCAAGAGCTATTGGGACACGCCTCAGTTACGACCACGCAGGTATACACATTGGTCACGCCCGAGACCCTGCGCGAGGTCTATGCGGGTGCCCACCCGCGGGCCTCCTTGATGACTGGTTCCCCGGGCGACTAATCTGGCTGGTGATGACCAGCACAGATAGCAAGACACTCGGCCCTTCCGGGCGTCCAGTGCCCGATTTTCCCGTCCCTGCGCCCTTAGATGCGCATGGACCGGCTCGGGTTATTGCGATGTGCAACCAAAAAGGCGGCGTTGGCAAAACCACGACGACGATCAACTTGGGGGCGGCATTCGCCGAATACGGCCGCAAAGTGCTCATCGTCGATTTTGATCCCCAGGGCTCGGCAACCGTCGGACTGGGAATCCAAGCCCACGATCTGGACCGCACGATCTACAACCTGTTAATCGATCGTGACGCCGATTTGCATGACACCATCATGCAAACCTCGATCCCAAATCTGGACATCGTTCCGGCCAATATCGATCTTTCCGCGGCCGAAGTGCAGTTAGTATCCGAGGTCGCCCGTGAGAGCATTTTGGCGCGCGCCCTGCGGCCCGCCCTTGATGACTATGACGTCATCCTGATCGACTGCCAGCCCTCACTGGGGCTGCTAACCGTCAACGCCTTAACCTCCGCACACGGCGTCCTCGTGCCCCTGGAATGCGAGTTCTTCGCGCTGCGTGGTGCCGCGTTGCTCGTGGAAACCATCGAAAAGGTCCGTGACCGCCTCAATCCAAAACTGCAGATGGATGGCGTTTTGGGCACGATGTACGACCCGCGCACCCTGCACTCCAAAGAGGTTATGGCACGCCTGGTTGACGCCTTTGGCGACGACGTATTACACACGGTTATCGCCCGCACCGTGAAGTTCCCCGACTCCTCCGTCGCAGCCGAACCCATCACCTCTTATGCACCCAAACACCCCGGAGCCCTGGCCTACCGCCAACTCGCCCGAGAACTCATTGCCCGTGGTGACGCCGCCTGATTCGGCGGCCCTCGCCGTCCCAAATTCTGAACCAAGTCCCGCCCCGGGTGGTTTGGTGCCCGAACTGGGCGCTAATGCTGCCCCGCACGCGGAGGCCGAAAACTATGATCCGGACGCCTTTGCCGTAAATCTGGACGTATTTTCCGGCCCCTTTGACCTGCTGTTAAGCCTGATTTCGAAACACCGCCTGGACATCACCGAGGTGGCGTTGGCGCGCGTGACGGACGACTTCATCGCGTTTGTGACCGACCGTGACTGGCCGCTGGAGGAATCCAGCGAGTTCCTCGTCATCGCCGCGACCCTCCTGGATTTGAAGGCGGCACGGTTATTGCCGTCGGGGGAGGTGGAAGACCCCGAAGACCTGGCCCGACTCGAGGCGCGGGACCTGTTGTTTGCGCGGCTGCTGCAGTACCGCGCATTTCGTGAGGTCGCCGAACAGTTTCATCAGACATTCGAAAATCTGCGCGGCTGGTATCCGCGCGGCGTCGCGCTTGAGCCCTGGATCGCCAAGCTGCTGCCCGAATTGGTGTGGTCGGTTGAGCCTGAGACGCTGGCAGTTATTGCGGCGGAGACGCTCTCACGCAAACAAGCTCCGACCGAGGTCGACCTCAGCCACCTGCACGCCCCCAAAGTATCGGTGCGCGAAGAAGCCGCGAACCTGGTCAACACCCTGCGCCATCGGCGCAGCGCCAGCTTCCGGGATCTGACATCCGATGCGGCGGGTTTAAACGTCGTCGTGGCCCGGTTTTTAGCATTGCTGGAACTATTTCGTGAAAGCCAGGTCTCATTTGATCAAGTCACACCGCTGGGGGACTTAACGGTGCGCTGGACCGGAGCCGAAGACGGGGAAGTCACCGTGACACCCGATGCTGAATTAGAAAGCGAAACATGAGCGCGGAAGAAGTAGAAGAAGTACTTGACGTCGATGCCCTTCCCGGGGGAGCGCGCGCCGCTTTAGAGGCGGTACTCATGATCGCGGATGAGCCCATCTCGGACATCCGTCTCGCCTCCGCACTCGGGCTGACTTTGGAGCGCGTGCGAACCGAACTCGAAGCCCTCGTGGTCGATTACTCGGGAGCCGGCTCCGGGCCGGTACGCGGATTTCAATTGCGGGAAGTGGCCGGGGGCTGGCGGATTTTCTCGCGCCCCGAACACGCACCCGTAGTTGAGAAATTTGTGATTGACGGGCAAACGGCGCGGCTGACCCAGGCGGCACTAGAAACCCTGGCAATCGTGGCCTATCGCCAGCCGATCTCCCGCGGGCGCATCGCCAATATTCGGGGCGTTAACGTTGATGGCGTGGTGCGCACACTCGTAACCCGAGGCCTGGTGGAGGAAGAATCGACCGATCCGGACACTGGCGCCGTGCTATACCGTACTTCCGCTTTTTTCTTAGAAAGAATGGGTTTGAATTCTCTCGATGACCTGCCCCCGCTCTCCCCATATTTGCCCGACGATGAGGCCCGCGCCGAATTGCTGGACGGTGAGGGCTAAGTGAATCACCCCAGAGGCGGGCGGCGGGGCCCGAAAAACGACCCGCATCATCCCGAGGGCGTGCGCCTGCAAAAGGTCCTCGCCAGCGCCGGTTTCGGCTCGCGCCGTGCCTGTGAGGAATTAATCCGGCGGGGCCGGGTCGAAGTCGACGGGGAAGTCGCGGAATTGGGCTTGCGCGTCAACCCCGAGACGGTGGTCCTCCACGTCGATGGCTTACGGGTGCAACTTGATGATTCGAAGGTGACGCTGGCGGTAAATAAGCCGCGCGGCATGCTTTCGGCGATGTCGGATGAGCGCCGGGGCCGGCCCACCTTGGCCAATATTGTCGCGGATCGCCCCGAGCGCCTATTTCATGTCGGGCGCCTTGACGCCGAAACTGAAGGTCTAATTTTGATGACCAATGACGGGGATTTGGGTCACCGCCTCGCCCACCCGTCCTTTGAGGTGCAAAAAACCTACCTCGCCACCGTTACGGGCCGCGTATCTAAGCAGACAGCGAAGCAGATACTCGCCGGAATCGATCTCGAAGACGGCCCCGTCAAGGTGCACGAGTTTCGAATAGTGGACACCCACGCCAATGAGACGCTGGTCGAACTAGTAATTCACGAGGGCCGCAACCACATCGTGCGCCGACTGCTGGCCGAGGTGGGTCACCCGGTGACGCAGCTGGTGCGCACCCGCCTAGGATCGATTCGTCTTGGCAACTTAAAGCCGGGGTCCTACCGCGTCATTTCGGGAACCGAATTGGGGCAGTTAATGCGAGAGGTGGAACTATGAGTGCGGTGCGGGCAATTCGCGGCGCGACACAGTTGGACGTCGATGAGCGCGAGCACCTATTTGAGCGCACGGAAGAACTGGTTTCGGCCGTCTTAGAGGCCAATGACCTACACACCGACGCGCTGATCTCGATGATTTTCACCTGCACTCCCGACCTGGTGAGCGATTTCCCGGCGGCTGCGGCGCGCGAGCTGGGACTCGGCGATGTTCCGCTCATGTGCGCGGTAGAAGTTGACGTGCCCGGAGCAATGCCGCGGATAGTGCGGGTCATGGCCCACGCCAACATGGACGTTCCCCGCGGCGAGGTCAAGCATGTCTATCTGCACGGGGCCACGGCGTTGCGCCGGGATTTGGCGCAATGACTCCCGAGGCGCTAGCCACAACCGGACCAATTAAAATAATTGGCACCGGTCTTTTGGGCGCGTCAATCGGGCTGGGGCTCTCAACCCGCGGCGTGGAAGTCACGCTCTCAGATGTCTCACCCACCACGTTGGCGCTGGCCTGCTCAGTTGGTGCGGGCCGGTTGGCAGCAATTACGGACGACGAGCCAGCACTCGTCGTAGTTGCGGCACCTCCCGATGTGGCCGGCCCCCTCGTTATTCAAGCGCTGGCCGATCACCCGCGGGCGGTGGTCACCGATGTCGCCAGCGTCAAAGGCATCATCGCCGATGAGGTGCGCGCCGCCGGCGCGGATGAAAGCCGATACGTGGGATCCCACCCCATGGCGGGGCGGGAGAAATCCGGCCCGACAGCCGCCATGGCCGATCTTTTCGCCGGACGTCCCTGGGTTATGTGCCCGGGCTCCGAAACCGACCCGGCGGCGCTGGTCCGGGTGCGGGAACTCGCGGTGGATTTGGGTGCAACCCCGATCGTGATGCCGGCCGAGGAACACGACGCGTCCGTGGCTTTAATTTCCCACGTGCCCCAGGTTGTGGCTTCACTCATGGCCGCGCAATTAGCTGACGCACCTGAACCCGCCTTGGGCCTGGCCGGCCAAGGATTACGCGATGTCACCCGAATTGCCGCGGGAGATCCCGGGCTGTGGACCCAAATTTTGGCCGGAAATGCCGGCGCGGTTGCCGAAGTGCTGCGCGGATTTGCCACGGATTTGGAGCCGGTAATTCTCGGTCTCGAACGGCTAGCGGAAAACTGGGAAGATCCCGCCGGATTGCAGGCGATCGCCCGGGCAATAGCTGCTGGCAATACTGGCCAATCAGGTATTCCAGGAAAACACGGTACCCGCCAGCGCGCATATGACACTGTCGTGGTGTTAGTGCCGGATAAACCGGGCGAGCTGGGTCGCCTGTTCGCCGAAGTGGGCGAGTTATCGATCAATATTGAGGATTTGGAACTAGAACACTCACCGCGGCAACCCGTCGGGTTGGCAAAGCTCTCCGTCCTGCGCGGCTCCGGTGGCCAACTTGCCGCCGCTTTGCAGGAACAGGGCTGGACCATCGCGGGTTAATTAGGAGTTTTATATGACCAACGTGCAGTCCAAAGATTCGGAAGTAAGCGGCAGCGGCATTGTCATCGCAATTGATGGGCCCTCCGGATCGGGAAAATCTACCGTTTCGCGTGCCGTCGCCGCCCAGCTGGACCTGGCATACCTGGACACGGGAGCCATGTACCGAGCCGCAACCTGGTGGTGCCTCGATCGACAAATCGATTTAGCCAATATCGAAGAGGTCTCCCGAGTCGTGCGCGAGTTACCGCTCGAGATTGACACCAATCCGGCCGCGCCCGCGATCGCGGTTGCCGGCACCGATGTGACGGAAGCGATTCGCGAGAGCCGCATTTCGCGCGCGGTGTCATCCATCGCGACTAACCTCGCGGCCCGCGCCGAACTGGTGGCGCGCCAACAGGAATACGTGGCGCGGGGGCAGCGGGGTGCACTGGCCCCGGGCGGGATTATTGCCGAAGGACGCGACATCACTACCGTGATCGCACCGGACGCCGATGTGCGCATTCTGCTCATCGCAGATGAAGAAGCACGCCTGGCCCGCCGGGCGCAAGAGGTCCACGGTTCAGCCGGTACTGCTGCCTTGGACGCGACGCGCGACGAGGTGCTGCGTCGCGACCGCGATGACTCGACGGTGGCGCAGTTCTTGGAAGCAACTGACGGGGTACTAACCCTCGATAATTCGAGCCAGACCCCGGAAGAATCAGTTGCCTGGGTTATCGAAGCAGTGCGCAAAGCGCGACCGGATTTCGAAATATCTGGCCGCAGCAGCCGGGCGGGTGACTGAACCGAAAATGACCAAACGAGGACGGGAAGAGCCCGCGGCTCCATCCGAATTTGGCCCCCGCTGGGGTCGGTGGATCGGCCGGTTCATGGCCCGCATTATCTGGGATACCAACGTTGCCGGCAAGGAACGCCTGCCGAAAAACGGGCCGGTCGTACTCGTTGCCAACCACATCGGTGTTTTAGACGGCCCCCTGCTGGTAGGAATTTTGCCGCGGCCGTCCCATTTTCTGGTCAAAGAAGAGATGTTTGTTGGTCCGCTGGGCTGGATACTGAAAAAAGCCGGACAGATTTCCGTCGACCGCGGCAGTGGGCGAGGCGCCCTCCAGGCCGCCCTTGCTGTGTTGAAGCGCGGGGGAGTAGTGGGCGTATTTCCCGAGGGAGTGCGCGGGCGGGGCATGGTTTCCCAGGCCCGAGCCGGCGCCGCATGGCTGGCGGTGCAAGGAAAAGCCACGGTCGTCCCGGTAGCAATCTTGGGCACCCGGCGCACCGGCGAATCCGTTGGACATGTCCCGCGGCCGCGCCGTAAATTCGCAATGATCATCGGGCAGCCCATCGCGATGCCAGCCGCTGAAGTCAAAAGCCGACGGGAGGCCGTAGCATTGGCTACAACCGCCATCCAAAAGGGTCTTTCACATCATGTGAACCGGGCGGTTACGGCCACCGGAATTAAATTGCCGGAGGATGAGCCGCTGCGCAACCCACCCCAATCGGGAGAAGATAGGCATCGTGAATGAATTAGATCCGGTGGATGAAACCACCGAAGAAGTCCAGCATGCTGCCGCCTTGCGTTCCGGACTGGAAGATTACGAGTTGGGCGAAGAAGACTGGTCCGTTCTCGAATCTGATTCCGAATTTGAAGACGCGGTAGGCACGCCCCCGCGCCCGGTTTTGGCCGTGGTGGGGCGCCCCAATGTGGGTAAGTCAACTCTCGTGAACCGCATCCTGGGTAGGCGGGAGGCGGTAGTTCAAGACGTTCCCGGTATTACGCGGGACCGCGTGAGTTATGACGCCGAGTGGTCGGGGGTCCCGTTCACGCTGGTCGACACCGGCGGTTGGGAACATGACGCGCGCGGGCTGGCCGCCCAGATCGCTGATCAAGCCGAGATTGCCGTCGAACTGGCAGACGCCGTGCTGTTTGTGGTCGACGCAACTACGGGCGCGACCGCTACAGACGAGGGCGTAGTCCGCCTATTACGGAGGTCTGGCCGTCCCGTTATTTTGGCCGCAAATAAGGTTGACGGGCCCATGGGCGAAGCCGACGCTGCCGCATTATGGGCGCTCGGGCTCGATATGCCCTATCCCGTATCCGCCCTCCACGGGCGCGGTATCGGCGAACTGCTCGACCGGGTCTTAGAAGTACTACCCGAACACTCCGCGGTGGGCGGATCCCACCGCCCCGGCGGCCCGCGCCGCATTGCGCTGCTGGGCCGCCCCAATGTCGGCAAATCCAGCCTCTTGAACGCGCTGGCCGGAAGCGATCGAGCAATCGTCGACGATGTCGCCGGAACCACCCGCGACCCCGTTGATGAGCTGATAAAACTGGGGGACCGGCCCTGGTGGTTTGTTGACACTGCCGGAATCCGACGCCGCACGCACCAGGCCGCAGGCGCCGAGTTTTACTCGTCCCTACGCACCCAAGCAGCGCTGGAAAAATCCGAGGTCGCCGTCGTTTTAATCGACGCCAGCGAAGTAATCAGCGAGCAGGACATCCGGATTATTCAAAGCGTGGTCGATGCCGGGCGCGGCCTCGTATTGGCCATGAATAAGTGGGATTTGGTCGATGAGGAACGGCGATATTACCTGGAAAAGGAAATCGATCGGGACCTCGATCATGTCGCCTGGGCCCCGCGGGTAAACCTGTCGGCGCGCACCAAGCGGCACGTGGAAAAACTCGTGCCCGCCCTAGATACCTGTCTCTATTCCTGGGATTTGCGCGTGCCCACCGGAAAGTTGAACTCATTTCTCGGTGAGCTCGTCGCGGAACACCCGCACCCGGTGCGCGGTGGTAAGCAGGCTCGAATTCTATTCGCTACCCAGCCCTCGACCCGTCCGCCGCGCTTCGTGTTGTTTGCCTCCGGATTTATTGAAGCCGGCTACCGCCGCTTCTTAGAACGCCGGATTCGCGAACAGTTCGGTTTCATGGGCACACCGATTGAGATCAGCGTGCGGGTACGCCAGCGCAGGCGCCGCTAACGCGGGCCGTCAATTAGCCGGGCGAGTCGGATCGCTTTCGTCCACTCCCAGCAGGCGCGCTTGCAGTGCCCGCACCTCTAACGAGAGCCGGGAATCTGGTCCGGCTACAACGGCTTCCGGCACGACTGTGGTGATGGGAAGCGGGGCTACGGGGCCCGGTTCAAAACCCCATTTGGAGCGCCATAGCGTCAACTGGGCCGAACTCGAGGCGTAAACGATTCGCCCTAGCCGCACCCAGCCGTGTGCGGCTGCACACATGGGGCAGTGCTCGCCAGAGGTGTAAACCGTGGCGGATTCCCGCTCTGCTACTGATAAGTTCTGCGCTGCCCAGCGGGCAATCGCAAACTCTGGGTGCTGAGTATGGTCGCCATCTTTTACCCGATTGCGGTCTTCGAAAAGCACTTCACCGGTGTCGTTGACTAAAACCGAACCAAAGGGCTCATCGCCCGCAGCGAGGGCCTCCGCGGCCAATTCAACTGACCTTTGCAGAAATTTGCGATCGGTTTCGGTGATTTCGTTTGGCGCAGCCATATACTCTCCTAGGCAAATCAAGATCGGTCTTAGGGCAAATTCGCGAGTGCAGCCTCCAACCCTAATCCTCCTAGATCAGGAGGTTACCCGCTATTTTTCGCCAGCAATCTCATCCAAGTAGACCGCGGCTACGGGCCGCCTTAGACATGGGGTAAAGTAATCGAGGCTCTACGGGGCCGGACGGGCTGTGGCGCAGCTTGGTAGCGCGCTGCACTGGGGGTGCAGAGGTCGTGGGTTCAAATCCCGCCAGCCCGACCAGTTATTTTCAAGAATTAGCGCGAGCTCCGGTTCGCGCTTTTTTCAATTAATCTCGACGACGCCGTCGCCACGCGAGAGATACGGACACGCGACTCATTCTCACCGATGGCTGTGTCAGCAGCGAGTAGGTCCGCTGTCCCTAGGCGAGCGCTGAGCCCATCGCTGCGATTAGAACCTCGTTTTAACGTGGCATTTACCGGAAGTTCCTGAGAAGGCGCTAGATCTCGTGTTTAAATATCTGTGACTAGTGACGCAAAATCCGATATGGTCGCCAAGCCAAGATCATCATGCTGTGTTGGGCACGTCAACCGGCGACAGCGGCAGCAATGCCGGTACAAAGTGGAGGTTTAAGCCGTGGGATTCATCAAGGCATTCGCAGGAGCACTGGGGGGCACGTTTGCCGACCAGTGGCTCGACTATTTGACCCCGCCAGAGGGGCTGCCCGCAACCGCAGCAATTTTCCCGGCTGTGCAGCGCGGCCGAGACGCTGGCCGGGGCTCCAACACCAAGGGCTCGGAAAACATCATCACGAACGGTAGCCGGTTCGTGGTGCCCGAGAACTACGCCCTCATCACGTTTGAAAATGGTGAGATCACCGGTTTCGTGGGGGAGCCTGGGGGCTTCGAATATCGCTCAAATGACCAAAACGCGAAGTCCTTCTTCGCCAGCGACGGATTCTTTAGTTCGACGCTGAAGACCTCATGGGAACGTTTCAAATTTGGTGGCATCCCCGGCACCCAGCATTTGGCGTTCTACGTCAACCTAAAAGAACTTCCGAATAACCGCTTCGGAACCCAGTCGGAAATCTACTGGGATGACGCCTATTTGGGCGCGCAGGTCGGAGCCATTACGCGTGGTACGTACTCCATGCGCATTGTTGACCCGATCCTGTTCACCAAGCAGTTTGTGCCCTATGCCTACCTGGGGCCCGATGCCCGTATCTTCGACTTCTCCGATCTGGAGAATGACGCCTCGAACCAGCTCTTCCAAGAGGTAGTCTCCTCACTCGCCCAGGCGTTCTCGATCTACACCAACGATCCGTCGATGGGCAACCGCATTACACGGATTCAAAGCGACTCGGTCGGTTTTGGTCAATCTCTGAGCCAGGCCGTCGAAGAGAACTACCAGTGGCTCACTGACCGCGGGCTCGAAATCGTCAAGGTCGCAATCGCAGCGATCGAATACGACGAAGACACCCGAGCTTTGCTCAGCGATGTTAAGAAGGCCGACGCCCTGGGCGGCGCGCGCGGTAACTCCTTCATGCAGCAGGCTGCAGCCCGTGGCTTCCAAGCCGCAGGCGAGAACCCGGGCGGAGCCGGCGGGGGAGCCGGAATGGCATTCCTCGGCATGGGAATGAACGCGGCCGGTGGCGCAGCAGCCGGATTCCAACAACCCACCCACGGCCAGCCTCCTGGCCCGGGCTACGGTCAGCAGCCCCCGCAGGGATACGGTCCGCCTCAGGGTGGGCCCGGCCAGCCCCCACAGGGTTACGGCCAGCAGCCGCAGCAACCCCAACAGGGTTATGGTCAGCAACCCCAACAGCCGCAACAGGGCTATGGACAGCCCCCACAAGATCCTTCCCAGCAGGGTGGGGCTCCTGCCCAGCAACAGCCCCCCGCCCAAAACGGTGGTGGAGAGGACCCCGTTGCGAAGCTCGGGCAACTAAAAACCATGCTGGATCAGGGCTTAATTACTGAAGCCGATTATGAAGCTGCCAAGGCAAAAGTATTAGGACTTTAAGGCATCTATGAGTTCTCCGAACAGCGGTTATAACGAGGGCGGGACACAACCGCCAACGCCTCCGCCGGCGCCATCCGCACCCCAAGTGCCGGGGCAGTCCGCACCCCAAGCGCCGGCGCAACCGAACCCTGATCCGTACGGCTATGGCGTGGAGGGCAGCGCAAATCCAGCGCCGCCCCACGCTGCCTATGGGCAACAGGCTCCTTACGGCCACGATCCGGCCCATGGGACGACGGAGACGGAATCCGCACCTGGCGTGGCCGCCGCCTTTGGCGGCCCGCCGAGCCCACCGAGCCTGGATAACCCGCACGTCGTCCAATCAGACGTCAACGCCAAAGACGGACTGAGCAAGTGTGGCCGCTGCGGCGCGACTGATATCAACCTAAATATCGCGACCGGGCTGTTGCGTTGCAATTTCTGCCGCTTCGAATGGTCGACGCCCTCTGCGGATGAAACGCTCAACATCAACGGGGACATCGGTGAGCTGCGCGGAGTAACTATCGGCTCCGGTTCGCAGGACATCGTGCCATCAGTTGATGTGGTGATGACGTTTAAATGCTCAGCGTGCGGCGCGGAAGTCGTAATTGACACCAATCACTCCATGCAGTCCCGGTGTCACTGGTGCCGCAATAAGCTCTCACTAAACGAGCAGATCCCCAACGGCGCGGTGCCGGACATGATCCTGCCGTTTTCGTTGCCCAAAGAAGAGGCAATCCAGCGAATTCGCACCTTCGTTGGCAAGCGCAAGTTCTTCGCCCACCCCCGCTTCCGGCGGGAGTTCAATCCCGACAACGTAATGGGTGTCTATCTGCCCTATATGGTCACGGATGTCAACGCTAAAGCCCGGCTCGCGGGTCAGGGTGAACACACACGTCGGCGCTACACCGTAAAACGCGGAGATCGCACGGAAACCCGCTATGACGCTGACCTATATGAGGTGCAGCGAGAGTTCGATCTTCACATCAACGACCTCACGGTTGAATCCTCGCAGCAGCGACAAGTGCAAAACTTCGCGATCAACTCGAATAACATCATCAACTCGATCATGCCGTTCGATGTGGAAAATTCGGTGCAGTACGACTCCAACTACCTGGCCGGTTTCACATCTGAGCGTCGCGATACGAACCTGACCGATCTGGCTCCGCTGGTTAAGACCCAGTCGAAAGATATTGCCCGCTATAAGGCGAATGAAACGCTGAAGCACTATGACCGAGGCGTGCGCTGGGATCACGAAGACCTAGAAGTTGTCGGGCAGCGTTGGGTATCGGCTTACCTCCCCGTTTGGCTGTATAGCTACTACCAGAAGCGCTCGAACGGCAAGAGTTTCGTCCACTACGTCGCGGTAAACGCCCGCACCGGTGAAACCATGGGTAGCGTCCCGCTGCATCAAGGAAAACTGATTGCTGTTTCGGCAGCCATTCAGGTAGTGGGAACAATTGCCGGGATCGTCTTGGCGGTGATTTTGTAATGTTAATCGCCAATGATTTATTGCTTACGCTCTCCGACGGCGCTGTGCTGGCCGCAAGCGATGACGGTGATGGCGGAAATTTCGCGCTAATACTTTTGGCTTCCGGATTCGTCTTCTACTTCTACGTCTTCATGCGCTACCGCAATGCCGGTAAACGCCATAAACATGAGCAAGAGACGGAAGCGCATATGCACAATATGCGCGTGGTGGACCGTTTTATTCGCACCCGCCATGCCCTATCCAACCGGTCCATGAGCGACTCCAATAACACCGCGGTACGTGGCTCGCTCAACACGCCCTTTAGTGGGCTTGGTTCGCTCAAGAAATTTATCGAATAGCGGCGAACTAACGCGCGAACAGGCAGGCAAGCAACCTCCAGCCCACGAGAAATACCAGCACCACACCGGTGGCTACCAGCACGAACGGCAAGGCAGTGCCGTCTCCGGCGAGGGCGCGCAATGCCATGCCACCGGCCACGGTAATGACCCAAAGGGGAAGACCCGTTCGCAACACAGCGAGCGGGTCTTTCCATGCCCGCAATGCCACCCACCCAATGATGAGGGCGACGATAAACGGCCAGGCCGTCGTCCATAATTGGGTGCCCCAGGCCCCAAATACTTCGTCATGGTGGGTGGAGCGACCCAGCGCGGTGAACACGATCACGAGGATCAGGTCAGCAATAAAACTCCAAATAACGTGCGCGCGGCGCATGGCGGTCCTTCGATTGGGAACGGTGGAAGCAGCTTCGCCCGGGCGCGATCTAAACTGACGTTATGAGCGCATTAAATCCCGAACAAGAAGCCCAACTATTAGCCATCATGATGGATCATGCGCGCGCGGGGGAGACCGCCGACCTGGCGGAAGCCTATGAGCGTGGTTATCCATTGGATATCCGTGATGCTGACGGCAACACCGCGCTCATGCTCGCGGCCTATAACGGCCGGGTGGAGACACTGAAAATGCTGATCGAGCGCGGCGCAGACGTCGATATCCGCAATAGCCGCGATCAATCGCCAATCGCGGGCGCCATCTTCAAAGGGGAAGAAGAGGTGGTGTGCATCTTGCGGGCTGCCGGCGCCGACTTAGACGCGGGGACCCCATCGGCGCGCCAAACCGCCGAACTGTTCGGGAAGACTGAACTGCTCGATTAACAACTTGCGCCCGTCCATACTTGAGGCTTAATGAACATGCGAGGCCTAAAGAAATAAGAATGGCTCCCCGCGCAATGCGAGGAGCCACTCCTTTAGGTACTAAAGCCGCGCGTAGGCACTAAAGCCGCATTGTGCGGCCAGCCGGGTTAAGCCGCCGGGGTGTTATCCGGATTCGGTTCAACGGCAGAGGCCGCGCCGGCAGCAACTTCCTCAATGGCGCGACGGACACCCTCACCGTAGGCCGGATCGGCCTTGGTGCAGTTATCTATGTGGCGTTCAATCGTCGCCTGTGAGGCGCCCTGGATGGCGCGAGCGGTGTTGTAGAACAGCGCTTCTTGCTGCTCCGGGCTCATGAGGCGGAACAGGTCGCCGGGCTGCTCGTAGTAGTTCGAGTCATCCTCGCGGTAATCGTAGACGCCCGCGGTGCCTTCAAGGGCCAGATGCGGTTCGGCGTATTCGGGCTGGGCCTCGAAACGTCCGTAGGCGTTGGGGGTGTAGCCGGGGACGGAGCCCTGGTTGCCGTCAACGCGTCCGGTGCCATCGCGGTGGTAGGTGTTTACGACCTTGGCGCCGTGGGGGTAGTTCACCGGGATCTGGTGGTGGTTTACACCCAGGCGGTAGCGTGCGGCGTCACCGTAGGAGAACAAGCGCCCCTGGAGCATGCGGTCGGGGGAGAAGCTCACGCCCGGCACGATGTTTGCGGGGGTGAAGGCAGCCTGTTCCACATCCGCGAAGTAGTTCTCGGGGTTGCGGTTCAGTTCGAGTTCGCCCACCTCGATAAGCGGGTAGTCCTTCTTGGACCAGATCTTGGTGACATCGAAGGGGTGGAAGCGGTAGTTGGCTGCATCAGCCTCGGGCATGATCTGTACGGAGAGGGTCCACTTGGGGAAGTCGCCCTTTTCGATGGCCTCGTACAGGTCACGCTGGGAAGACTCGCGGTCCTCAGCGACGATCTTTGCGGCCTCAGCATCAGTCAGGTTCTTGATGCCCTGCTGGGTGCGGAAGTGGAACTTCACCCAGAAACGCTCGTTCTTATCATTGATGAACGAGAATGTGTGCGATCCGAACCCGTGCATGTGGCGGTAAGATGCGGGAATACCGCGGTCGGACATGACGATGGTGACCTGGTGCAGTGCCTCGGGGAGGTTGGTCCAGAAGTCCCAGTTGTTCTCAGCGGATCGCAGGTTGGTGCGCGGGTCACGCTTAACAGCACGGTTGAGGTCGGGGAATTTATGGGGGTCGCGAATGAAGAAGACCGGCGTGTTGTTGCCAACGATGTCCAGGTTGCCTTCTTCGGTGTACATGCGCACCGCGAAGCCGCGAATATCGCGCTCCGCATCGGCAGCACCACGCTCACCGGCAACGGTCGAGAAGCGCATGAACAGGTCAGTTTCCTTGCCGACGCCATTAAAGACAGCGGCCTTGGTGTACTGGCTGATGTCGTTGGTGACGGTGAACTTACCAAAGGCGCCCGAGCCCTTGGCGTGCATTCGACGCTCGGGGATGACCTCACGGTCGAAGTGGGCGAGCTTCTCTAAGAACCAGACGTCCTGCAGGAGCATCGGGCCGCGCGGTCCGGCGGTGGCGGCATTGTCGTTATCTGCAACAGGTGCGCCTGCCGCGGTCGTGACCGGCTTGGTGTTGTCAGTCGTCATTTTCCCTTACTTTCTGATGGATTTACGAAAAAATATTGTGGTGCAGAACTAGGCGACGGTGGTTGGTTGGCCCGCTCGGCATTGCGGGCACAGCCCCCAGAACGTCACTTCAATGTTGTCGATTTCGAAGCCGTGTTCGCTCCCGGCGCTTAAAGGTGTGGAAGTCCCCGGATCGGCGACGTCGTGGATCCGGCCGCAATCGCGGCACACGACGTGCTGATGGTTATCACCGGTCTCGATCTCATAGCGCGCTCCGCCGTTTGGCACGGCGATCCGACGGGCAATATGGGCATCGACCAGAGTGTTAAGCACATCGTAAACAGTCTGGGTAGAGACGGTTCCCAACTTTTCGCGTACTTGGGTAACGATTGCCGTGGCATCGAGGTGGGGAGAGGCGTGAATCACCGACAAAACCGCAACGCGGGGTCGGGTTACACGTAAAGACCTCTCCTTGAGTAGAGACTCGGCCTCGGATTCCAGCATGGCTCCACCATAGCCGCTTTCTGGAGTAATTCCAAATTAGAAATGGAATGAGTCCAGAAAGCAGCCGCGGTAAGAACATCCAGTAACATTGCCCAGGATGATCGAACCGGCGCCGGGTGGGCTCAGTTCAGGCGGGGTCGTCGAGCCGAAATTGAGCAGAGGGAATGACTAAACACAGGTACGCGAAAACACTGCTGCCGCTCATATTGGGAGCAGTTGTGGCGCTCTCCTCCTGTAGTGCCCCGATTACGGACGACGATCCGTCGCTTGATTCTTCCGGTTCCGCGGGGGCTGACTCATCTGAAGGCGCGGAGCCAGGTGCTGAAGCGGCTGCGGAAGATCCCGTTCCGCAGGTGGTTTATGCCCAACTCGCGCTAGCGGACGATGAGCAAATTGAGTGCGCGGTAACTGATGAACCTGGCCCCGGGATGAGCCTGGAGGTCAAGGTCGACGCAGGTGAGGATCCGGCAGACGAGTCTGCTGTCTGTGCGGACGCTTTAGCGGACCTAGACGAAGCGGGCGTGCGCGCTGGCGCGGCGCTTGCGGCTGAAATCCGCGACTATGTTGCGCAGAAACCTGCCGCCGATTTGGAGCAGCTGGAAACTGAACTCGATCAACTCGATGCCGCGTTGGAATCCGACTGGGAGTCCGTGCCGGAGCGTGTCGAAACAGCGAATGGCGAACTTAAAAAGGTCAAGAAGGCGGTAAAGAAGGCCGCCGAGGCGGAGAAGAAGCGCAAAGCGGAGGCCGATGCGAAGGCTAAGGAGAAAGCAAAAGCGCAGGCAAAGCCGAAGCCGAAGCCCAAGAAGGAACAGCCGGCAAAGAGCGCTAAGCCACCGGCCCCTAAGGCGTCCGCCACAACGGGGGCGATTTTGGGAGCTACCAATAAACACCGCGCCGATGCGGGCGTAGCGGCCCTGAAGGCAGATTCTTGTGCGGAAAAGTGGGCACGGAAGCAGGCGGAAAACCAGGCCGCGAAAAATACGATGTCGCACCAAAGCATGGGGCCCATAATGAGCAACTGCGGCGCAAGTGGTGCTGCTGAGAACGTGGCCTACGGGCAGCCCAGCAACGCGGCCGTTGTCAAGGCATGGTTCAACTCACCGGGCCATAAGGCAAATATGCTCAACAAGGGGTACACCCACATGGGTGCGGCCGTTGCCTATGGCTCGGACGGCGCCCCCTACTACGCCCAGGTGTTTTTAAAGAAGTAGCGCCGAAGCGGAGTGCGGCAATTCGCAGTTATTTCTTGCTTCCGCTCTTAGAAGCTTTTTCAAGGGCCGCAACGAGCTCGTCCTTATTCATCTTGGAGCGGCCCGCGATGTCAAGCTTCTTGGCTTGCTCATACAGATGCTCCTTCGACGCGTTGGCGTTCACGCCGCCGTGCGTTTTCCGGTTCGTGTTTTTGCCGCCGGCCGCCTGACTATCTGAGGGGCCCTTTTTGTCTTTCGGCTGCCAGTGGTCGCCCACTTTTTCATGCGTGTGTTTCAGCGCCGAGTAGGCCACGCGGTGCGCCCGTTCGCCCTCGCCATACTCGTCGACAGCGCTGTCGTGGGCTTTTGCGAACGTGCGCTGCGCCTTGGCGTCAGAGCGGCGAATTGTGGCCGGTAATTCACTTTTTCGAGGCTTGCCGTCTTTCGTCAACATGGGCATTTTCAATCACTTCCATTCGGATCGGATGCGGAGCAACACTGGGTGCTGCGCACCTAACCAGGCTCGCCGCGCGCTTTACGGCGCAATACGACAAGGAGGTTGACAAGCGCGAGCAGCGTGAGCAATATTCCGCCGATTAGAACGACCGCCTCGTCTGCGACCGTGAGCGCCACGATAATAATCGCGATGCCAAATAGAACACCCAGCGAACTTAAAACAATCCGCAGGGTCAGCGCGCTATAAGCGGGTGCCGCACCGCCGATTCCGGCAGTGGGGTCGTGATAGTCGGGGCGGCCGCGGGCAGGCCGGCGCGGATCGTTTTGATCGGTTGCCACGATGTCACCTCCGACAGCCTGGGACTAGGTCTTGTTAATGACGTTAAGCCAGGTTGGAGTCCCGCGCACTTCGCATCAGGTGCGATTTTGGGGCGGATCTCCCACGATGACATTCGCGCTGCGCTTCCACGTCAAATAACGGACCGTGAGATTCGCCATCGCCGCGATGCGGTTTCGTCCACCCATCAGGGCGTAAATGTGCAGGAAGAGCCAGGCTATCCAGGCAAATAGGCCCTTGAGTCTAATTCCGACCGGCAATTCCACGACAGCGGAGGAGCGGCCGATGGTCGCCATAATTCCGCGGTCGCTGTATTTGAAGGGCTCGGTGGTCTTTCCTTGTAATAGCCTGCGGATTTGCCGGGCCGCATGGCGTCCCATCTGAATTGCGGGCTGTGCCAGCTGGGGGAGCGCTTGATCGTCAATGACGGCGATGTCGCCGGCGGCGAATACGCGGGGGTCTGCGGGCGTGCGTAAATCGTGCGAGACCCGAATGCGGCCGCCTTGGCCCTGTTCGAAGCCCCAGTCTTTGACTTCGTCGCGGGTCGTTACCCCAGTCGCCCAGATCGTGACAGCGGTGGGTAACTCCTCGCCGTCCCCAATCACGACCGAATCAGGTCGCACTTCCTTTACCGAAGTGCCCAAGCGTAATTCGACCCCGCGTTTGCGGAGCGCTTCGGCGGTGTAGTCCTGCAGTTTTTCCCCGAAGGGGGACAGGAGGTTATCGAGCATCTCGACCAATACGATGCGCACCCGCTTGGGATCCAATCCCGGATAGGCCAGCGGGACTGCGGTGGAGCGTAATTCGGCTAGGGCTCCGGCCATTTCGACGCCGGTGGCGCCGCCGCCCACCACCACGAAAACGGGTTCGGGGGCGTTGGGGCGCTCCTCAGCGACTAGTTCCAGTGATTCCATGACGCGGTCACGCACGTGTAGCGCCTCCGCGCGGGTGTAAATGGTGGGCGCGTGTTCTTTGGCTCCGGGAACTCCAAAGAAGTTCGGGCCTACCCCGGCTGAAATTATGAGGTAGTCATAGGGCACGCGGCGTCCGTCTGCCAGTTCGATTTCTCGCGCGGCGGGGTCCATTTGGGTGACATTGCCACGCACGAAGCGAACGCGACGGTATTTAGCGGAGAATGCGCGGGCGGAAACCGTAATATCGCCGGGGTTTAGGCCGCCCGTGGCGACCTGGTAGAGAAAGGGCTGGAAGGTGGAATACGGGTCTCGATCAACGAGGACGACATCGATATTCTCTTTGCTCAGTTCCTTGATCGCGGCGAGCGCGGCGAATCCGGCACCGACAATTACGACACGGACGCGACTTTCGGTGTTTTCAGCCATACCTCCACTTTGGTGCTAATTGATCAATATTTCTATAGCAAGATCATGTGAAAATAATCACAAGAGTGAGGGGCGGGGCTTTTTGGGCTCGACCTTTAGGTGGCGCGCAAAGAGCGCTGATCCTTGCTGGCCGCGTGCCGCTCAGCTGACCTGCGACGGTGCTAGCATTAGTAATTGGAAAGCATCCTTACTTATTGCCACGCCGCG
>Ga0209487_1000824_pt1 | contig 27170 bp, 32 predicted proteins | sample Poulit2012_FD_187524 | JGI IMG/M metagenome (GOLD analysis project Ga0209487, IMG submission 187524) | Agricultural soil microbial communities from Georgia to study Nitrogen management - Poultry litter 2012 (SPAdes) (version 2) | ecosystem: Environmental > Terrestrial > Soil > Agricultural land...
TGAGGGCGGAGTGGTCCCACCCGTTCTGCACGATGAAGCCGAGGTTCCACGCCTTGACGCCCGACAGCTGAGCGAACTTGGCGAGGTTGGGGTTGCCGGTCATGCCGTCGCCGTTGTCGTTGAGCCATGCGCACAGGTCCACGAACGGCGCCACGGGGATGTTCCACGGCAGCGGTACGTCGGTGGAGGGGTGGGCGGTGGTGGCGCCCTGGACGGTGTTGGACCAGGCGGAGGTGTTGCCGTTGTGGTCGCGGGCACGTACCCGCACCTCATAGGTCGTCTCGGGGTTCAGGCCGGTGATGGTGCCGGAGGTGGCCGGGGCGGGAACGTGGGTGGTGATGTCGCCGTCCACGGACACGTCATAGACCGCGATGCGGCGGCCCTGGGCGGGTTCGGTCCAGCCCAGGGACAGGGTGCGCGGGCCGGATGACTTCACGGTCAGGTCGGTGGGCTGGCCGGGGGGCTGGGTGTCGTCGTCCGGGGCCGGGGGCTGGGGGGTCTGGTCGTTGAAGCAGGGGTGGCCGTTGATGGAGCAGTCCTTGGGCTGGCGCAGCGGCGACCCGGCCGGTTCCACGCGGAAGCCCACGTCCACGGACGCGCCCACGGCCAGGGGCTGGGAGGAGCGGATCACGTAGGTGCGTGCGCCTGCGTGCACGCCGTGGTTGTAGACCGCCAGCGGCGGGACCGCGTGGCCCTGCTGAGCGGGGGCGGAGCCTTCTGCGAGGTCCCCGTCCTCGGCGTCGATGTCGAGGTCGGTTGAGTACATGGCGGCGGCCACGTGGTCGGCGGCGCGGTGCAGGTCGCTGGTCTTGGCGACCCCGGCGCCCCACACGTCAGCGATGACGGCGGGCTCCTCCAGCACGAACGACATCTCCCACGGCAGCGCGTTGGAGCCCGACCCCTGGGTCTTCTCGTGGGTGACGCGGTAGGAGGCGGTGTAGCCGCCGTCCCAGCTGCTGGAGACGGTGAAGCGTGAGCTGAACGTTCCCATGGTGATCTCCCTGTTGTGTTTCTTCGGGGTGATGGCCGGTCCCGCCATCCACATCAGGCGGCGCGCGGGACGGTCGAGGATGCCCACCCATGGGGTGAGTGGGCTGGTGGTGGTGTAGGTGTGGGTGGCTGTGGCTACGCCTTCGTCCAGGACTTGGGCGGGGGTGCCGTCGCCCCAGTCGATGGTGTGCGCGCGTGGTTTTTCCGGTCCGAGCGTCAGGGTGAGGGTGCGGTCGTCGTCGTGCCGGTACAGCTTGTGGCCGGGCTGGCCCCGGCCCCGGGTCTGCACGGTGGTTGAGCCGAGCGCGGGGCCGGTGGTGCCGTCGCGGTGAAGCTGGTGCACGGTGATGGTGTAGGCCGCGTTGTCGCAGACCCCGCCGTAGATGTGTTGGCGGGTGGCCAGGTCGGGGTGGCTGACGTTGGTGGTGCCGTCGCCCCAGTCGATGAGGTACCAGCCCTCAGCTCCGGGCCAGGACAGGGCGACTCCGCAGATCCATTCCTGGAGGCCGCACCAGGTGAGTTCGACTGCTTCGGGGCCGGTCCGGGGGTGCTGGCCGGGTTCGGTGTTGATCTCCTGGTGGGTGTCTTCGATGCGGGAGGTCACCGGATCACCACCTGTCGGGCGCGGGTGTAGACCGTCCCCAGGTACTGGCCGGACACTTCGATCCAGTACTGCCCGGCACGCTCGTAGGTGTGGGATGTGGCTGCGCCTTCGGGGAGGGGGGAGGGCCGTTGCCACGGGGTGGAGGTGGTTTCGTCGCCCCACCGCACTTGCCAGGTCTGCCCGTCGTGGTTGTCGGGTCCGGTGCGGCGCACGGAGACGGTGCGTCCGTCCCTGGTCAGGTCGAAGGTGCCGTAGATGTCCTGGGGGTCGGTGATGGTGACCCGGCGCGCGAGGGTCTGGCCGGTGTCGGTGTCCAGGGTGGTGACCTGGCGCAGCCCGGGGAGGGTGGGGGCTTCGGTGTGTTCGCCCGGTTCCAGGTGCACGATCTCGCTGTCCCAGTCGGGCCAGGAGATCTTCAGGCGCACGGATTGGGACGCTGAGGAGTCCAGGGTGACGCGGGCGGTCAGGTCGAAGCCGGTGATGGTGATTGGTGAGGGGTCGTTCACCTGCACCTGTTGGATCTGGGTGTGGCCGGTCTGGGCTGTGGCGGTGATGGTGTATGTCCCGGGGGCGGCGTAGGTGTGCTTGACGGGGTCGGACCAGGACGGCAGGTGTTGTTCGGGGGTGCCATCACCCCAGGTGAGCCAGTAGTGGGCGGGAGCATCGAGCCAGCACGCCCACACGGTCAGGGGGTTGGCGGGGTCAGGGCGCCAGGACAGGCGGCCCTGCGCTTCCTGGAGGGTGTTCTCAAGCACAGGAAGTCCTTTCTGGCGTCCTCGCGGTCTGGTCATGTCCGGTGGAACATCGGGTGGTCAGCAACTCCCGTCGGGAGGCGGGGCGGGGGCACGGTCGTGGGGGTGCCCCCGCCCTGTGGCGGCCGGGCACCCACCGGCCGCGCCGGGGGCGCCACGAGGAGTCCGAGTGAGCCGTGGCGCCCCCTGCTGGGAAGGTCACTCGGCGGTGAGGGTGACCTCTTGGGTGTCGGCGCGGTCGGTGTTGTCGGCGTCGGTGGCGGTGATGGTGTAGGTGCCTGCCTCGGTGTAGGTGTGGGTGCTGGTCTCGGATCCGTCACCGGCGTTGGTGACTTCCTCGGACCCGTCGCCCCAGTCGAGGGTGACTTCGCCTTCACCGTGGTTGTCGACCACGACCTCGAAGGCGGTCTGGTCGATGACGCCCTCGGTGGGGTCCACGGTCAGCTCCAGCGGCTGCGGGGCCGGTTCGGTGACGGTGACCGTCTCAGTGGTGGAGGCGGACTCGTCGGCGGCGCTGGTCGCGGTGACGGTGTGCTCCCCGGCCGCCTCGTAGGTGTGGGTGGTGGACTCACCGTCAGCGACCTCGACCGGGTCGGAGTTGTCGCCGAAGGTGACGTTGACGGGCCCGTTGCCGTGGTTGTCGACCGATGCGGTGACCTCCAGCGGGGCCTCACCTTCGGTGGGGTCGACCGTCAGGGCCGGGTTCTCCGGTGCGGGTGCGGTGACGGTGACGGTGGCGGTGCCCTGAGCTTCTTCGTTGGCCTGACTGGTCGCGGTGACCGTGTACTCCCCGGCCTCCTCGTAGGTGTGGGTCGCGGACTCGCCGTCAGCGACCTCCACGACCTCGGACTCATCGCCCCAGTCCAGGTTCACCGGGCCCACACCGTGGTTGTCCACCGACGCGGTGACCTCCAGCGGCGCCTCACCCTCGGCGGGGTCCACGGTCACCTCGGGGTTCTGGGTGTCGTCGATGACCTCGATCTCCACCGTGGTGGTGTGCGAGGAGTTCTCCTGGCTGGTGACCTCGACCTGGTAGGTGCCGGGCTCGTTGTAGGTGTGGGTGGAGGTGGCCTCCCCATCACCGAGGTTGGTTTCCGTCTCGCCCTCGCCCCAGTCGACGTCGACGGGCCCGTTGCCGTGGTTGTCAGCGGTCAGGGTCACTTCCAGCGGGGCTGCACCCGAGGTGGGTTCCACGTCCACGGCCGGGGCGGGGTCGGTGACCTCCACCTCGGTGGTGGCCTCCGCGCGGTCATCAGCCACGGCGGTGACGGTGATGGTGTAGGACCCGACCTCGGTGTACTGGTGCGGGTACTCGGCGGGCCCGTCACCGTCCTGGTTGTTGCCGTCCACGGTCTCGGGGTCGGACTCGTCGCCCCAGTCGATGGTGACCTGGCCGTTGTCGTGGTTGTCCACGCTCAGCCGCACACTCAGCGGCGCGGTGCCCGAGGTGGGGGAAACTTCAATGGTGGGGTCGTCCAGCTGGGGCACATCATCGATGGTGACTTCGTAGGTGTTGGACTTTTCGGCATCATCCACGTCAGAAACGGTGATGGTGTAGGTGCCGGTGGAGGTGTACAGGTGGCACTCCTCCCGACCCACGCGCGAGGTGACCTCGTCGGAGTCGTCGCCCCAGTCGATGGTGACGCGGCGGCCCGGGGACCCGGACACGGTGAAGCATGCCCGGTTAGGCTGGTCGGTGTCGATGTCGATCTGCCCGTCAACCGCCCCGGGGGCCATGGCCTCCAGCTCCTGGCACCCGCAGGAGGCTTCGGGTGGGGCGATGGTGACGATGTCGGCGTGGAAGTGGTCGGGGTCGCCGCCGTTGGAGCCGGACTCGATGGGTTCCAGCAACGGGGAAGGGTCACCGTTGGCGTCATGGGTGATGTTGTACGGACCCCGGCCCCACAGGCTCCCGGCCTTGGTGCGGCCGTTGAGGGTGAAGGTCGCCGCTCCGTCCTCCAGCGTCCACCCCTCGGGCGCGCCACCGATGACGTAGGGCAGCAGGAAGTAGCCGTTGGGCTGGGCATCGTCGGGGGCGTCGTCGTCGCACAGTGCGGTCTGACCAGCGGCCTTGGGCCACACCTCCAGCGCGAAGCCTTGTTCGTCGGAGAACTTCTCGCCGATCCGGAATCCGGTGACCTCGCCCTTGGCGTTCTTCACCGTCTTCCACGTCGGGTTCATGATCTGCCACAGTTCCGGGTCCACGCGGCAGAACTCGATGGAGACGTTGATCCACTGGAGCGCGTCGGGCCCACGCTCGGACACGCACAGCTCCCCGGCTGCGTTACGGAGGGTGTAGTCCTCGCCTTCCTCCACTTCAGGCTCGAACTCCACGGACACGAACCCGTCGGAGACGCCGGTGGAGCAGTCTCCGTAGACGGGGCGGCCGCAGTGGTCCAGGCGCGTGATGCGCAGGCGCCGGGCGCCGATGTAGCTGGGGCAGACGGACATGGGTGGGTTCTCCTCAGTCGATGGGGTCGACGGTGACGGTGGCGGTGCCCTGGGAGTCCGGGGTGGCTTGGCTGGTGGCGGTGACCGTGTAGTCGCCGGGGGAGTCGTAGGTGTGGGTGGCGGTGCCGCCGTCGGCGACCTCGGCCGGGTCGGAGTCGTCGCCGAAGGTGACGTTGGCGGGCCCGTTGCCGTGGTTGTCGACGGTCGCGGTGACCTCCAGCGGGGCGGGACCGGAGGAGGGGTCCACGGTCAGGGACGGGTCCTCGGGGGCCGGGGCGGTGACGGTGACGGTCGCGGTGCCCTGAGCCTCTTCGTTGGCCTGGCTGGTGGCGGTGACCGTGTAGTCGCCCGCCTCCTCATAGGTGTGGGTGGCGGTGCCGCCGTCGGCGACCTCGGTCGGGTCGGAGTCGTCGCCCCATGCCAGATCAACGGGCCCGTTGCCGTGGTTGTCGACGGACACCTCCACCTGGAGGGGAGCTTCGCCCTCGGTGGGGTCCACGGTCAGGGACGGGTCCTCGGGCTCTGTGACCGTCACTGACGCGGTTCCGGAAGCCTCTTCCCACAGCTGGCTGGTGGCGGTGACGGTGTAGGAGCCCGCCCCGGCGTAGGTGTGGGTGGCGGTGCCGCCGTCGGCGACCTCCACCGGGTCTCCTTCGCCCCAGTCCAGGCCGACGGGGCCGTTGCCGTGGTTGTCGACCGTTGCCTCCACCTGGAGCGGGGCGGGACCGGAGGAGGGGTCCACGCTCAGGTCCGGGTCGGGGTAGCCCGGGGTGGTGCCGGTCCCGGTGGTTTCGGGTGAGGTCTCCTGTCGGGTCCGGGCGCGCACACCCACCTCGTAGGTGGTGTCGGGTTCGGCCTCGGGCAGGTCCCAGGACCGCGCCTGAGCGCCGAGCTGGGTGCGCTGGGACCAGTCCCCGCCCTCGGGGCGCCACCGGATGTCGAACCCGGTCGGTTCGGGGCCGTCTCCGGCGTCGAACTCCCACGTCGCGGTGGCCTCGACCGGTGAGGGGGCGTCGATCTGCACGTTCGAGGGGGCGGACAGGGGGTCGATGACCCGCACCCGGCGTGTGGTGGAGGCGTCCGGGTTGGCCTGGCTGGTGGCGGTGACGGTGTAGGTGCCCGCCTCGGTGTAGGTGTGGGTGGCGGTGTCGCCGTCCTCAACGGTCTGGATCTCGGAGCCGTCACCCCAGTCCAGGTCGACGGGCCCGTTACCCCAGTTGGAGGCGTGCGCTTCCACCTGGAGGGGGGTGGTGTTGCCCTGGTGGGACAGGGTCAGGCCCGGCGCGGGCGTGGTGGGCGGCTGCGGGGTGTAGGCACGCTCCATGTCGACCGGGATCGCCCAGGTGTGGCAGGGCCAGTCGATGACGTACACGCGCTCAGCGAGAAGGAAGCCGCTGTTCGTGCGGGGGTTGAAGGCGCCCTCGGACCAGTTGGCCGGTTCGAGGATTTCGCTGCGGCGAACGGTGACCTGCGGGGTTGCGTACAGCCACAGGCGCCCGTCGTCGTCCAGGTTCTCCGGGGGCTTCCCGGAGTAGCCCGATCCCAGGACCACGGAGGTGCCCAGGGTGGTGCGCAGCCGGGGCCCGTCGCGGGTGATGTGCCGGTCGAGGTGGTGGGCGGCCCATCGGGGGGCGTGGATGATGCCGCTGCGTCCGACCTCGGCGAGTTTCTGTTCCAGGACGCCCAGGGCGTCCCGCAGGGGCAGGGGATCGTCAGCGGCCAGGGCGGTGTCTTCATGGCGCAGGTAGGGGCTGGCTCCGGCGTATCCGGAGTCCACCGCCATCTCGACCAGGTGGCGTTCCCCGCGCAGGATGCGGCGGCGGAGCTGGTTGCGGGCCTCGGTCTCGTCCTGGTTTCCGAGCACGCAGGGCTCAGCGCCGTAGATCGCGAACGGGTCGGCGCGGCTGATCCACCGGCCCGGGGTCGCGGTCTTGGTCGGGTTGTTGGGTGGTTCGCCTGCCTCGCACTGGCCGGGACCGGTGGGGTAGAGCCCTAGGCCGGAGTCGCAGGTGACGACGTACTCGATGCCGTTGTGGGCGTGGGGCTCCATCGCCTCGACGACGGTGGCGGCTGACAGGAGGCCGTACCGGGGATTGGCGGTTTCCTGCTTGTCCTTGGTGACCGCCATCCGGGGATTCATTGTGCAGCTCATGAGGGCTCCTCAGCGCGCGGTCCGGCGGTGGGTAGGGAGGCCCCGGAGAAGTCGCGGCGTGAATGATGAGCGACACGTACACCGCGTAGGAGGAGCTTCTCCGGGGCCTGTCTCAGGGGGCCGGGGTGTTAGCTGGACCGGCGGCGGCGGCTCTGTCCGGAGCCTTCGCTTTCCCCGGAGGAGGACTGGGAGGTGCTGGCGGAGGCCTGCCCGGTTCCGCTGTTGGTGCGGCTCTGCGTCTCCGGCTCGGGCTCGGGGTCCGGGTCCGGGGCAGGGCTGCACACGGTGACCTGCTCGCCCACACCGCCGGAGCGGCACAGGTTCGTCAACCGCACGCGGAAGGACCGGTTGCAGCGGTTGAGCAGCAGGAACCCTTCCTCGGTGAACAGGCTCGTGTACTTGTTCTGCTGGAGCTTGGTGGAGTCGTAGAACGCATCCAGGCTGATGACGTCCTGCTGGCCCAGCACCCACGAACCGGCGGGGTAGAACACCATCTCGACGTTGTTGGGCCAGGTTCCGGGCATGGGGCGCCCGCCCACCGGCTCACCGTCGACCAGGGAGGCGTCCTCGGTGATGCCTTCGGTGTCGTAGACCCACTGCACGCGGGTGGCGTAGGCCGCGAAGAGCTCCTCGACCTCGGCGTCGTCGACGGAGGCGAAGGACCGGTTGGCCTTCCGCGCGATGTCGAGCTTGATGTACTCCTTGAGCCAGAACGGCGCGATGCCCTCCAGGGTGGAGGTCATGCTCATCTTGTAGCGCTCACGCATCCAGGAGATGAGCAGGCCGAGCCGGTCGACGATGGAGTCGGAGATCGACCCGATGCCGTCGCCGGAGACGTCGAACCCGGGCAGGGTGTCGGAGTCGTTGAAGATGTGCGCCAGGTAGTTGTGGTTCATGAAGTGCGCGTGCGCCACCAGCGCATCGCTGAGGAACCGCTCGGTCAGCTCGGGGTAGCCGCGCTCACGGAGGATGTCGCCCTGGATGCACAGGTACTGGATCGAAAGGCGCTTTTCCTGCCACTCCGGGCACGGGCCCTCGATGCAGACCTTGTAGTTGTCTTCCTGCTCGAAGTAGTCCGGGGCGATGGGGTCGTCGCAGGAGTTGTCGACCACGCTCCCGTGCCACTCAAACGGGAGCTGCGTCCACACGGGGTAGCGGATGCCGCCCCGGTTGATGGGGATGGTGGGCAGGTCCACCATGCCCTCCAGGGTGGAGAGCGGCTCGCAGAGGCTGTAGTCGGTCTCGCTGGGGGCGCACCACACGTCGTTGCTCATGTCGGTGCAGCATCCGGCGGCGGTGAGGTTCTGCCGTCGGGCGCGGGTCGCGGCGACCAGGGACCCGCCCGGCAGGGACCGCTCGTCGGCGACACGGTCGATGAGGTGGGAGTCGCGGCGGTCGTTGTAGGTGTGCAGGCTCCGGTCGAAGGTGCGCTTGATCAGGGCGATGGAGCCACGGCGCGATCCGACGCCTTTCTGCCCGATGGGCAGGGTGGAGAAGCGGCGTTCGGTGGCTTCGGCGAGTTCGCGCATGCTCAGCGCGGACCCGGAGGTGGTGCGGGGCACGTCGGCGGCGGCGACGATGGAGTACTTGCGGCGGACCTGCTGGGCGGCGCCGGTGTTGGCGGCTCCTCCCCCGGCCCGGTAGGCGTTGAGGTCGCCGGTGGAGGGCAGGCGCACGGGGTTGGATGCGGGGCGGACCTTCGTGGTGGCGGCTGCCGACACGGGGGCTTCCTGGCCGCCATCGGGGCTCTCGGGCTCGGGCTCGTCCGGTTCCTCGTCGGAGGCGGTCTCTTCCTCGGGGGGCTGGCTGTCCTCGGGGGGCTGGGGGGTGGGCTCGTGGCCGGTCATGTGCGCGGCGGCTTCGGCGAACTCCTCGTCGAGTTCGGCGCGGGCCTGCTCCTGCTCGTCCTTGACGCCCTTGAGGGCGGAGACGATTCCGGAGAGCATGCGCATGTCGGGGGCGTGGCGCGGGTCGTAGTCGCCGCCCTGGTACAGCTCGTTGAAGCGTTCGCGGCCGATCTCGATCTCGTCGGAGAGGAAGATCTCTCCGGTGGTGTCGGCGTTGATCTGGTCGCGGACGTGCTGCTGGAGCGCGTCGGGGGTGGTGTCGGCGTCGGGGGTGCCGAAGAGTTCAATGAGGGAATCGACGATGGTTGCCATGTGGTGCCTCGTGTGGGGTGTGGACTCGTGTCATGTCACGTGTCCGGCCCGCAGCCAGCGACACCGCACGGCGCTCGGCCCAGAGCCAGCAGCACCTACCGGTAAATACTACACACTGTGTTCGTTTATGTTCATGCGGAAGCCCCCGGGCCGGTTGCCTTGCGGGAGGAGACCCCCCCGGGGGGCTTTGTGCTCTGCGGGGGGTGTGTGGGCATGAAAAAGGCCCCGCTGGAGTCCAGCGGGGCCTTCGCGGATCTTCTCTTGGTTAGGGCATCAGGTGCTGCACCAGCACGACGGTGCCGTCCTGCACGCGCACCTCGATGCGCTCACCGGAATCATTCCGGGTGAAATCCCCGTCCTCGGGGGTGAATCGAGGTCGCTGACCAGCCCATTGCCGCTTTCCGGCTTATCTTGTCCGCCCCCCTTACAGCGTCCCGGTTGCCGGGGTGAGGTTCCGGGGCGCCATCTTGCGCGTGATGCTCCCGGTCGTCGTCTTGAACTCGACGGTGACGTAGACCCGCCCGGCCTTGAGTACGGTTCCGTGCCGGAGGCCGGAGGCGAAGGCATCCGAGGCCGGGTGCGAGTCGACCCACATCCCGGGGTGGAAGTCGGCGAGCGTGCAGTCATCCATGGGTTTCTCCTTGTCGTTGCGGTGGAGGGGTGCTTTCCCCCTCCTGCTTGTCTCCTACTGTACCACACTATTGGGGGTGGGCAAACCCCGGAGCAAGGGGGTCTCCGGGGTTCGCACCCTGCACTTACCCGGCTTCGGGCAGAGCTACCCCGCTATCTGCCGGGCACTGCCCCCGGTCGCGATGGCCTCGCGCTGAGCCCGCTGACGAGCACGCCCACCCCGGAACACCTCCGTGGCCCCCGACGGGTAGACCACCACCCAATCCCCTGCCTGCGCCTCCGGCCCCGGAACCGCGCGCGGCTTGGGCATCGGCGTCTTTCCGCAGTTGCAGCCCATCAGTCATCCCCCTCCAGCACCTCATCGAAGTCGGCCGACTCGAACTCATCAGCGACCCCCCGCAGGATGCGCGCCACGCACGCAGGCGTCTCCTCGGGGCCGTGCAGGTCGTAGGAGACCAGCTCATGCATCTCGCCGTCATCGACCTGCGAGGGCAGCTTGATCTTGACCACCGGGCCGTCCGGGTGGGTCTGCTCGCTCACTTGCTCCCCTCCCCTGCCGTCTTGTTGACCATGCGGGAGGCCTCAGCCAGCTCATCGGCGTTGGCCCGGCCGAGGGTGCTGTTGACCTGCTCGGCCATGGACTTGATCTCGGGCTCCTGGCGCAGGGCGCGGGCGACGTTGGTGGCGGTGGTCTCAGCGACCTGGTTCATGCGTTCATCGAAGCGGCTCATCCACTCCTGGAAGGCCTGCATGGCCTGGACGATGGAGGCCTCCCCGGCGCTGGCGGGGGTTCGGGTGTGCTCGGCGCGGGTCATGGTCACCACGCCGGAGGCCACCAGCGCGTACTGGTCACCGGCCACGGTGCGCACCTGCGTGCTCGGGGTGTGCATGCGTGCCCCGGAGGCCGCCAGGGCCAGTTCGCTGGCGGGCTCGGGGATGGGGAAGCCGGGCACGTTGACCACGCACACCCCGACCAGTTCCCCGTTGCGCCAGTCCCCCGACAGGGAGTACCGGTCCAGGGTCAGTACCTGGAGCGCGGACACGCCCGGCTTGAGGGAGCCCGACATCCAGATGCCGTACCGGTCCTCGCCCACGGCCACGTCAGCGACGTTGTAGCCGGTGTGGTCGTAGTGGTCCATGGCGGTGGAGGAGGACATGTACAGGTCAGCGTGGCCGGTGCCCATGACGACGGTCCCGGCCAGGATGGAGGACCCGTCAGCGCACCGGACCCGGTGGCGCCGGTAATGGGCGTAGTTCGTGGACGACTTGGGGGGTCGCACGCCCTGGCCGGTGAATCCGATGTGGTCGGTGTTCCAGCAGGCGATGTGCCCGTACACGCGGCCGGAGTCGGTGACACGGACCTTGGTGGGGCCGGTCAGGTTCGGGTTGGTGAACCACTCCGAGGGCGGCTCCATCGGCGCGCCGGAGGCGACCTTCTCCGCCCAGGTGGTGGTTTCGGGTGCGATGCCTGCGGCGGCGGTCAGGTTCGCCACGTGCTCCTCCTGCGGGGCGGGGGCGGGTTCGGTTGTGGTGGGGGCGGTGGTAGCACCGGCGGTCGTAGCTTCACGATCCTCCTCCTCGGGGTCGGGTGGGGTGGCTGATTCAATAAACGCCGATCCGGACCCGTTGCGGTCGGTGTGGAAGGCGGGGTCCTGCACCAGGGTCGCCCCGCCCAGGCGCCAGTTGGAGATGACGGCCAGCTCGCGCAGCTCCCCGGACTCCAGCGCCTCCATCAGCTCGAAGAACTCCATGTGGGTGGTGTCCACGGGCTGGTCATCGCGGTCGTAGATGCCGTAGGCGACGGTGGCGTCGATGAGGTCGTTGGTGTCCACCGACACGGTCCCGGCCAGGCCCTCGGAGACCTTGCGGGCCACGTTCGCGCCGACCTCGTCGCCCAGGTCGAACCTGCCGCGTCCCCACAGGGCTCCGTCATCGATCCATACGTGGTCGATGACGCCGACAGCGACTTTGCCGTCGTGGCCGCCGTCGGCGTGCTCCTGCCAGGACAGCCACATGTGGTCGGAGGTCAGGACCTGGCCGTTCTCGGGGGCGGAGAGGATGCGGTAGTCGCCTCGGACCCCGAGCGGGGCGAGGATGCCTTGCCAGTGCGCGGACACGGCCGGGGGCGTGCCTTCTTCGTTCTGGTCGGCCGGGGGCGTGCCTTCTTCGTTCTGGTCGGCGGGGGGCGTGGAGTCGTTGGTCGTGGTGGGCATTGCGCTCCCTTGCACTTGATCTGCTTCTGAGGGGGGAAGGTCGTCCAGTTCGGCTTGGGTTCCGGTGAGGGTGCTGCACCGGCAGTTGGATACCGCCATGCCGTGGGCGATGTACCAACCGGTGGCCGACTCCAGGGTGTACACCGGGCCGTTGTAATGGCCGCTGGTGACCGCCACGACGGGTTTGAAGGTGCCCGGGTTCTCGGCGTGCACGTGCTCAGGCTGGGGCCGGACTCGGTCGGCGTCAGGCTTGAAGGCCTCGGCGGTGTAGATCCCGCGCGCAGGCAGAGCAATCTGCACATCGTGATCGGGGCGTTCACCGTGCAGGTTGGCGTGGGCGCGGCTGACGGTGCGGACCTGCCCGGCGGTGGCGTGGTCGTTGAAGACCTCGCTGAGTTCCCGGCCGTGGTCGGGGTAGGTCAGGATGTTGTCTGCGGGCTCGATGTCGGCGGCGGCCACCCATCCCCGTCCCGTGGCTATGGGGTGGTTGGGGGTGGCTTGCAGGGTGGCGCCGTCGGCCAGGGTGAGGGTGTACAGAGGCCCCGCGTAGGGTCGTGAGAGTACCGCGACGGGTTCTGAGTCCCGGGGCAGGTGCACGCGGGTGTGCCCGGGGAAGCAGTTGATGATCTCGGCGGCGTCGCCGCTGGGGTCCCCGGGGTATTGGAGGCTGGCCCCGCCCACGGTGAAGGGCTCATCCAGCGGTACGCGCTGACCGGAGGCGGCGGCGTGGGTGGGGCGGGTGCGCTCATCGGAGGTGGCGATCCACTGGTGGAGGAGTTCTTCACCGGAGGCTTCCTGCCAGGCTTGCTGGGAGGACCAGGCGCCCCCCTCGGTGGCGGCGTGGGCCTCGGTGCGGGCGATGCGCTCCGCCAGGTAGGAGTGTTTATCGACCTGGAGCTGTTCGGAGATGCGGGCCTGCATCGTTTGGATGCTGTCCCCGGCGTCCAGGGCCTCAGCCAGATCACCCCGGATGCGTTCGAAGGTGCCGTCGGACCACAGGCCGAGCGAGAGCCGGTCGTAGACCTCGTCCATGAAGGTTTGCCGGTAGCGGTGCATCTGGAGGGCGTCGGCGCGGGCGGCTGCGTCGAAGGCCTCGTCGAAGGCGACGCCGATGGCGGGGTTGATGTGTTCCTGGACGAGTTCTTCCCAGACGTGGGAGTCGGGCCAGGCTTCCAGGTCGGGGGGCAGGTCTGCTGGGGAGGCGTCGGCGGTCTGTGCCTGGTCGGGGTCGCGGCCGTAGATGATGGCGTCGCGGGCCAGTTCCAGGTAGCGGGTCAGGGCGGTGCGGGCGGCCTGCTCGATGCGGTTCTCGGCGCGGGTGAGGAGGTTCTGCGGGCTGTAGGCGGCCATCAGGCGGCCTCCTGTCCGCTGTGGTGGGTCTGGTCGGGGGCGCAGCCCCGGTCGAGCAGGATCGTGGCCAGGTATTCGCGGCGGTGTGGTTGGCCGGTGGTGAGTAGGTGGCGGCAGTAGGCGTCGATGGACTCCAGTACGCACGGGGCGTCGGCGAAGTTGACTTGGGCGGTGTCGTAGGCGCCGTCCAGGAGCCGGTCGAGCTGGTCGGTGTCGGGGCGGGTGGCGACGGTGTGCACGTCCCAGGGGTGGACGTGGGCGGCGGGGGCGCGCCATCCGCGTTGGGAGCGCGACAGCATGCGTTTACCGGACAGTTCCAGGGCGCGCAGGGCGACTTGTTCAACGGCGCGCAGCCACCATGTGGATTCCACCGGCTGGTCGGGTGGGGTGGCGGCGGACAGCTCGGTGGGGGGTTCGGGCAGGGTGTTGGGTCCGGTGTTGGTCTCGCCCCCGGGCGGGGACGTGTTGGAGTTGCTGGGGGTTTGGCCGTTGATGATCGGCATGAGTGAGGACAGCAGGTCGGGGTTGGACAGTGCCAGCCGGGTGGCCATCCACTGCTCCAGTTCCTCTTGTCCGGGGGCGTCCTCAGGGCTGAATCCGTTCTCTCGTAGGACTGCTTCGCGGGACAGCACGCCCTTGTCGTAGAGGGACTGGGCTTCAGCGGAGCGGTTCGGGCGCTGTACCAGTTCAGCGGAGGAGTACCACACCACCCACCGGGTGGGGTCGGGGTCTCCGAGCGCTTCCAGGGTGGGCCACAGGTATTCCTGTGTGAGGGCGTCGCAGATGACGGCGACCAGGGGCTCCACGTGCAGCTTGATGGAGGACTCCTCCAACGCCCACGCGGACCAGTGGTTGGCGCTTCCCATGCCGGTGATGACTTCGCCGGGCAGGTCCGCTCCCCCGGCGAATCGGCTGATGGCGTCCTTGCGCAGGTCAGAGACGGAGGTGGACATTTCCGTGGCGAAGGTCAGGTGCTGGATCTTGCCGACGGCCTCGTCGGGGACCTTGACGACGATGGGGACGACGGCTGAGGCGTCGTCGCGGTCGCTGATGGGGGTGAGCATGGCCTCCATGAGGGAGGCGGTGAAGGGGTCTTCGTGCAGGGCGCGGTCGTTGCCGGGGTCGGATTGGGAGGGGGTGGGGGTGGTGGCTGAGTGCGGCACGGCCAGCACTCCGGCTCCGGCCAGGCGGGAGTCGACGGAGGCGCTGATGTGGTCGGAGAGGCCTTTGATTTCGCGGAGGGCGGGGATGGTGGCGCGCACCGGTGAGTCGGGTTCCCATCCTCGGCGGGCGTGGGGGATCCACACGCGGATGATGGTGGAGTTGGAGGCGTTGATGTTCACGGTCTGGCCGGTGTCGGGCAGGGTGAGGCGGGTGTCGCCCCGGTTGGAGACCTTGATTTCGTCGTTGGAGACCACGTACCAGCGGCGGTGGGTGATGCCCTGGTCGGGTTGGGGGTCCAGGCCTACGAGGTAGCTTTCGCCGGGCACGGACAGGTGGATGGCCATGCGGCGCAGCATTTCGGCTTGGCCGACTTGGCCGTAGTGCAGGTCGGCCAGGACTTGGCGGGCGGGGGCCGCTTCGGGGAACTCGTCGGGTTCGGCGGGTGCGGGTTCTGAGGTGCCGTCGGGGGCTTGGCCGATGAACAGGGTGCAGCGGCTGATGGCGTTGGCTAGCCATCGGCAGGCGTAGCGCAGTTCTCCGACGGTGTCGAAGTAGTTCCAGATTTCGTCTTGCCAGTCGGTGGCGGTGGTGGTGCGGCGGATCTGGGTGCGGCCCACCAGGGTGGCGGAGGCCAGGGTGACTTGGCGGCTGCGTTCGGCGCCGGTGGTGGTGTCGGTGGTGGTGCCGTGTCGGGTGTGGCGTCGGAACAGGGCCATGGGTGCTAGTCCCTTTCTTGGTCGGCGAGCCATCCGGTGGCGTAGGAGACAGCCAGAGCCAGAGCGGGGAGCTGGTAGGCGGGGTGGTGTCCGTAGAGGACGGCGAGGGTGATGGTGGCGGAGCTGATCCAGAATCCGAGGCACCAGTGGCAGGTGAACAGGGTCAGCAGGGTGTTGCGCAGGGGTGTGGGTGGGGGGATGTCTTGGCCTTGTTGGGCTTGGGTGCGTAGGTGTTTGGGTTGGGCGATGCGGTGCAGGAGGGCGGCCCTGGGGCGGTCCAGGAGGGTGTCTGTGGTGGCCAGGCGCGTGAGGCGCGCAGCGGCGCCGGTGGCGGTGATGAGGGTGACAAAATCCAACACACACCTACAGTATCGGCGTATAAACAATTCGTGGTGATGGCTGGTAGGAGGACCCATATGGGATGCAACTGCGGAGGTGGGGGGTTGTCAGCCGCGCGCCTGCACCCCAACCCGCCCCAGAACACGGGTGAACGGTGGGAGGTGACCTACCCCAACGGCACCGTCGAGACGTTCCGAGCCCAATGGCAGGCCCAGCACGCAACATCGGTCAAGGGCGGTTCCTACCGCCGTATCACCACCGGCCCCAAACGCTGACCACCCCGGGGTGTGCCCACAAAAAAAAGGGGGGTGCCCCGCGCATGTCGCGGAACACCCCCCTTGGGGCGGGTCACTTCACTTTGCCGACGAAAGGCGCTCTTCCGCCTCGACCACGGCGTCGTTGAGTGCCAGGTAGGTGTCGGTCTCCCAGGTGATCCCTGCTTCCTTCTCACGCAGGGTGTTGGCGTCCAGGGCCTCCTGGGCTTGCTTCAGTTGTTTGATTGCGGCTTTCTTCTCTTCACTCTTTCTACGGAGCATGGTTCCCCTTTCTTTGACTTCCTCCCGGGCCTAAAGGCCCGGGATTCCCGCCTGCTCCCACGCAAGCGTGGGCTGCTTCGGGTGGGTTCCTGCTTCGCTGACCTGAGCCGACCCGGGGGCCGGTCTTACCTGGTCTCCACAGGCGTTTAGCCTCTCCGCCCGTCCGGCGGCGAGAACATTCAAAGCGGCGTTATGGTCCCGGTCGTGGGTGATACCGCATGAACAGGTCCACGTGCGGATGTTCAGCGGCATCTTGTCCTGAAGCGCACCGCAGGCGGAGCACAGCTTCGAGGACGGGAACCAACGGTCGACCTTGCCGAAGGTGCGCCCGTACCTGGTGGCTTTGTACTCCAGCATGTTCACGAACGCCGACCACCCGGCATCGTGCACCGACTTGGCCAGGCGGGTGCGCCCGAGCCCGTTCACTGCCAGGTTCTCCACGTACAGGGTTTGGTCACTGGTTCACCTGCCGTTCGTAGTGGCGTCGCAGGGACCGCAAAGCCCTGCGTTTGGTCCACCCAGACCCACAGTCCTTGAGCCCGTCGGGCCAATCGCGGGGTTCGGCGAGGTATCCGTTGAAACTGTTGCGGACACTTCGCCAGCTCCCGGCTCGGGCGTGACCTATGGCGTATCGGGCACTGGACCGGAGTTTCCTGTAGCCCTCACGGAAGTGACCGAGGCGGATGGCGCGGTGGGCGAAGAGCAGGTCATCGAGGACGCCAACGGGGTAGACGTCAACCTCACCTCCGGGCGGGTGGGTACTGTGCTTCACTTTCCCCCCTGGTCGTGGCGGGTGAGTTCCTTAGAGGTCTTGGCGCGACGCTTGAGGGTGCGGGTGTAGTCCTCGTGACGCGCTTTGGCGATCATGGCTCGGTTTGCTGAGCGCAGGATGATTCCTTCGGTGGCGCCCCTTTCCTGCTGGGTGTGTTGGGTAATGGTTTTTTCCTTGGCCGGGAGGATGGGCCAGCTGCTGTCCACCTCAGCCCCTGGGTCGGTGTGGCGCAGGTACTCCTGGAAACTTGCGCACTGCTGGGCGCGCCACTGGGTTTGGTGTTCGTGTAGTTCGTCGGGGGTGAGTCTGTGTAGGGATGGGTGGTTCAGGGTTGCGGCTGCTACGTACAGGCTCATGCGGCAGTCGTACAGGGCGCCGTGGGCGGACTCTTCGTCCCACACGATGGTGGGCCACTTGGGGGTGACGAGCTGTTCCACGCAGGTGCGGAGCTGGTGGGCTCCTTGGGTCTTGGACACTCGGCGCCGGTAGGGGTCCAGGTGTTTGGACAGCACCAGGGTGTCGACCACGGGGCGGATGGGGGCTCCGACGAGGGTTTCCAGGGGGGCTCCGAGGTGTCGGCGACATTCCCTGTCCAGAACGGTCAGGTCGTAGCTGATGTTGTGTCCGACCAGGGGTTGGTTTGCGGTGGTGATCTGGGTGATTTGGTTGACGATGTGGGTGGTGGCGGCGGTGGGGTCGGTGCCGTGTTCCTGAACTTTTTTGGTGGTCAGGCCGTGGATTTGTGCGGCTTCTTCGGGCACGTCCACGCCGGGGTTGACGATCTGTTCGGTGGTTTGGGTGGGCTGGTTGCCGCCGGCGTGTGCGAACCCGTATTGGACGATGCGGGCCTGTTGGGGGTCGCTGCCGGTGGTTTCGGTATCGAACCCGCTCATGCGGATCATGACGACTCCTCGGGGGCGATCTTGCGTGAGCGGACGCGGTGCGCGGCACTGTACTGGGCGTACATGTCCAACTCCTGCGCAGCGGCTTCGAGCGCCCGGTTCGCTCCGGTGCGGTAGGCGTCATGGATACCGCGGCGGATGAGGTCGGCGAGGACGGTGTCGCCGCCGGTGCGGCTCAGGATCAGGTCGTGAGCGATCTGCGCGGATTCGGCGATGGTTTCGGGGCGGGCCATTCAATCTCCTTTGGGGTTGAGCAGAGCGGTCGCGTGTGCGGCCCATGCGGCGCCCATGTGGCCAAGCGTGGGCCCGGGTAGTGACAGTCCACAGTCACACGACGCGGTGCGAGTGGCGTGGTCCAGGCGCGGGGCGTGGTGGGTGAACAGGTGGGCATGGTCGGGGCACAACAGGATCCCCGGGGAGGAGGTGCGGACCCAGTGCCGCTCTCGGGTGTACTCATGGACCGGCGGACCATCCACAGCGTCATAGGTGGCGTCACACCCGGGGATGGAGCAGGCCCGCAGCACGGTCCCGTCAGGGGCGGTCGTGTACGTCACGCCCCCTCCCCGAGGATCGCCTGAGCGCTGGTGGTGCTGCTGTTCGCGGACACCACGACGGTGTCACCGACGTGGATGGGGTGGTCGAAAGCGTCCGTGGGGGTGGTGTCAGGCATCGGTGTCCTCCTGGGGGTTGAGCAGGGCGCGGAGTTCCGCAACGGCGTAAATGCAGTGGTCGGCGTGCGACCCGACGTAAGGGTGGTGGTGCTTGTCGAGGATGCGCCGCACCTCCGACAGGACCGCGAGCAACCCGTCACGTTCAGCCCGGAGCTGGCCGCTGTCATCCACGGCGTCGATGTCGGTCATCGGGGGCCCTCTTCCTCTTCCTTAGGTCGGCGTCGACGAGTGTTTGCACGGCATTGCGCGTAACAGCGGGTGTTAGGGCGTCGTTATTTGACTTCCTCCCGGGCCTAAAGGCCCGGGATTCCCGTCTGCTCCCACGCGAGGTGCGTGGTTCGCTGCGGGTGGGTTCCTGCTTCGCTGACCTGAGCCAACCCGGGGGCTGGTCTTACCTGGTCTCCACAGGCGTTTAGCCTCTCCGCCTGCCCAGCGGCGAGAACGTTCTTAGCGGCGTTGTGGTCCCGGTCGTGGGTGGTTCCGCATGAACAGGTCCACGTGCGGATGTTCAGCGGCATCTTGTCCTGAAGGGCGCCACACGATGAGCACAGCTTCGAGGACGGGAACCAACGGTCGACCTTGCCGAAGGTGCGCCCGTACCTGGTGGCGGTGAGCCTCTTCGACAGCTCGCCGGAGGAGACGAACGCCAGCCCTGCTGTGCGGGCTTGTTCGCGGATGCTCAGGGCGTCGTTGTAGACCACCCGTGCGCACCCGAAGGTCCGCGCGAGTGCTCGGCGTTGCCCGGGGCCGGGGTAGATCCGGTACTGGTACCGCAGCTGCACGGGTGGTCACCTCCTCACTGTTGTCTCATACTGTACCACAGTACATGGCTCGGGGGGGCGATTCACCCCCGGCCTGAAGGCCGGGGCACTCTCGCGGCCTATCGGTAGACCGTTAGTAACACCGTTACGGTCTACGTTACGCACGGCGTCGACAACGTCCTCGAAATCGAGCAGGCGCAGGGCCGTCTTGCGAGGGATGAACCCGTCAGTCAGGTTCCTGTTGGACCAGGCGAGCCCGGCCGTGAACAGCGCGATTCCGAGCACCCCGGCCTTGTCGAACTTCGGGTGGTCATAGAAATCGTCACTCAGACGAACCCACGCCATGCTTCTCCCCCTTTTGTGTGGTCGGCGATCAGTGGTTGGTGCCGTGCTCCGTCACGAACGGTCGCGGCCCGAGGCCGGGCACGGCTGCGGAGGTCAGGCGACCGGTCCGCGCGTGTTTCGTAGTTCGCCACGCAGGCGGGCGATTTCCTCGCCGCGGCGCATGGACAGCTCCTGCACCTCGGTGTGCTTGGCGCGCAGGTCGTCGACCATGGCCAGGAGCGCCGCGATGTCCTGGCGGGCGTGGATGAAGAACTCCCGATCTGCGGGGGACTGTTCTTCGTCGGTGCCGAAGTCCGCGAAGCACACACCGGACAGGAAGCTTCCGCGCTGGTAAGCGAAGAACTCGCTACTGCCGTTCGAGACGTCGGGGTCGGGGTCCCAGGGTCCGGGGGTGGCGGCGTTGGCGCGTTCGCGGATGGTGTCGAGGTCGATGGACGGAGCGTTGTGGGTAGTCACTGGTTCTCCTCGGTGCAGTAGTCGCAGGCCAGTCCGTCCGGGCCGTGTGACCACTCGGCCAGCACCGCTTCCCTGACGCCTTCCTCGACGGAGGTGAAGTGCACCGTTTCGGCGTCGGTGAACGGGCCGCCGCACCGGGTGCAGCGGAGGACGTGGCACTCGTGTTCGACCTGGTGGATGGTGCCGTCGCCGGAGGCGCGCCGGTTCAGGAACGCGGCGGCGTCGGCTCGGGTGGTGAAATGCTCGGCGGTCTCGTCGGGGTAGGTGATCTGCCAACAGCGGGTGGCGGTGGCGGTCGTGGTGGTCACTGGGTCTCCTTGGGTGCGAGGGGGAACACGGCCACAGGCCGGCCGATACCGTGGACGAAGGCGCGGTCCAGGTGCGGGAACTCGCGAGCCCGCGCAGGGCAGGCGATGCACCGCTGCCCGAGGATCTGAGACACCGTCAGCGGGTTACGGGCGGCGACGGCGGCGGGGCGTTGCGACAGTGCGTGGGCGACGTCCGAGCCGGTGGCGACGTCTCCGCATTCGGGGCACTGGTATGCCCAGTCCTGCGGGTTGTTGCCGAACCGGGCGCGCGCCTCGTCGTGGAGCTGGTCGAGGGTGATCATGCGGGTCACAGCAGGTCCTCCTTGTCGTCGGTCTCGAAGGTGTCGTGGAAGTTGGTTCCGTCAGCCAGTTGGGCGGGGATTCAGAGCTGAGATTCACCGGTATAGGCGGCCAGCTCCTCAGCGATCACGTCGGCGTCACCAGCCGGGTCCGGTGAGAGCAGGGGGTCACGCCCGAGACGAGCCCGGGCGAAATCGCCCACGTGGCCGTCGATGACCTCATCGACCTCCCACCCGCTCTTGGCCTGGGTCATTTGAGTGATGTCCTGCAGGATCGCGGCCCACCGGTGGGTGCTGAAGGCAGGCCCGTGGGTCTTGCGGACCTGGGTGAGGTCGGCCGCCGTGGGGAGGGGCCAGTCGCCGGGGGTGACGTAGCGGCCCTGGCTCTTCCACAGCAGGGACATGGCCGTGTACATGCCCTGGGTGACCCTGTGTGCGGGGCTGGTGGGCTGGTAGTCGGCCAGGTCACGCTCCAGGAGTTCACTCACCTCATGGATCGCAGTGACGGGTTGGTAGTGCCTGGAGATGTGGGCGTGGCGGACCTGGACGGGGGTGCCGTCGGTGCCTTCCAGGTACATCGCGTTGGGGTTGCGGGTGCTGTATCCGCGGACGATGACGTAGTAGGTACTGAAAACATCACGGATGCGGGTGATCCCCGCCGGGGAGACCTGGTGGGTGCGGCAGTAGTCGGCCATTTTGTTGCGTGAGCCGCGCAGGATGCCGCTGCCGGGCAGGTGTAGGTGGAGTCCGCTCAGGCCGGCGCTGTAGAAGTTGACGCGGTTCATCCGGCGCATGTCGCTCCGGGGGTCGGTGGTTGTGAGGGTGGTCATGTGTCCTCCTTCCGGGGCGAATCAGCGGGCGCAGTGCTCGGCTCGTCCACCGCGAGTACCCGCGCCTGCCGGGGCCCTGGCGGGTCGCACTCGGTCAGCTGGTACCAGGGGCCCTTGCCGTCCAGACGGATCGGCGTGCCCTGCTCAGCGGCGTACCGGATGGTCTCGATCGCGTCATCGACGGCGGCGGAGTCGAACTTCGGGGACAGCCCGGCGCGAATGAAGCGCATGGCGCGTTCGGTGATGGCGGCGGGCTCCTCGTTGCGCCAGTCACCGCGATGATCGAACGCGCCGCGGATGTCAGTCGCGATCATTTGGTAGAGGAATTCACGGCTTCGGGACATGTGGGCTCCTTCGTGTGTGGTTAGGTCCAGCCGCTGATCTTGATCATGGGCGCTGTTCCTTTCTGGTTCGGGAGGGGTGACCCCCTCCCTGGTTGGCACATACTATACCACACAAAGGCGAGGGGGGTGAACCTCCAGGCGCACCCCCGGGGCGGGTTCCTTCATCTTTAGTCTTCGAGATTGTGCTCGGGCAGTTGACTTCCTCCCCACGCCTAAAGGCGGGGGATTCCAACCAGCGGCAGGGCCGGTTGGTGCGCCACCCCTCGCAGGGGCGCTGGTTCCTGCTTCGCAGACCGGGTAACCCCGAGGTCTCCACAGGCTGGCACCGCATGCCCTGCGGCGCGAAGGATGTTCTTGGCGGCGTTCACGTCGGCGTGGTCGGTGTGTGCGCACTTGATGCACTCGAAGACCGCTTGGCTCTTGCGGCTGTCCGAGTCCACGTGCGCGCACCGGTGGCACGTCTGGGAGGTGTAGGCCGGGTGCCGGTGCGGCACCCGGGTTGGGGTCTTTAGGCGGGGATCCAGCCGCAGGCGAGGAGTTCGGCCTTCTTCTCGGCTCGGGCTTCGTTGCGGTCCTCCGCGAAGAGGTGGGGGTCCCAGCGCAGGGTCCCTTCGGTCAGGCCGTGGACCAGGTAGAGGATGCCGTTCACCTCGCGCTCGGCGATGGTGTAGGTCTGTCCGGTGGCGGGGTTGGTGAACTTGTTCATGGCTCCTCCTGGTGGTTGGGGTGGGGGTTCTTTTCCCCCTCCTGCTTGTCTCCTACTGTACCACAGTATTGGGGGGTGGGCGAACCCCGGGGCCCGCCCTCAGGCACCTCATGCCCTCCTGCGCTGGATCCGGGCTCCCGCAGACCGCCCCACCCGCGACTTGGAAACACCCGTGGGCGAGGACACCAACGCCTCCGCGCCCGGCACCGGCAGCACCGCATACACCAGGTAGCAGGACGCATCGATCCGGCCCGGCGAGTCGGGGTCGGTGGGCTGCCAGGACGCCCACTCCTCCTCCAGCTCGGGCAGGTAGTAGCCCTGACGCTACAAAGCGCAGGAGACAAACCCGCCGGGAGTCGCCCCCCGGCAGGCGCGGTCAGCTGTCAGGCTCCGAGCGCCTTCCGGGCGCCCACCCTGTCCTGGTTCAGGTCTGCCCGGTCGGCAGCAAGGGCTCCAGATCGGAGCCCTTGCCTGTCTCCTTGGGCCAGGCGCCCCCTCCGGATGCCTCCGGTTATTTGCTGTCGCATGAACCGTTCGACCACCTGAGCACGGTCCTGAAGGACCAACTCAGCCCCCCGCCCTCGGGTTGGGGTGGCGTCTTGGGCTGTGGCCTTTTCGATTTCTTCCAGGCGCTCACCCACCCGCTGGGCAAACCCCAGCATCCACCCCTGGCGGAACTTTCTTGTCTGCACGCCCTGCGGGGGGCGGGCGTTTTCCGCGCCGTTGGCCATCTGGAGCAGGAGTGAGGCGTACAGCACCTCCACCCGGTGGATGTCGGTGGGGTAGCCGTACACCGCCACGGGGACGGCCTTGGAGGACTTTGGTGCACGCAGGGCCTTGCAGCCCAGGCTTTGCGCGATGCACCCCAGAAGTTGGGCCTTGAGCAAGACCCAGGGGCCTTCCACCCTGAAGTTCTTGACTTGGGGCTCTTCGGCATCGCCCTGCTGGTCGCCGATCATGGCTTGGTCGATGCTGTGCCGGGCCATCAGTTCGGTGGCTTTTGCGGTGTAGGACCACCCTTCATGTTCAGTGGCGGCCCCATCGGCCTTGGCCAGCAAGGCCCGGACCTTTCGGAGGATGTTCTCCGGAATGCCGCTCATGGTTTTCCTTTCTGGGGTTCGGGAGGGGGTGTTTCCCCCTTCCTGGTTGATTCCTACTGTACCACACAAAAGGGAGGGGGCAAACCCGCCACCTGCACCAACTCACACCCTGCGCCGCTGAATCCTCACCCCACTCCCCCGACCCGCAAGCGACCGAGGAACCCCCGTAGGCGAAGAAACCACAGCCTCCGCACCCGGCACCGGCAACACCGCATACACCAAGTAACAAGACGCATCAATACGCCCCGGCGAATCCGGGTCGGTGGGCTGCCAAGACGCCCACTCCTCCTCCAGCTCCGGCAACGCTGCCCCCAACCGCACCCGATCCTCAACAAGCTGCTGAGCAACCGGCTCGGCCCTCAACAGTTTCCCGCGTTTGGCGGTGACGAGCTTGACCTGCGGAGCCAAACCAGTAAACCGCCCGTCCTGGGAACGCTCACGCGCCAACGCATCCCACGCCGACCGGATCACGTTACGGGCCATATCACCGCCGTAGTTCTTCTCCACCACGATCACCTCGGCGTTGATGGCGGCTGCAAGCTCACAAGCCGCCCGCGCCCACGCCTCGGAGGTGCCAACCATGGTGGCGTCCTCAGTCAGGTACAAACGACCGTCCTCGGCCAGGTACCCGCCGATGATCCCTGCGGTGTCACGCCCCCCGCCGGAAGGGTCCACCGCCACAGCAGCCTTGACCGGGGTTGAGGGGGGCGGGGTGTGGCGTTGACGCCGTAGCACCGACCGGTCCACCAACGCACCCTCGGCAGGTTTGGGGTCGAGCTGGTAGAGGGCACCCCAGTCGCGGGCGGTGACCTGACGGCGGCGTTCGCTCCAGTGCGCCAGGGCGGCGTCGGTGTCGGACTCCTCCAGCATCGGGTGCGGTAGCGGTTCCCCCGGAAGGCGCCCCAGGGGGTCGTCTTCGGAGTCGGCCAGGGCGGGTAGGCGCACCACCTCCCACTCGCCGCCTTCCTCGACGCGCCCGTCACGTTCCAGAACCCGGTGAGCCCAGTCGTCTTCATGCCAGGGGGTGAGCATGGCTACCACCGGCCCGCCCGGAGCCAGGCGAGTCAAAAAATCTGAGGAGTACCAGTCCCACACCCTGTCACGCATGGTGCGGGAATCGGCTTCGGCCCGGGATTTGTGTGGGTCGTCGAGGATTATCAGGTCGGCTGGTGACCCAGTGACGCCAGATCCAACACCGACAGATTTGATTCCTCCCCCGGATGTCAAAGACCAGTCGGTGACGACCTTGGCGCCCCACTCCAGGTCCATGTCCCACTTCCACCCGTGGTGGTCCACCAGGCGTCGGATGTCGCGGCCACGTTTGAGGGCCAGGTTTTGGCCGTAGGAGCCGATGATGATGCGTTGGGCGGGGTTGCGGGCCATCCACCAGAACGGTAGCCACACAGCGGCCAGGGTGGATTTGCCGGACTGGGGTGGCAGCATCAACAGCAGCCGTTTGGTGTGGCCTTGGGCGACGCGGGTGAGGGCTTGGGAGATGTAGGCCAGGTGGGCGCGTGCTTTGAATGTGGGGTCGAGGTAGACCGCCATGGTTGCCGGGTCGCTCAGTACGGCTTGGGCGGTGCCTTGGAGCATGGCGATCATGTCGGCGTGCTGGCTTGGTGTTGCCGTGCGGGCCCGCCCCAGGGTCAAGGGCATGGGCTACTTCAGCCCCCCCTCAATGACGCGCATCCACCCGCGTGCGGCTTCGTTGTAGGCCTCGATGCGTTCGGGTTCGGTCATCTCAGCGAACCTGCCTTCGACCTGGACGGGTCCGCCGTCGGCGCCGGTGATTTCCACGATCTGGTCGGGGGCGTCCAGCGCGACGCGGCGTAGGCGTTCAATCATCTCCACCCATTTGGGGAGTACCACCGGGTCGAGGAGTTCGCCGGTTTCAGCGATCTGGCGTACGGATTTGATGGCGATGGCTGAGGCGGTGCGGGCGATGTCCATTTGGGCGCGGCACAGCTCTTCGTCGCGTTCCCGTAGGCGGATGCGGCGGAGGTTGTCTTCGTGGGCGTCGAAGGCTGCCACGCGCTCCTGCCAGCGGTGGGCGGTGGCTTGTTTGTTGATGGTGACGAGTGCGACACCATAACTTTCCGCCACCAAACGATAACTTCGTTCGGCGGGTTTGGTGTCGCGGTAGGTGCTGAAGCGGGCGTGGGCTTTGGCGGATTCTCCCGGTTGGCGGTCCCAGAGGTCCCGGCCAGGGTGCAGGGTCAAGGGACTGTGGGCCACGGCGGGTTGTCCTTTCGTCGGCGGGTGTGGGGTGGTCAGTGCACGGAGGACAGGAACTCGGCACGGGTTTCGGGGGTGGTGAGGAAAGCGCCGCGTAGGGCGGTGGTGCGCATGGTGGCTGCGGGTTTACGGATGCCGCGTACGCCCATGCAGGTGTGGGTGGCGTTGATGGCCACGCCTGCGCCTTGGGGTGCCAGGTGGCGGGTCAGGTCGTCGGCGATGGCTTCGGTGAGGCGTTCTTGGACTTGGGGTTGGCGGGCGTGGTGTTCCACCAGGCGGGCGAGTTTGGACAGGCCGACGACGCGCCCGTTCTTGGGTAGGTAGGCGACGGTGGCGGTGCCGGTGAAGGGTAGTAGGTGGTGTTCGCACAGGCTGGTGAATTCCACGCCTGTCAGGGTGATCATTTGGTCGGTGGGTCCGGCGTCGTCGAAGACTACGGACAGCAGTTGTGCGGGGCTGCCGGGGGCGCTGGTCATTTCCAGTAGGGCGTCCACGACTCTGCGTGGGGTTTGGGTCAGTCCGGGGCGGTCGGGGTTTTGTCCGAGGTAGGACAGGATGTCGCGTACGCCTTGAAGGGCTCGGTCTCGGTCGGAGTGGGCGCTGTTGTCGGTGGTGGGGGTGGTGGTTTGGGTGGTGGTCATCAGCGGTCCTTTTCGTTGTTCCACAGCAGGGTGTGCAGTCGGGTGGTGGTGTTGTAGGGGCGTTTGGTCAGGTGGGGGGCGAGGTGGCGGTGGGTGTGCAGGATCTGGTCTGTGGTGGTTCCTTCGGGCATGACCCACACGGCGTGGTCGGGTAGGGCGTATTCGTTGACGAGTTGGTCGAGTTCGGTCAGGTCGTTGGGGGTGGAGGCCACGAACTTGAAGCAGGCCTTTCCTCGGTTAGCGAGGCGGGTGAAGGCGTCCAGGGCGCGGGGTTTGATGCGTTTGCGGGCTGGGTCTGCGTCGTTGTTGGCCAGTTTCGGGGAGACGGTGAAGTGCTCCACGGTTTGGGTGAGGTCTTCTGTGGGGGGGATGGTGCCGTTGGTTTCGACGTGCACGCGCAGGCCCCGGTCGTGGAGTTCGGTCAGGAGTTGGCTCATGCCGGGGCGGCGCTGGTGTAGGAGGGGTTCGCCTCCGGAGAGCACGACCAGGGGTGCGGGGGGTAGGGCGTCGAGTCGGGTCAGGATGTCCTCTACGGGGGTCCAGGGGTTTTCGGCGGCCACGTCGTAGCGGGTGTGGTCCCACGTGTCGGGGGTGTCGCACCAGGCGCAGGACAGTTGGCAGCGGCCGAGGCGGATGAAGTGGCAGCGGGTTCCGGTGTGGGGGCCTTCGCCTTGGTAGGTGGGGCCGAACACCGCGTTCAGGGGCAGTTGGTCAGTCATTGCGGGTCTCCGGGGGTGTTCCGGG
>Ga0209487_1000825_pt1 | contig 27166 bp, 25 predicted proteins | sample Poulit2012_FD_187524 | JGI IMG/M metagenome (GOLD analysis project Ga0209487, IMG submission 187524) | Agricultural soil microbial communities from Georgia to study Nitrogen management - Poultry litter 2012 (SPAdes) (version 2) | ecosystem: Environmental > Terrestrial > Soil > Agricultural land...
ATTTCAATCCACGCACCCATGTAGAGTGCGACTGCGAAAAATGGTCTAAATAACCATCTTTCACCCCCTTTTCTGATAAAATCTTTGGAATGAATATGAATTTTGTCTTAAAACACTATATTATGATTCCATTTTATGGTAACTATATGCTTATTTTGGTGCGAACCTCCCGGGGTTTTCATGTGCGCCTTAGGTTCGCACTAAAATAATAATGGACCTTCCAAGTCAATTGCTTCTTTGATCCCAAAATGTTCAACCTTTTTTTTATAATTTTTTCCTAAGCGATAAAAACGTACACTATCCTTTTCTGGATCAATTTCATCTAAAATTTCCTTTTTCATGATCGTATATTGAGTAGAATTAAGTTTGCATTCAAAAACTGAATGTTGTACTCTCTGGCCATAATTTTGGCATGTTTTAGCTACTCTTCTTAGTCTTTTTGGACCGCCTTTTGAAGAAGTGCTAACATCATATGTTACTAAAATTAACATATGATCACCTACTTCCATAAAAATGGTGGATATTCATCTATATCTCCCCTTAAAAATCTTGCTAACAAAAGAGCTTGTGCATATGGGACTAATCCCCATGAGATTCTCTCTTGTAAATAAGGATGATTGATTTTCTCTTGTTTCTTATTATGCCATGACTCTAAAAACACTTTTCTTCCGTCTTCATTTAATAAAACTGCTTTGTTCTCCTTTATTTTAAAATGTGATCTTTTTATAGTTTTTCGATTAATAAGCGATAAAACAAAACGGTCAACAAATATTCCTCTTAATTCCTCCATGACATCTAAGGCTAGGGAAGGCCTTCCCGGTCTATCACGATGTAAAAACCCTACATATGCATCTAGACCCACACTTTCTAAAGCAGATGCTGTATCATGCGCTAATAATGTGTATCCAAAGGACAACATGGCATTAACTCTGTCTAATGGTGGTCTCCTTGTACGTGATGCAAAATAGAAATCATCTTTTTGTTGTAAGATCATCTGGTTAAATATTTTGTTATAACTATTAGCGGCTTGACCCTCCCAACCTCTAATACTTTCTAAATCATCGCAATTTCTTAATTCATTAAGAACAAATGATAGTTGTTTTGAAATGTCTTTGAACTCATCAATGTTTATTCTTAATGGATGATCTCTGGTCATCCTCTCTATCATCCACTTCTGATTAAATATTTTTCCAAGCAAAAAATTTCTAGATATTATAGCAGAACTTCTTATGTTTTCAGATATTTGATATTGTTTTTTTCTAAGTAATACGTTTCCTCTAATTTCCCCAATAACTCTAGCTAAAAATCGCCCAGTTCTTGTCAAAAAAACAATAGAGATGTTTCTTTCTGCACAATAGCCCATTAATGCGGGACTGGCTCCTGTATATCCAAATGTAATTATCGATTCTATATTGTGTAAAGGAAGTCTGGCTACTCTCTTTTCATTTTGTAATAAAACAACATTGTCACCATCTAACGACAAATACATGTCTTCTTGCGTGACAAAAAGTGTATTTAATAGCTGTCTCATGATTTCAACATCCTATTAATATACTGTTTAACAGTCTGTCTTTTCATTAAGTTTGGTAAGCAAATATTTTTTAATGAACATCTACGGCATGCAGGACTTGGTTGAACTTTCGGTGTATAGGATTGTCGAAAGTAATGATACATTTCTTCGATCATTTTTTTAACCCTAGTCCTTAAACGTTCATCAATGGGCACTTCAACTCTTTCTCTAATTTCATGATAATACATATAACCTAATTTAACATCACATAACAGCATTTCCTCTAAGCACATTGCTTGAGCCGTTAGTTGAAGGAGATCAGCATCAGTTGTTTTCGGTTTACCTCTTTTATATTCAACAGGATAGGGAAGATACTTTCCTTCGGCACCAAATATTTCTATACCATTATCATCTTCTACAAATTCGACAACATCACAAACACCAGTAACTTGTAATTCATGTGATTTAATGGGTAGACCACGAACCATCAACTTTTTTCCACGTTTCTCTTGTACAAAAGGTTCATCCGCTTTTTCATGTAAATGCTTTCCTTCAATTGTCCGAACATTTTCTTCCCATTGTTGTTCAATATGAATTAGTGCCCACTGTCTTTTACAAAAATCGAAATGTTGGATACCAGAGATCATTAAATAATCATTTACATTATTGCCCATCAATTACCTCTAGGGATAGATCATCTAATTTATTTAACTTGAGCTCGTAATCCTCAAAAGCTCTTGGTTCATCTACTTGGGAAGATATTTCTAATTGTCTATGAACTTTAGCAGAGGAATATTGTCCTAGCTTTGAGTTATGTTTCCACCAGTATACTTTTCTAACCTCCATGCTTCCTTCCGGGCGTGCTGCAGAGGCATCATTTTCAAACAATGTAACTAAAGATTTTTTAATTTTTTCCGCATCTTCTTCTGTAAAACCGGTTTTTTCTGCTAATTGTGTATTGATGCTCCCATAAAAAACGTATACTCCGAAGTCGACACGATGTTTCATCCCCATCGTATCAGCTCCACGTCCATCACCAGGTTCTGTATTTACACTTTTAGTAATTTGCATACTTGTTATATCTATTGGATCAACACTTGTTGCTGTATGAATAGACACAGGACCTCTAACCCCAATGGAAACACCTGCACTTCCTGAACCTCTAAATGCAAAAACTTGTCCAAAACTACGAACATCGATCCATTCTTCACAAGCAACTTGAGCATATTTCTCTTCCGATTTTTCTTTTCCTTTGGAATATTTATTAACTCTTTCATTAGCCTCTGCACGCTCACGTAAACTTTTTAGTCCATCATCGGATCGATCATTTGATTGAACAAATATTTTTTCACCCATATCTTGTAATCTATTTCTTATTTTTCTTTTTATAGCTACATCCGAAATTTCCCCATGTCCATCATAGTTTTGTCTTGGACGGTTTCCATTCAAAGGATCACCATTCGGATTAGCGTTATTGACCGAGATGACAACAGCAAAATCAATTTTATTTTGTAAGACTGTCATTTATTCTCTCTCCTCTTCATGATTTGTTCTTTTTTGGTACAATGCATGTCTCTGGCTGTAAAAACCTAATAAAAACTTCCCAGACAATGGCTTGTTATTAAATTCGTCATATTGAATTTTTGATGCAATTTCATCTATTAAACTAGATAAGTAAATCCCTTTGTTAGCAAGTCTTTGTTGATAAGGTTGTAAATTTTCCTGAATAGTTCTCCATGTTCGCTCTGGATGTTTTGCAAAAGAATTCATATAACGTAAGGCATTTGTCGCTCGATTAGCTTCAGAACCTAACGCTCGCCTCTCTAAAACATCTGCAACAGCTAACATTCGACCAAACAAATAATCTCTTTCTAAAATATCTTCATCTAATCCCACGCCTATTCCCTCCTCTTTATTGATTAAAGCACAAGTAATACTTAAAGATTTTTCCCATTCCCATCTTTCCATAGAAACTGGATTCACAGCTCTAGAGTAAGCACTTCGAACAATATCTTTGGGGATGTTTCTTTGATCGACTATGCAGGGCAGCATACGTTCCATTAAACCTTTCACTAGCCGATCATCAGCTCTCCTTCCATAAGCTGCAAAAGCAATATCTCTAGTAGCAGGAGCACCGTAAAATTCTACAAAATTTCCATCTTTGTCCTTTTGATAACGATGATGCCAAAAACACGTTGTATGCCAATCACGAATACGTTCAAAATATTGCGATGCATCTAGTTGCCGATAATAAAGAATTGCCATCCGCCCTGTTGTTGCAGAATCTAATAATAAAATTGTAATTTTTTCTGCCTCAGATAAATCATGTGCATATCCCGAAATCGCCTTCGAAAATTCTCTTGCTAATTCTCCTGCTGTATAAGTAACAGAAGACTGTTCGGTTTCTTCACCAAACAAATCAGTTCTCAAGGAATACCCATCTTCCATTAAATCAAAAGTATCTATCTTTTCATTGCTCCAAATGAGAAAAACACGATTGTCGATAATACGAGCTTGCCTTTGAATAAGCCATTTCAAAGCATTATGTGCTTTATGAGAAACTTCATAACTCACTCTTGCAGCTTCACTATCCCTAGTGAATCGCCCCCGGAAAGTAAAGCCACTCTTATCATTAGCAGAAATGAGTTTTGCTTGATCTCCTGCATTTCGAATACGATTTGCGTGCATTTCTGTGACAGGTAAATGTTTTCCCGTCACATAACAATAGTCTTTTTCATCAAGCATTTCATTATAAAAATTTACATAGGCATCAATAAGCTCCCGATCTTGCCAAACATCTGTTAACACTTCTGTTGGTGAATAAACATTAAATCGTACAAAAGCATTGAATTGACCTCCTTGAGATGCTGAAAAAATAGGTGGTCGCTCTTCAAATTGTTTCGCATGGTCCCGGCTCCACTTATCAAATAACTTACCTTCATGATCCAAGACTAATATTTCTTCCCGAAGTAAATCCTCTACTAACTGATTTTTAACGATATATTTATAAATACTAAGAAGTTTTTCCGTTGTATACGGAGAATTCACCCACTTTTCCAACAGTTCAATGTAATATTGATGAGGTTCTTCATCACGAATTTTCCCTGCATAATCAATAAAATCCCCTGCTACAAAACTAACTTTGTCATGCAATGGATGTGGCCTTCGATTAGCAGCTAACCCTGCCCGATTCGATGAGTGCTCTGTCGCAGGTATTAAGGTACTTCTTTCATTACGCTCTAAAATTCTCGCTGAGTGAAAATCCCCATCTTCTGTCACCACAACTTCAATATGAGCTGTTTGAGTCGTATGTGAGATTGGCAATAATGTATATTCTTGATCAAATCGATTCTTACGAAACCTTCCTACTTCATGTTCATTATTGTTATACGTTTCATAAAGTGTTGAAAGCCAAGTCATATTTTCACCCCTTTCCTAAATTTCATCGTATAAATCATCAACAGTTTGGAAATTTGAAGAATCAAACTGTTTACTTCTCATTTTTCTCAACGGGCGAACTTGAGCGCATTCTTCAGGACGTGGGAATTCAATAACACCATTTTTCATGACAGGATTCCATAAACGAACTTCTAATTCTTCCTTTCCTGTTTCATCTGGATAATTAAATCCATGGACCATTGTTCCAAAATGTAGCTCCCCTATGTCATCATAAGCACCTTCACCTTCTCCAAATTTTACTGGTTCCACATAAGCTTGACACTCGCGAGTTCCTAAATAAATATCTCTCCTTCCACCACGATTTAGTGAACGTTTCATAATGTTGTGATGCTTATGCTCATTATGATCATGTTTTAAGTCCGGTCGATGGGGATTAAATTCAAAATGTGCTGCTACTTGATAAGACACATTACGTAAATAGGTGTAATAGGCAAGAGTGTTTCCTCCACGATAATGAATGGGCCGCATTCCTTTTGACTCCATTTGTATAGGATTCATAATTCGTACCTTGTCCACAACAATAACAATAGATGGTTTCCAATAAATTGACTCAACAATTCCTTTTAAGGCTTCATATGTCGGAACTTGGTATGTAGATTTCTCACCACCAATTCTTGTAATTGGATTCGTAAATAAAGCATAATCTCCATACACATTAAAATAAATGCTATTTCTCATCTTCTCACCTCCCTAAATCAAGCTGAAATCTAGTGAACTATCTCCTTTGATATTCACACCATAATCCTTATCATAAGCACCTTCATGTAAAACTAGCACAACGCCATCCTGTAGTGATTCGATCTGTTGTTTCATTTTTAATTCCTCAATTTCCTGTTCATATAAATTGACAGTATAGTGCTGAGATTCCTTTAATAATTTTGTAAGATCTTCAATGTATTCAAAGCTATTAAACTTTGCAATATAATCTTTGCCTTTTTCATAAGGAACTAATACAGTTGTTGTGTGATTTTCAATGACTTCAAAATATTCTGCTGCCGTTCGATAGCTATTTCCTAATAGTAAAGAATACTTTTCTTGATGCTTTTCAACATATCGTTTCAATGAAGGATTTTTCTCTAATGGGCTACCTAACAACTTTGATAAATTTGTTCCTAGCTCATTAATAGGATAATCTAATTCATAACGAAATTCGTTATATAGTTGTAAAAAGTAGAACTCCATTGCTTCAGGAGATAGTAAATTTCCTCCATGAGCACTAGAATTGCGTTTTATATCAATAAGTATCTTTTTTGTAATCTCCTTCCCTTTCTTAATCTCGATTAATTTATCCAGGTTTTCTTCAATGTGATCAATCACATACACTTGACGAATTGCCTTTTCTCCGTGACGATTGCATCTTCCTGCAGCTTGAGCAATTGAATCTAAGCCTGCCAAAGAACGAATGACACTATCAAAACTAATATCAACCCCAGCTTCAATGAGCTGTGTACTTATACAAATAACTTTTTTATTATTTTTTAAATCCTTTTTAACTTGCCGTAGAATATCCTTTCGATGAGCTGCACACATGGATGTGCTTAAATGATAGATAGATACATCACATAAATCCTGTTCATTAAGCTTTTTATATAAATCACGAACAACATTTTTGGTATTCAATACGACGAGAACACTGTCTTTCACATCTAATTCTTCACAAACGAATTTCAGCAACTTTTCATTATCAAATTGCTCACTTGTAGCCCTATCAATAATTTCCACTCGTTCAAAAGCCTTTGATATATGTGGTAAATTTTTTATGATTTCATTGTTTTCTTCCATTTCTATATGGTGTTTTACGTGATTGAGTGCTGGTTGGGTTGCCGTACAAAGTAAAATACTCGATTGTGCAAATTGATGTAAAAAGTTAACGGCATGATTAAATAATGAAACCGTATGAAGGGGAACTTTTTGAACTTCATCAAAGATAATCACTGAATTAGCTAAATTATGTAATCGTCTAATATTTTGACTACTATCGTTATAAAAAACATTTAAGAATTGAACCATCGTTGTAAAGATGATTGGCGAATCCCAGTTATCCTTTGCTAACATTAACTTTTTTAACTTCTCATCTTCATAAAAATCTCCATCATTTACCGTTTTCCAATCCATTACATTCGAATGATGTTCTAATAAATGAACATCATCTTGGATCATTTCTCGAATGTCTTGCGCGTTCTGTTCAATAATTGTTGTGTAAGGAACGATATAAATAATTCTTTCTTTATCATATTTTAGTGCATGTTTTAAAGCATATCGGAAACTAGCGAGCGTTTTGCCACCACCAGTAGGAATGGATAATGTATATATATTTGATGGTTTGTAAGCTGCTTTTTCACATTGAATAGACATTTGTTTTCGTAATTGATTGATCTTTGAGTCCGCATCTTTTTTATGCTTAAAATCAAGCAATCTTTTTGATAGATGTTCGTAATACTTTTTGAAAAGCTCATCATGTAAAGTTTTAGATTTATTATTCTTGGTAATTCCTTCAACAAACTGTCTTGTATTCGTTCGATCAGCATCGATTAGACAACTAAAAACGAATTTCGTTAAAAACATAATCGTAAATTCAAGATTTTCTTGCTTTGATTTTCGCAAAAAAATGAACAATTCATCTAAAGCGCTTTCAATATATACTAAAAATTTTTTCTCTGATATAACATTTCGGAAAAAGTTATGTTTAGCTTGAGGGAATTCTTCTATTTCCTTGTCTCTCACTCGTGAAAGAAAGGGAGAATCTATAGATGTTGGATGTAAATAATCATGGAGGTAGGAGTGGTGGGAAATAATTGCATTCCCAACAACTTCAGCAAGAATTTTTTCAAAAGCAGTATTTTCTTTTCGATGTAAATATTCGTAGAGAAGTTTTCCACCTGCAGTAGAATGGTCTACACTTCCTCTGCTTGGTGCTTCCTCAGGGTGATAGACAGCTAATTTGATATAATTCGTAAATGCTGAGGTGTATTTACCCAAATCGTGCAACATACCTGCAAGGCCCGCAATATGTTTAATTCCAATTTTCTCACCATATTGCTCTGCTAATTCTTTTACTCCCATTAAATGTTCTTCTATCGTTTGTATAGTTTCATCACTGCTGCGAATATGAGCAATAGATTCTATCATACAAAGCACCCCATATATTTAATCAATACTTTATAAGTATAGATTAGCATATTTTGGATAAAAATGCATATAAAAGTAAAAAAAGGATGGATACCAATCCATCCTTAAACATAAAGACATCACAATTTTATTTCTAATCTTTACAACGGCTCAAACCTTGCCGTGAAAAACCGTAAAATCGACGGCTCATAAACGATTTTAAGTCCTTTAGCACTTTCTCGCTCTTGATACAAATCAATAATCGAATCAGCTACGACATCCATATGAGAATACGTATATACTCGCCGTGGAATCGTTAGACGAACGAGTTCTAGTTCAGGATAAATATGATTACCATTATCATCCCGACCGGCCGAAACAATCCCCCGCTCCATACTACGAACACCAGACTGTAAATAAATATTTGCCGCTAATGTTTGGGCTGGAAACTCATCTTGTGGAATATGCTCATAAAACTTCTTGGCATCTAAAAAGACTGCATGACCGCCGATTGGTTGAACAATTGGAACACCTGCTTCAATTAATTTATCCCCTAAATAACGACATTGGCTAATACGATGATGAATATAATTGTAATCAACAGACTCATACATTCCTTGAGCTAGTGCCTCCATATCCCTACCTGTCATTCCGCCGTATGATGGCATTCCTTCATATAATACAACGAGTTGGGTCGCTTTTTGGTAAAGATCATCATCATTTAACGCTAAAAATCCTCCAATATTAACGAGGCCATCCTTTTTCCCGGACATTGTACAACCATCACCGTAACTAAACATCTCTCGTACAATTTCTGCAATAGAATGATTTTCATATCCCTCTTCACGCTCCTTAATAAAGTAAGCGTTTTCAACACAGCGAGTCGCATCAAACATTAGTTTAATATTATGTTTACGAGCTAATGTAGAAACAGCTTTAATATTTTCCATGGAAACAGGTTGACCACCAGCTAAGTTAACCGTCACTTCTAAGCTAATATATGGGATCCTATCTGCACCAACTTCATTAATTAAGGCTTGTAACTTTTCAAGATCAATATTTCCTTTAAAGGGATGATCACTTTGTGGATCATGGGCTTCATCAATAATCACATCTTTAAAAATTCCCCCATTTAATTCTTGATGGGCTCGAGTCGTTGTAAAATACATATTCCCCGGAATATAGTCGCCTTCCTTAATCATAATTTGCGACAAAATGTTTTCCGCTCCACGACCTTGATGGGTTGGAACCGTATGCTTAAATCCATAAATATCTGTTACAGCTTTTTGCAAACTCTTAAAGTTATTTGAGCCAGCATAGGATTCATCCCCAAGCATAAGGGCCGCCCATTGCTTATCACTCATTGCACTCGTTCCGCTATCTGTGAGCAAATCGATAAAAACATCCTTTGAATCGATTAAAAATGTGTTATATCCTGCTTTTTCTAAAACTTCTTCTCGCTCTTCTCTCGTCGTTACAGCAATCGGTTCAACCGCTTTAATTTTATACGGTTCTGCAACATACTTTTTCTCCATATTCCAACACTCCCCTTTCGTGAATATCCATATGTAACATACCATAACGACCCACTCTAAACAACAATTTTTACAATTTTGATAACGCTTTAAAGCGCTAAACAACACGGTTTATGCTAACTCACTTCTCATTTTTCACATAAATAAAACCCTAACAAATTATTGTTAGGGTCCATATAAAATACACATACATATAAAAGCATTTTATATAAAAAATTATTTAATTTCTGGAAGTACTCGTGTTTCTTGCTTCATTTCAGATTCACAAAGTGGACATTTCGGTACTTCCTCAAAACTATACGATTCTCTCATCCAACCTTGACATTCATCATTTGTACATGCCCATACATTCGTCTCAACCTCAGGTACTGGTTCTCTAGGTCCTCTAGAAAAACCCATGATTTAAACATCCCCTTTCGACTCCTACTCTCTATTATACCTCTTTTCTGCTTAAAAAGGAAATTGATGTTTTGTTATACAAATATGATTTCCTTTTTTGTCAAAATTATACTAAATTACACAGAAACAAATTGTCCGAAAAGGGAAACGAGAACTATACTGACAATACCTACGGATACCGCTGCAATAAATCCGATATAAAAAGGGCGAATACCGATATTCTTAAAGGCTGAAAAATCTGTCGATAAACCTACACTTGCCATCGCCATGCCTAGCATATAAGTTGAACCGAAGGAGCTTAACGATTCATAAAAGGTTTGCCATGAATTTGCTTCTAAAAATCCGAACGCTAGGGAACTCGTTTCAACGGTGAAATCGCCAATTGTTCTCACGAGAGACATGACTAAAAAGCCAATCACAAATAATGGAACTAACGTATACCATTTTGGTGTTTCTTGATGATGCACTGCTTTCTGTTCTGTTAATCTATAGGATAAAATAGAGATGAGCGGGATAACTACGATAATAAATAAATTACGCGTTAGTTTAGTAACAGTTGCTACATTGACTACCTCTTCAATTCCATAAATATCACTGTAAATAAGTGCGGCCCCCGTTACTTGTGCAGTGTCATGAATAGCTGTTCCTAAAAACAGACCTGTTTTCACAGGATCGCTTGCAAAAAACAAATTAGCTAAATATGGATAAAACAACATACCAACTAAACCAAAAATCGTAATATTCGCAACTGCATAAGAGATTTCATTATCCTTTGCTTTTAATACAGGAGAGACAGCCATAATCGCCGTAACCCCACAAATCCCGGTACCCGTTGCAATAAGCATACCTAGCCGAGTCGATTCCTTTAATTTTCTCGTAAAATAAATCGTGATAAAAAGGCCGCACGTAATACTGATGACAATTAATGGAAGACCCCAGGCACCGAGCTTCAAAGCCTCTGCTAAACTAAGCCTAAGGCCAAGTAAAATAATTCCAGCTCGCAAAGCATATTTTAACGTAAAAGCAATTCCTTCATGAAAAATTGTATGTAATCCAATAAAATTTCGAATAACAATTCCAATTAAAATTGCAACAAAGATACCGGAGATCGGACTAGAACTCCCGTCGGGTAAAATATTCATTTTCATTAACAAATAACCTAAAATTTTAGCCCCGTAAATACCGACAATCGTTACTGCTAGCGCTAGTAATATACCTGCGATCATATTTACGTAGGATGTTTTCTCTGTTGTACTCATAAGGGATCCGTTCCTTTACTTATCTTTTAAAGCATATCTTTCTATCGCTCGTGCGACACCACTTTCATTATTCGTCTCAACCGTCACATCAGCAATTTCTTTGATGAATTCTTGGGCATTACCCATCGCAACACCAATTCCCGCTGCTTCAAGCATCTTTTGATCATTTAAACTATCTCCAGCAGCTAATACTTGATCCATTGTAATACCTAACTTTTTACAAACCTTTTCCAATGCTGAGGCTTTGTGGACCCCAATTGGATTTACTTCCATATTATCTAAAGCTGAGTTCGTTAACTCTAGCCGATCGGAGTATTGTGATAATTCCCTCTGTATCTTGTTTAACTTCTCTGGATGTCCTATCTGGCAACCGAACTTTAGCCAATTTTCCTGATAAAAGTCCTTGGGGCGTTCGTTTATATATACATTTTCCGATGATACCATCCAAACATAAAATCCACCAATGTTCTCGGCTAAATTCCACATCATTTCAATATCTTCAGTTTGTAAGTATTTAGTATCTAAAAGCTCATTATCAACGGTCCAAATCTCTCCACCATTTACAGTGACAAGATAAGATTGTAAACCTAAAGGCTCGACAAATTCCTCAACCATCGACATCGGACGACCGGTCGCTAAAACGACTTCTATCCCTTGTTCGATCGCTCTTTTGATCGCGTTTGTATTATCTTCTGGAACTTCCATCTCATCATTTAACAAAGTTCCATCCATATCTAAAGCAATTAATTGAATATCTTTTTTCAACTAAATTTCTCCTTTTCTATATAAAGCTTATCTATTACATGATGAGTAAACACTACTCATATGCTTAAGTCTATTATAGTATTTCCTAGGAATCAATCTAACCCGCTTTTCGTACGCGGAAATATTGAATGAAATATTGGATAATAATAATAGCTAAAATAGCGAGAAATAAAAAAATCGACCACGGTGCAAAAGACATCTGATCAAAAGCTTCTTGCTTAACCATCCAAAGGGAATAAAAGGTTATGAAAGCTAGGGTAGTATTTATTTTTGTGATCATTTCATAAGTTAAAACAAAAATTCTTTTATCCTTTTCAGACAACTCTCCGGAGTGTAAAAAATGGCCATATCTTCCAAAAACAAACCCCATAAAAGCAGGGAATACTATCATCAGCGGAAAAATAAGGATTGATGCCTTTCCTCCCCACCCGTCCGCTTCTCCTTGTATATTAAAATGAACCGGTATTTCTTCAGGCAATTTTGGATAAATATAAAACATATAAATAATAGAGGCAATCATAACAACTACAGTAACGATATTAAAAAACTTTGTCTTTTCATTTTGCGGTCCTTTCCACTGTAATGAATCCACGACCTTTGTCCTCCTTTATTGAGCATCTTCAAAAACGTATTTATCCCTTCCAGCTCCTAGACCAAATAAGATAACAAAGGATGTAATCACGATTAAAACGATTATCGGAACAGACCAGGTATTTGTCATGTCATAAATAAAGCCGATAAAGACCGGACCTAAAGCTGCACAGGAATACCCGATCGACTGTGCCATCCCGGATAATTCTGCTGAATGGGTTGCCTTTTTCGCTCGTATCCCTAAATACGTAAGAGCAAGGGCAAAGGTTCCACCTAAAGAAAGACCGATTAATGTTGCACCGATTAATAAAACGATATAATGCTCTCCAAAAAACAGCAGACTTAAAAATCCACTAATTGAACTCGCTCCTAAAAATAACACAATAATTTGCTGTGATCGGAGTCGACCGGCAATAACGGGAACAATGAAACTAACTGGCATCCCAATAAGCTGCGTATATGTAAGTAACCATCCTGCCTTCACTAAATCGACTCCATAGCTATGAAAAATTTCTGGTAGCCAAGAAACAGACACATAAAAAACCGTTGATTGAAGTCCCATATATAAGGCCACTTGCCAAGCTAAAGGCTCACGCCAAATTCTTAAATTATCCGAAGTGATATATTGAACATCTACTTGTTCACTTTTTTGATTACGATTAGACAATATTAGCCAAATGATAATTCCGATTATCGCAGGTATCGTCCAAAATATAAGCGATAGTTTCCATCCCCAATTAAGCCCAGTAGCAAAAGGAATACTAAGACCCGATGATATCGCTGCAAAAATTCCCATCGTCGTTGAATAAACACTCGTCATAAGCGCAACTTTCAATGGAAACTTTTCTTTAATGACTCCTGGTAACAACACATTACAAATCGCAATCCCAAGCCCGACAATAATCGTTCCTAAAAAGAGAAAGGAAATGACGGATGTCGATCGAATGAATATCCCAATAACGAGTAAAAGTAAGCCAATCACCATGGTCCGCTCATTTGTCCATTTCACTCCTAATCTCGGAACGATCGGTGAAATCATCGCGAACGCAAGGAGCGGTAAACTCGTTAACAAACCAACACTCCAGTTCGCCAGGCCTAAATCATCGCGAATAATTCCGAGCAAAGGCCCAACAGCGGTCATTCCTGGTCGTAAATTTATAGCAATAATAATAACCCCTAAAAAGACTAATGAAAAATAAGTAGATTTCTGTTTTGTTGTATCCATATATATAAACGTCCTTTCAATGTCAAACTTAAGAACAAATAAAAAAGATCTTCCATAGAAATATGGAAAACCTTTTAGGATACAATTATACTATGATTTTATAAAATATGTCGATCGATTGCTTCAACTAAATTCACTATTTGCGGTTTACTTACTTGTTCACTCGCTCCAACCTGTTTCCCACGATGATACAAATCATCTGTAATTAAGGAAGAAAAAATGACGACCGGGATTTTCGCTAACTTTTCATCTTCTTTTATGCGGCGAGTTAAATGATGACCATCCATTTGTGGCATTTCAATATCTGAAATAATAAGGTGAACATGTTCCGCTGGATCCTCCACCTCATAACTTAACTTCTCTAAATAATCCCAGGCAAGTTGACCATTTGTAAAAAACTGAACATTAACATAGCCAGCTTCCGATAATGTATCTTTTAACAATTCACGTAAAACAGCTGAATCTTCTGCAACAATTAATTGCTTCTCAGACCGATTTCTTTTGCCCAATTCTTTTACTTGCTCAACAGTAATTCCGGTATCGGGATTTATTTCAACTAAAATTTTTTCAAAGTCTAACAAAATAGCCATTTTTTCATTAAACGAAATAATTCCAGTTGCATATGCCTCTGTCCCCGTTGCCAAATCATCAGGTTTATCAATTTGCTCCCAAGACAATCTGTGAATTCTTTCGACATCATGAACATGAAAGGCAACTAACGTTTGATTAAACTCAGCAACAATAAACTTATCTTTCGTTGAATCTTTTGACGGTGTTAATTGTAATACTTTTGATAAATTAACGACTGGAATAACGTCCTCCCGCAGGCGGATAACCCCTTCAACATTTGGGTGGGATTTTGGAATCGGTGTAATTTCTATCGGTTGAATAATTTCTCTTACCTTTAACACATTGATTCCAAATATCTCATCTGCTACTGAAAACATAATCACTTCTAATTCGTTCGTTCCGTCTTCAAGTAAAATGTTTGTCCTCGCACTCATGTTACTCTCTCCTGTCAAAATTTATATTATATTTTTATTAAATGTTTCTACAAAATGTTCCCCAAGTTCGATTTGAGCATGTTTGAAAGCCGCAACAACTGAGCCACCCACTGCAGAAGTTACTGGCCATTTAAGTTGAACGTTCTCCTTTTGCTCAGCTAAACCTTCATAAATATATTTTTGTAGCACATCCAATTCATGGAATAAGCCACCGACTAAGACGACTTTTGTGTTTCTCGGATTTTCCTCTGTCACAAACAATCTTTTTAATAATACACGAATTGATGCCCCGATATGTCGAGCATTCCTTTGAATAATTTCTTTAGCTAATTCATCACCTTCACGGAAAGCTTCCATGACTACTTTACTTAAAGATGCAACTAATGTTTTTGAGCCGTCTGAATGAAAAACAGCTCGAACAATATCTGGCACGTCTTGTACTTGTAAATGTGTTAACACTTTTTCAGTCAAAATCGTTTTAATCGGAAATCCATCATAAGCTAAAAAAACTTTTTCAAGAGCATCTCTACCGATCATGTAGCCACTGCCATGATCACTAAATAAATGGCCCCATCCACCAACTCTCATTTCTTCACCAGCATTAGTTAACCCAAAGGTAATGGCACCCGTTCCTGCGATTTGAACGATACCTTCCTCTCCCAGTGTACCAGAATATAGGGCTGTTACCGCATCATGATGAACAGTAATTGGAAACTTATGATTGGTAAGCTCCTCCATCATGTTTGCTAATTCTTTTCTCGTTTTATCATGAGCCGCTCCAGAAATTCCTGCAAACACATGTTTAATCTTACTATAGGCTATATCGTCAACTTTTTTTAATTGTTGAAGTAATGCAGATAATTGTTGCTTAACCTTTTTCATTCCTACACTGTTTGGGTTTGTTGCACCAACTTCTACGCTAGCTAGTACATCCCCATTTGATCGAGCAAGAACACCGACTGTTTTCGTGCCTCCTCCATCAATACCAAGGACAATTGGCATATATAAAACCTCCTTCAAGATAAAAAAGCTCCCCAATCTTTGGGAAGCTCAAGCGTCCGCCTTATGATTTCGTACTAAAAAAGCGAATCGCTTCACGAGTCGCATCAATTCGTTTAATCGTATCATCGTACGTAGTAGAAGCAACACATAAAAATAAAATGTCGATGATTTGTAACTGGCCGATTCTAGATGATGTTGCACCACTTCTGAAGGTTGGCTCCCGAGTCGCTGAGGAATAAAGTCGAATATCTGCAGCCCGGCCTACTTGAGAACTTCCATATCGGGTTAAACTTATCGTTTGAATACCTTTTTCTTTTGCTAATTTCAACACTCGAGCAACTTCTTCTGTTTCACCGGAATAGGAAATACCTACGACGATATCATCTTTTGAAGCATTAGCGACTAAAGTGACAGCCATATGTAAATCGGTAAAAGCATAAGCATTTTTATTAATTCGTAGAAATTTCTGTTGAGCATCTTCCGCAATGATGCCAGAAGCTCCGACACCAACAAAGTGAATATTTTCTGCTTCACTTAACAACTTTATTGCCTTTTCTAACTCCGATGTATTAATTAATTCCGCCGTTTCCCGGATCGCTAAAATACTATTATTTACCATTTTGTCAACAACAGATAAAAGGGGTTCGTTCGGTTTGATATCTCTAAATTCTTCATCGGTCGTTTTTTGCAAATCCCCAGCAATTCTAAACTTTAAATCTTGAAATCCTTTTAAATCTAAAGATTTACAAAGGCGAATGACCGCAGCACCACTCGTTGAACTTTTCCTCCCTAATTCAGCCGCCGTTAAATTAATCGATTCTTGCGGGTTTTTCAAGATATATTCAGCGATTTTCCGTTCAGATGGGGGAAGTTGTGGGATCATTTCTTTTAACATCCCTAATCCCCCGGTCATAAATGACATAGCGTCCACCTACTTTCTTATTTGACTCATTCATTATAATGATTCCTTCTTATTAGTATACGCTATTTTAGTGATATTTTAAAAAAAGATTATTTTTTATTTATTTCTGCTAATCGTATCGCTTGGCGGACATATCCATCGGCCTCTTCTATATATGCTTTTGCTGCTTCATAACTTACATCACCATTAATCATAACGATAGCTGGTTTTACTTCTTTATTTGCTTGGAGTAACATATTTTTAGCAACTTCGTAGGAAGCATCTGTGACCGTTTGAATAATCCTAATCGCCCGTTCCAGTAACTTTTGATTACTAATATTGACATCAACCATTAAATTTTCATAAACTTTCCCCATTTTTATCATCGAAGTTGTCGAAATCATATTTAAAATCATTTTATGGGCACTTGCCGCTTTTAATCTCGTTGAGCCTGTTAATACTTCCGGACCAGTTATGACCTCGATTTTGATATCGGCAAACTCACTTATTACTGAGTTCTCATTGCTTGTTAAGCTTACTGTTGTCGCACCGATTTCTTGCGCATATTTTAAGGCTCCCGCTACATAAGGAGTCCGTCCACTTGCCGCTATTCCGATGATTGTATCTGCCTTTGTAATCTGTCGTTCTTTTAAGTCCTCCGCTCCTAAATCCACGCTATCTTCTGCACCTTCAACAGCGACTTCAATCGCCCCTTTGCCACCAGCAATAATTCCTTGGACGAGTTCTCTAGATGTACTAAACGTCGGTGGACATTCAACCGCATCAAGAATTCCAATTCGACCACTTGTTCCTGCACCGATATAAAACAGTCGTCCACCATTTTCAAAGGACTGAACGACTGCTTCTACCGCTTGCTCTATCTCGGGAAGAACGGTTTGTATCGCTATAGCAACTTTCATATCCTCTTCATTCATCGTCGTTAAAATTTCTTCTGTCGTCATATCATCGATTCTTTTTGTCCGTTCATTTCTCGATTCAGTAATTAGTTTCGTTAAATTACTCATATATCATCATCCTAATTGTATATTAAATATTGCTTTCTAATTTTTAAAAACGATTCTCCTTCTCGTAAACTAGTTTCTAAAAACCCTTTCGTATTTCCAGATAAAATGCTTTGACGTAAGGTTGAGGTTCCTGCTAATAAATCAAAAAAGTACCTGCCACTTGTATGTTGAACAAATTTAAAGTCGTCTGGATACATCTCGGCAATAACTTGTAGTAATTGAACGCCCATTTCAAAAGAGTTCAAAGTCTCTCTATCTGTTACATGTAATTGAATACCGCTACAAGTTTCGCCTGAAAACTTTTGATACGTTGGAATAAAGGACGTTGGTCGTGCAAGTACCCCAGGAATATGTAAGGCATTAAACTGTTTTGCTAACTCATAACCATTGATAAAAGGTGCCCCGACATATTCAAAAGGACGAATCGTTCCCCGACCTTCAGATAAATTTGTGCCTTCGATAAAGCAAGTTCCCGGATATAAAATCATCATATCTAAATCCGTCGTATTCGGTGACGGTGAAATCCAATGCAAATTTGTATCATCGAAATAATAATTCCTTTTCCAACCTTCCATTTCAATAATCGTTAACTTACAGTCATAGCCAAACTCATGTTTGAAAAGAAGCGCTAATTCACCGATCGTCATCCCATGGCGATTCGTTATCGGAAACATACCGACAAAAGAACTGTAATTCTCGTCAACAATATTTCCTTCCACTTTCTCCCCAGAAATCGGGTTCGGTCGATCGAGAATAACGACTTCTTTACCATGCTCCTTAGCCGATTCCATGACATTTGCCATCGTATAAATAAACGTATAATATCGAGAACCAATATCTTGCAAATCTAAGACTAAAACATCCACATTTCCTAACATCTCTTTTGTTGGTTTTCTCGTTTCTCCATAAAGACTATACACCGGGAGATTTGTATGGGGATCTGTTTCCGATTCTACTTTTTCCCCTTCTTTTGCATCACCACGAATGCCATGCTCTGGTCCATATAATGTCGTAAGGTTAATATGTGGATGCTCATGAAATAAATCGATCGTTGGAATAAGCTTTTGATTAACTCCCGTCATATTTGTAATAAGACCGATTCTTTTTCCGATAAAATCATTATATTCTTTTTCTAAAAAAACGTCTAAACCTAATTTCAAAATATCACACCTATTCTCGTTAGTTTTTACAAAGACACTTGAAGTAGCTCATTCATCATTAAGATAAAGTAACAGGAAGTTTGCCCGAAACATTAATCTTTCCAAAAATCGCTTCAATTGCTGTTTGTAAAGCGGGCTTTGTATATTCGTAAGTACTAATATATGCTCTTATATCCTTTGGTAAATAAATATAATCGTACGGATTACGCAAGGAAATAACGATAACCTTTGAATGTCTCTCGACTAATTTTTCTATAAGTCTCACTTGATAATCTTGCTTTTTTACATTTAACGTACCAATGATAACTGCATCATACATATTTGCCTCATCTACAATTTCTTCTATGTCTGTTTCATTTATTTCGTTTGCTACAGTTTTAATTGTTATATGATCGTTAAATTGTTTGATCATCTTTCCTAACGTTAATCCATGTTGTTGGTCTTCTACTAACATATTTTGTTGTTCCTCAGGATAAATAACTAAAACTTTATCCTTTTCACTCACTGGTAAAACATCTTCATTTTTCACAACCGTTACACCTTGTTTATATATATTCATTGCCCGTCTTTTATGGGATTCACTGTCAAAGGATGGTGATAAGTCTCCTTCAAAGGTAATGTCATCCCAGGATAAATAATTGTCCTTTAAACTTATTACGCGATCATAGGCTGTTTGGATTGTTTCCTCTGTTAATTTACCTGTTTCTACAGCTTGATAAACCGTTTTTAAAGTCTCATGTTGGACAGAATGTGTATGGGAAACCATTATCAAATCAATCCCCGCACATAAAGCTTCAACACCGGCTTGAGGTGTACCTACATGATCAGAAATAGCCTTCATTTCCATACAATCTGTTGTAACAACACCTTCAAATCCTAACTTATTCCGTAACAAACGAGTGACAACATTTTTTGATAATGTTGCGGGAACATTTTCCCTCGGCTCAATTGCAGGAAAATGGACGTGACTTATGAGAACAGTATCCGCTCCCGCATTAATCCCTTGTTTAAAGGGGATGAATTCAACTTTTTCCAAATGTTCTAGTTCATGATGCACTTGTGGAATATCTAAATGTGAATCAACATGGGTATCTCCATGTCCTGGGAAATGTTTAAGTGAAGTAATAATTCCTTCATCTTGCATACCTTTCATAGACTGAATACCAAAGGTTGAAACATGTTTCGGATCCTCTCCGAAAGAACGAACCCCAATGACTGGATTATTAGGATTTGTATTAACATCTACGACTGGGGCTAAATTCCAATTAATACCGACCGAGCGTAATTCTCGTCCAGTCATCTGTCCAACTGTATAAGCATTTTTTGCATTCCCAGTAGCACCTAATAACATGGACCCAGGGAATGTCGTAAAACCTTCATCTAATCTACGAACAGCTCCATTTTCTTGATCAATACATATAAGTAAAGGTCGTTCATGTCCTGCTTCTTTCGCAACCTGTTGTAAATCTCTAGTTAATTGGTGAACTTCTTTGGGAGTACCGATATTTCTACTAAATAAAATAATTCCGCCGACATGAAATTCTTGAATAAGCGTTTTAATTTCATTATTAATTTCTTTTCCATCAAAACCAAAAATCATTAACTGGCCAATCTTTTGTTGAATGTTTAGTTCACCCAACTTTTGCACCTCTCTCATTATCATTTCAACTACACAGCAATCCTGATTTAAAAGAAAGATTCCCTTTCTACTTATCGTTATTGTCTATTATACTAGAAATTTACTCGAATTGAAATAGAAGTTCATTAATTTATGTTTAAATGTGTGTTCTTATTTTATAATAGGCAAAAAAAAGATCTAGACATTTGTTCGTTCTGACAAATATCTAGATAAAAATTGTTATTGTTCGCTATTATGTTCAGTTTCCTGAAAATATTTTTTCAAGGAACGAGAGACACAGTCATAAACCCCTTTTGCGATAAGTTTTCCTAATTTCGTCGCTGTACCAGCAAATTCCAATGAGTTACCTTGCTGTGTACCCGCGATACTTATGCTATCTGTCGGTGTGCCTGTAGCGAAGGTTTGTGTCTGTTTATCCTTAATTTTCAAATCATGGAACGCCTTTACCTTTGCCTCCGTCGCTGTCGTCATTCCTTGAATAAATGCTTGATCGGTAAGATTGCCATTTACGAAAATCCATAGATTTACAGTGCCTGGTTCAAAGGGGAGTTTCTTATGAACGAGCGACGCGTCGACAGCATTCCCAGCTGCTGCTGTTGCCATCACAAACATGGAAAAATCTTCTTCCTTAAGTTGTTGATAAGCTACATTTTGAATGTTTACTGCTGTCATCATACTTACTGTCTCATCCGGGCGAAACCCCTTTGTCCGTAAGTATTGTTCCATTTCTAACTTATAATCATCACAATCATAATAATCATCAATTTGACGATTGATAAAGTTGCGGTGCCAACCAACACCAGAACCTGTTATCCCGGAGGACATCGTTTTTAATGGTTGCTGAGTTTGCACAAGTATATATTCCTTATCGATATGCAAGTTTTTTTCATCGATCTGTACGCTTTGTTTATCGATTTCTGTATTTGGAACGAGTAGCATTTGTGGCCGCGCAACTTTTGGGTGTGGATGTTGTTCGATATCTGCTTGATAAACTTCTTCAATTTCCTGCTTCTTTAACACTTGATCTGGACGATCGAGCATGACAAGTTGTCCATCATTCATTAACATAAGTTTATCACAATAAAGTCCAGCTAAATTTAAATCATGAAAAATCGCCACAACAGTCAAGGATTGCTCCCGGGTCCATTTTTTAAGTACATCTAAAAGTTCCTTTTGATAGGATAAGTCGAGATGATTTGTCGGTTCATCAAGTAATAAAATTCTTGGCTCTTGAGCGAGTGCTTGGGCTAAAAAGACGCGCTGTCTTTCTCCCCCGGAAAGTTTATCAATATGAACATGCTCATATTTTTTCACACCGGTCTGATCCATGACTTGAGAAATGACTCTCTCATCCTCTGCCGTCTCCGATTTAAATAAGCCACTTTGATGGGCATATCTGCCGAGCGAAACCGTCTCTCTTACTGTGTAACTATATGTTTGCATCATATGTTGTGGTAGGACGGCGACAAGCTTGGCGAATGTTTTCGGGGAATAGGCAGAAATATCTTTCCCCTGAATAGACACCTTTCCCTCTGTTAGCGGTAACGTTTTACTAAGCATTTTAAGTAAGGTTGTTTTTCCACTCCCATTTGGTCCAATAATGCCAAACATCTTGCCTCTTTCTACCTCAAAGGACATGTTTTTAATGATTTGTACATTGCCATATCCTCCGGAAGCGCTTGAAACTTTAATCATAGGATCAACTTCTTTCTAAACGATTTCTCATTAATATCACCGCAAAAATCGGTGCTCCAATTAAAGCTGTAATGACACCGATCGGAAGTTCAGACGGTGAGATAATCGTTCGGGAAATTAAATCAGCTAGAATGAGAAAACTCGCTCCCGCTAACATCGATAACGGAAGCAAATGTGTATGATCCGGGCCCCAAATTAACCGAATAAAGTGCGGTATGACGAGACCGACAAAACCGATTGTCCCGGAAACAGACACAGCTGCTCCCGTTAAAATCGCCCCGGCGATCATAATCGTTAACTTTTTTCGTTCGATATTCACCCCTAAATGTTGGGCATGTTCTTCACCAAAAGACATCGCATTTAATTCTTTCACGTGAAAGAAAAGAACTGTTGAGCCGAGCAGGAAAAACGGCAAAATGAGTCCTACATGGGACCATCCGCGCATCGACACACTACCAAGAAGCCAGCCGATAATTTGCCTGAGCTCATCACCGGTTAAGGCAATCATAAGCGAAATAAAGGCTCCTAAAAAGGAACTAAAGATAATTCCTGTTAAAATAATTGTTTCCACCCGCATGGCGCGATCAATTTTCCGGGCAAAATATAGAACGATAAAAATCGTCACAAAGGATGCAAGAATACTTAAAAGTGGCAAGGTAAACGAGCCGATAACGGGAAGGGATAGATTGAAAAAAATTGTTACAACCGCTCCAACAGATGCCCCAGAAGAGACACCTAATGTATAAGGTTCTGCGAGCGGGTTTCTAAGCAAGCCTTGAAACGCCGCACCGACAACGGCGAGGGATGCTCCGACAAAACCCGCTAAGAGAACCCGGGGTAACCGGATATTCCAAATAATATTTTCCTGCATGGATTCGATATTTTCAAAAATTGGCGTTGGCATTACTTTATTGACAATAACTTTTAATATATCCAAAAAGGAAATTGAAACCGTTCCAATCGAAGTGCCTAACAAAAGGGATAAAAGCCCAAAAGCGATCAAACTTACATAAGAAAGAACAGTCTTATTCGTTAAAGACATCAGGATAAATCGCCTTTGCTAATTCTAATGCCCCTTCTACAAGCCGTGGCCCCGGGCGACTGACGAGATCCGTGTCAACGACGACAACTGCCTCATCCTGAACAGCAGTAATATCTCCCCAACCATCCCGACTCATAATTCCTTCTTCAATATCTTCCACATAATCATAGGTTGCAATGATGACATCCGGATTCATTTCAATAACTGCTTCTTCACTAATCATGACCCAACCATCTTCATCTGCCGCACCATTTACCGCATTAATAAGGGATAAAATATCATCTTCAAAGGTACCTTTTCCAGGTGTGTAAATTTCAGGTTCTGGTGATATTTCGATATAAACTGTCTTCATATCATCTTCTTCAATCGATTCAGCTGTTTCGACAATTTCCTCTAAATCCGCCTGCATCGTTTCGATAATTTCTTCGCCTTTTGCTGCGCTACCGGTGATCTGTGCAACAGCTTCAATGGATTCATAAACTTCATCAAAATTCGTTGCATCTTGGACGACATATACAGCTAAATCTGAATCTTCTAATTGCTCAATTGCATCTGGATCATTTCCTGGATGGGCTAATACGAGATCTGGTTCTAACGCTAAAATGGCTTCAATGTTTAATTCCATGCCGCCTACTTTTTCTAATTCCAACGCTTCCTCTGGATAGTTGTCATGATCAGAACCAGCGACCATTTTTTCACCCAAGTCTAAGGCATAAGCAATTTCCGTGTTACTTGGCATGAGGGAAACAATTGTTTTCGGCTCTTCTTCCATTGTAAATTCTTCCCCAAATCCATCAGTAACGGTCACTGGATATTCTACTTCATCTGACGCTTCATTTTCCTCATTATTTTCTTCGTTATTTTCATTCACATTTTCCTCAATGTTATTGTTGTCATTGTTATTGACATTTTCATTATTATCGGCAATACCACAAGCTGCCAATGTTCCTAACACTAATAAAATACTTAATAAAATTAGACGTAAATGTCTCATTCCTATTCCTCCTCATTTTTTTCAAATAAAAAACATCTCTACAAAGAGAGATGTATGCATACGAATCCTAAGATTCTATACATCCCTATCCTCGTAGGTTGTATATTACAAACAAGGCAGGTCTCCTGGCTCATGGTTAAAAAAACTATTCGCCTTCCCATGATATTGCATCACAGTGGCTTATGAATAGCTAGACAACCATTTACAGTGGCGGGACCGCGCTGGCATTTCACCAACTTCCCTATTAAGTCTTCTTGAAAAGACACCTTAATTTGTTAACTATGTAATTGTATATTTATTATAGCATAAATTTTATTTGTACACATTTAGGATGAGCTTCGTTCAATTTGCTAACATAAGCCCTTTATCTTTCCGGCGTGCAAAGCTTTTTGCGCTTAGCTGCTTGGAAAGTTTGCCAGGAAAAGTAAAGGAGAAAGGCGAACAGACCTACCATTTGGATGATATTCATGATGAAATAAATAGTATGCTGCGTCTCCTGAAACATCCTAATTGTTGCGATTGTCATGGCTCCTGACGGAAAGAGCATGGCCCAAAAGGGGACAGCAAAGTCTTGTGAAAATATTTTCGGAAGTTGCATCAGTAATATAAAGCCAAAGAAAAGCGCAACACCATAAAGGATATTCGCGAAAGGATCTATCGTATTCATCAAGTTCACATAGGAGACAAATCCGACCGCTGGAGGTGCCATAATGATAAAGATTGTTGGCAACATTTTTCCTGGCAACTGTTCACGGAAAAACAGGCGATTAAACATAAAAGCTATATAAATAATGCTAAACGTAATTCCAAACCCAAAAAAGAACCAATTGAGTTGAATAGGAGCAAGTTCACTTCCAGCAATCGGCACAACTAAATTACCAACGATAGGCAGGAAGGAAAGGGGCGTAAAATGCATAAAGGCAAAGCTATCACTCCAAATAATATTATGTAAGAAGATAATTGTTAAGCTAAACTGCATAACCGCTCCGATGATCCATAATATGAAAGCTGCGGTCGTTGAATAGGGCAGAAATAAAACGGCCATTAGCAGGAAGCTTATCGAAATTGCGGCAAAAAAGTTCATTTGGATCGGATGGCTAAATTGATGTTTAACCTCCTTTGGAAATTGAATCAGGCGATAGCCAAACACGACGAGATTAAACAGGAACCATAGGGCCGTGATGATAAATAAAGTACAAGACACAAAATGTGGGACTTCATAGGTAAGTTCTAGTTGTCTTGTGGCAATCGTGACTGCGGCAAATCCCATCACACTAGAAAAAAGGGCTAGCGGATAATATCGTAACGACGATTCCTTCATAGTTTTCCCTCTCTTTATCTCATAATCTAAATATATATTATACCCCGAGAGGTATCTGGTCAAAATTATTAGCTTGTGTTCCTGCCATTTGCGCGTGCGTCTGAAATAAGCAAGCCGAAAATTCCGCCAAGAAATAAATTTGTGATAACAAGCCCGGAAATTTTATCCTCTAGTAAAAAGGTAAGCATAGCACCGATAAGAGCGAAGATTGAAAGGTTGTAAATTTTTGCCAAAATATTCTCCCCCTTGCAGATACATATTCATTTAGCTAACATTATAAGTAAAAAAAGGAAGGATGTCTATGAATGAAAAGGTAACAAAGGAACCAGCTATACCGGTTGTTATGCGGATTTGTGATTGCTTAGAAGAGCGGAAGATATTATCCCAAACGGAGCAGAACTTACTATACAATGCCGAACAAGGTTATACTGGCGAATGTGAGTTTTATGCATTTTTGCAAGATGCCGCTTCAAACAAACTCCTACTTTTAAGCAGTCTCTCCCTACGCGCCAACAACGCAAATTTTCAAATTGATAGTATTTTAATTAACAATGAAACAATCTATTTATTCGAAGTAAAAAACTATGCCGGGGATTACTACATTTCCAAAAACAGATGGTTCAGCCATCCTGCGCGGAAAGAAATAAGCAATCCCTTTATTCAACTGAAAAGAAGCGAGGGCTTATTAAGACAATTGCTCGCCACGCACGGAATTGATTACCCCATTAAAGCCTACGTCGTATTTGTGAATCCTGAGTTTACCCTCTTTAACGCCTCAATTAATTATCCCCTGATTCTCCGTTCTCAGTTTAGCCGATTTTTTAGGCCCTCATTTTTCCAACAAACTCCATATAGTGACAAGGACTTTTACGTGGCCCAATTCCTTATGGATAGCCACCAGGATGTGATTTATAAGGACAATTTGCCAAGCTACACCTTTGCTGAATTGAAAAAGGGCATCAAATGTCCAAAGTGCGGGAGGTTTATGAGAGTGGAAACCTTTTATAGAGTGAAATGTTCCGTTTGTTTATATATCGAACGAAATGAATCCGCTGTATTAAGATCCATTAATGATTTCAAATTTCTTTTTCCTGAGATGAAAATTACAACGAAAAATATTGTTGAGTGGTGTAATATATTATCAGCAAGAGTTATTAGGCGGATTTTAAGTAACTATTTAGAAAGACGTGGGCAAGGCCGCTCTACACATTATATTTTCAAATAAGATACTTAGGGTGGGTTGTGAGAATTCAGCATTTATTTAGACATTATCATATTGTCCATTTATTATATACACAAATACTGTTTTTTAATGATCTGCTTTATTCTCAGAGGTTAATTGTTGTTCAATCCACACGCTTTGAACAGATTTTGAGCTAAACACAAGGATATTAGTACCACAATCCTTACGCTCTGGACTTATTTCTATGCATACCGTTAGGATTAACACCATAATCCTTACGCTCTGGACCTATTTCTACGTATACCGTTAGGATTAACACCACAATCCTTACGCTCTGGGACTATTTCTA
>Ga0209487_1000826_pt1 | contig 27147 bp, 27 predicted proteins | sample Poulit2012_FD_187524 | JGI IMG/M metagenome (GOLD analysis project Ga0209487, IMG submission 187524) | Agricultural soil microbial communities from Georgia to study Nitrogen management - Poultry litter 2012 (SPAdes) (version 2) | ecosystem: Environmental > Terrestrial > Soil > Agricultural land...
GTCGCCAGCGCCAGCGCGCCGTAAACGATGAAGGTGCTGCCGAGACTGACGGCGCCGGCGATATAGCCGCCGAGCACCGGCCCGACCAGGAAGCCGAGCCGGTTGGTGCCGCCGAACAGGGCGGTCGCCCTGCCCCGGCTTCGCGCCGACAGCTCATGAGCCATGTAGACGTGGCGTGAGATGTTGAACAGAGCGGCGCCGGCTCCGGCCAGCAGCCGCAGCAGCACGACCGTCAGCGCAGCCTGGGTGAAAGCCAGCGCAAGGACGCTGAACGCGACGACGAACAGGCCCAGCAGCATCGACCGCTTGCGGCCCAGCCGGCTGATGGCCAGGCCGGCTGGTAAGTCGGCCAGCAGCATGCCTATCGATTCCCCGGCCAGGATGAGCCCGACGAGCACGTACGGGACATCCAGGCCGGTCGCGAACACCGGCAGCACCGGGATAAGCAGACCGTTGCAGATCGAAAGCAGCAGTGAAGGGAGGTAAAGGGACAGCAACAGTGAGCGGCTCAGTGGGCTGTCACTGCGGGAATCGTCCATCCCTGAAACTGTACCGCGCGTCAGCCGGCGGGCCGACTGTTCACCCAGCTGGTTAACCGTTCAGCTGGTCGACCCGGGGCGCCAGACGCAGCTGGCTCAGTCGGCCCTGTTCATCTGTTTCGAGGTGCCAGACAGCCAGGTCCGGCCTGAACTCATAGGCCAGCCGGTCGAGCTGCCGTACGAACTCAGCGTCCCATGACCCGCGCTGGCTCAGCACCCGGTTCACGAACTGCTCCGGCACCTCTGCCTCGAGCGCGTACTCCAGAAGTTCTGCCATGCGCAGCATCAGGTCACTCCGGTTTCAGGTCAGCTGAGCTCAACTTCCGCTTCGTCATCCTCGAGCGGGGTCCGTGCCCTGGTCTCGCCCTTGATCTCCGTCGTTACCCGTTCGCGGATCTCGTCGATGAGTTCGGGTGCACCTTCCAGGTGCTCGGCGGCCTTCTCCTTGCCCTGGCCGAGTCTGATCTCACCGTAGCTGTACCAGCTGCCGGATTTCTGGATGATGTCAAGGTCGGTGGCGATGTTGATCAGGTCACCGAGTTTGTCTATGCCCTTGCCGAAGACGATCTCGACCTCGGCTTCCTTGAAGGGAGGTGCCACCTTGTTCTTGGTGATCTTGACCCGGGTGCGGTTGCCGACCCGCTCTACCCCGGACTTGATGTCGCCACGGCGCCTGACTTCCATGCGGACGCTGGAGTAGAACTTCAGTGCCCGACCGCCCGGAGTGGTCTCCGGGTTGCCGTACATCACCCCGATTTTCTCGCGGATCTGGTTGATGAAGATGGCGGTCGTATGGCTCTTGCTGAGCACACCGGTGAGCTTGCGCAGTGCCTGGCTCATCAGCCGGGCCTGCAGACCCACGTGCGAATCACCCATCTCACCTTCGATCTCGGCCCGGGGCACGAGTGCGGCTACCGAGTCGATAACAACGACATCTACCGCGCCGCTTCGTACGAGCAGTTCCGTGATCTCGAGCGCCTGTTCACCCGTGTCCGGCTGGCTGACCAGCAGGTTGTCAGTATCGACGCCGAGCGCCTGTGCGTAGGTGGGATCAAGCGCGTGTTCGGCATCCACGAACGCAGCTACCCCACCTGCCCGCTGCGCTTCGGCAACGATGTGCAGACTGAGGGTCGTCTTGCCGCCGGACTCCGGCCCGTAGATCTCGATGATGCGTCCGCGTGGCACGCCACCCACTCCGAGCGCCAGGTCGACGCTCATGCTGCCGGTGGAGATGACCCCGTGGTTCAGGGTGCGGACGTTGTCTCCCAGGCGCATGATCGCGCCCTTGCCGAACTGTTTCTCGATGTTGGAGAGGGTTGCGTTCAGTGACTTCAGTTTCTGGTCCATGGCTGCCTCCGTAACTCGCGGTCGCCCCCGGCACTGGCCAGGAACCTGGGCTGTCGCCTTAAATCTTAAGGTGTCAGCTCAGGCTTTGCAAGTGGTTGCCGGACGATTGCCCGGCAACCAGCGGCAATCATCCGTGCTTCAGCCCAGCAGGTAAGCGCCCCGGTCCAGCGCGGCAGCGGCTATCTCGCGGCGCAAGCCGATCAGATCGACCCCATGGTCCTTCAGATAATCAGCGACCAGGGTCTGCTGGGCGACCCCGCCCGGGATGCGGCGCAGTGCCTCAGCGGCCAGCAGCTGGGCCCGGTCGACCGCGGCAAAGGCATACAGCCGTGCGAGCGAAGCCGCGTGGGCTGCAGTGCCGCGGGCCGCACGCAGTAGCGCCGATTCCGCGAGGTAGGCGAGCGCGACCATGTCCGCCACCCGCGCCATCACTTCCTGCTCCTCCTCGATCTTCTGCATCCAGGCCATCGCCCCGGCACCGGCGACCACCAGTATCGCCTGCTTGAGCGCCTGCACGGCCACGTCAGCCTGCTGCAGTTCAGCCGGCAGCGCCGGATCTGCCTGCGGAGTGTGACCGCCAAGCGCCCGCTGCGCGGCCGACATGAAGTCGAGTTTGCCGCCCATGGCCCGCTTGAGCAGCTGGCCGGAGGTCAACAGGCGGTTGATCTCGTTGGTCCCTTCGAAGATGCGGTTGATGCGCGAGTTGCGGTAAGCCGCCTCAACCGGGTACTCGGCACTGAAACCGTTCCCGCCGAAGATCTGCAGTGTCTCGTCGATGATGCCGTCCAGTATCTCAGAGCCGAACACCTTTATGAACGAGTACTCCACCACGTACTCGTCCAGGCCGGCCAGGGCTTCAGACCCACCGGCAGCGGCCCGGGTGGCATCAAGATCACCGGTCACCCGGTACACCGCACTCTCCAGGGCGTAGGTGCCGGCCTGCATGTCAGCCAGTTTCTCCTGGATGAGACCGAAGCTCCCGATCGGCACGCCGAACTGGTGCCGCTCGGCCGCATAGCCTGCCGCCAGCCTGAGCATCTGCTTCGCCCCGCCGATCGCTCCCGCCGCCAGCTTCAGCCGCCCGATGTTCAGGATCGAGAACGCGATCCGGTGCCCCTTGCCGATCTCACCCAGCACGCTGTCCGCCGGGACCCGTACGTCATCGAGGATGAGGCGCCTCGTCGAGGAGCCCTTGATGCCCATCTTCTCTTCCTCAGCACCCAGGCTGAGACCTTCAGTCTCCCTCTCCACCAGGAACGCTGTGAACTCCTTGCCGTCGACCTGGGCGAACACTGTGAACAGGTCAGCGAACCCGGCGTTGCTGATCCACATCTTGCTGCCGTTGAGCACCCAGTCATCACCGTCGCGGACCGCCGTAGCCTTCGCGGCCCGGGCATCCGAACCCGAGGTGTCCTCGGTCAGGCAGTAGGCGGCGACCCACTCACCACTGGCAAGGCGGGGCAGATACTTCTGCTTCTGCTCCTCGGTGCCGAAGTAGACGAGTGGCAGGGTACCGATCCCGACATGCGCGTTGAACGTCACGTTGAACGAGCCGGTCTGTGCCAGCTTCTCGGTCACCAGCATGCTGGCCGTCTTGCTCTGCGCCAGGCCGCCGTACTCTTCGGGCACGTCCAGAGCCAGCAGGCCCAGCTCGCCCGCACGGGCCAGCAGGCGCCTTGACTCCTCGTAATCAAGCGCCTCGATCTGCTCCTCGACCGGACGGTACTCACGTTCCACGAACTGACTGGCACTGCTGGCCATGAGCCGAAGGTCTTCGTCGAAATCTTCCGGAGTCTGCACCTGCTGCGGGTCCGTCCGGCCCAGCAGGAACGCACCTCCCGCCGGTGCGGCAATGGTGTCCGACATGTCTCTCCCTACCCCGGCTCCCCCTGCGGGAAACCGGCACTCGCGTGAGCGTCTGTGAAGTTGACTGAATCATAGTTCACCGCACGCCCCCGCCACAAGCGCCCGTCGCAGCGGACATATCGGCTATATTCAGGTCGTGAACAGAACCGTGCTGACCGCGCTGGCGCTCGTACTCCTGCTGAGCGCCTGCCGAACCTATGACTACCGTCCGGCTCAGCTTGCCTGCCTTGATACCCTGACCACCGCGGCAGCTCCGGGCAGCCCGGCTGGGCCCCGCTTCACGGGCGACATCCTCGTCAGTTACCGGCTTGATGACCTGAGCACAGCGGCCCGCACGGACAGTGACCTGCGGCAGCAGCAGGCCCTGGGGGTCGCCCGGACCCACGGGCTGAACGTCGTTCAGCACGGCAACGATGCCCTGCCTGACCTCCTGCGGGGCGCCGGCATGCCGTCCGGCGAGCTGCTCGAGGCACTGCGCGCCGATCCGCGGGTCGACTGGGCGTTTCCGGATTTCACCGTGCACACCCTCGAGGCAGTGGATTGCGCCACCGACCAGTGGAACATCGCTGATTTCGGCGTCCCCGCAGCGTGGGGCAGGGGCCCCGGGCAGCACGAGGTCGTCGTCGCGGTCATCGACAGCGGCATCGACGTCGACCATCCGGAACTGAAGGACGCCATGCTGCCTGGCTACAACTTCGAACAGATGACTGATGACCCGCGGCCCGGCGAACCGCTCATCGACCGGCACGGCACCCATGTCGCCGGCATCATCGCCGCCCGCGGCGAGCGGATCACCGGCGTCGCCGGCTTCCCCGAAACGATCCGGGTGCTGCCGATCAGGATATTCGATGACCGCGGTGACTCTGCCAACTTCAGCGACCTGCTCAGGGCGCTCCACTGGGCGGTCGGCGGTGACGTGAGCGGCGCTCCGCCCAACCCGTATCCGGCCCGCGTCATCAACCTGAGCCTCGGGTCCCAGCTGCCGCCGTTCTCCGAACTGAACAAGGCAGTTACCGAAGCGGTCGGCACCGGCGCAGTCATCATCGCCGCCTCCGGCAACACGGGCGAAACGGTCACCGATCCCTCGAGCGGCATCTTCACGCCCGCCAACACTGACGCCGCCCTCGCGATCGGCTCGGTCGACAGTGACTTCACGCGCAGCCCGTTCTCGATGTTCGGGGGGCCCAAACCGCTGACGGTGCTCGCTCCCGGCGGCCGGGGCCCGGCGAGCTGCGGCACGGTACTGAGCACACTTCCGGAAGCAGGTTACGGCTGCCAGGGCGGCACCTCGATGGCAGCGCCGTTCGTCAGCGCCTCCGTCGCCCTGCTGCTCAGCCACGAGCCGGACCTGCGGCCGCATCAGATCGAGGCGCGCCTGCGTGCTGCGACTCACTGGGATCCGTCCTACATGAGTGCAGTGCAGTACGGCTCCGGTGTGCTGTGCACCGACCGGCTGCTCAGCGGCAGCAACCCGGAACCCGCAGACCGCTGCTGACGGCTCAGACGAGCCTGCCCACCTGAGTGAGCACGATGAACAGCACGTAGAGCAGCACCCCGGCTGCCACGCCACCGGCGAACCGGTCAGTCCGGAGTCCGCCGGGCAGGCCCTGACGCATGAAGCCCCAGAGCAGGCCGCCGACCAGGCCACCGACGTGACCCCAGAGCGAGACGTTCGGGATCGCCACCGAGAACAGGACGATGAGGACGACCCACTGCAGCAGGCTGCGGGTCAGCTGCCGGTCACTGGCCAGGCCGCTGCGGAGTGAGTCGGCCAGGAGCGCACCGCCCACTCCGAGGACGCCGCCGGACGCACCGATGAGCAGCTGCACCTGGCCGGGCTGAGCGATGCCGGTCAGGTAAGCCCCCATGACCGTGCCGAACAGGAACGCCATCAGCAGGCTGCCCCAGTGACGCCGTGCCTCGTACACCCGGCCGAGATCGAACAGCACCCAGGTGTTGAAACCGATGTGGATCAGGTTGCCGTGCACGAAAGCGTAGGACACGTGGCGCCACGGCGCATCTGCGGTGGCGATGCCCGGAACGTTCTGCATGTAGGCAGCGACCAGGTCGCTGGGCCGCAGCCCCGCGAACAGTGGGCCGAACCGTGCGTTCAGCACTTCCTGGCCGATGTAGAGCAGCACGAGTGCGCCAGCCAGCACCATGGTGCCGACCGCAGCCCGGCGCGGCTTCACCCGCGGCAGCGGGCGGCCCAGCCTGCTGAGCTCGCGGCCCAGCCGCTCGCGGATGCCTTCCGGAGCGACCAGGAAGGCGTGCGCGTACAGCGAAGCTGCTTCCTCGCTGCGCTGCGCCCGCTCAGCCGCCCGGGCCACGATCTCGTATACCATCCAGGCCGGGGTTCCCTGGGGCAGCTGCTGCAGCAGCCGGCGGACGCTGTTCACATCGCCGTACTCAGCTGCCAGCCGCGCTTCGCTCAGCCGCAGGGCCCGGTAACTGATCGGCCCCTGGCGCGCCGGGTCGGCTTCGATCCTCTGCCGGGCGGTCTCAAGTGCCTGCTGAGCCAGCTCGAGCCGCCCCTGGGCGATGTAAGCCCGCACCAGCGCGGCATCAGCGAGACTCGAGTTATCGGCAGTGCGCTGCACCTGGCGGGCCAGTTCCTCCACTGCGGACCAATCCTCACGCAGGGTGGCGGCCTGCAGCGCCAGCAGCGGCTCGTCCGGGCTGCCGAGCCGCTCAGCCGCAGCAGCGTCACCCTGCTGCAGCGCGACCTGGGCCAGCAGTCGGTTCAGCGCCTGCCGGCCCTCGTCGCTCCAGTACAGCAGTTTCACGAGCACCTCGGCGGCGCGGTACTGCCGGGAACGCGCGAGTCCTACGGCAGCAAGCGGACCGAACGTCCAGATCGGGGCGGCGACGAGCGCGAGCCAGTGAAGCAGGTCCCCGGTGTGATAACCGAACAGCGGCTGCAGCCCCACCATCGCCGCGAGCAGCAGCGCCAGCACGGACTTCACCGGCAGTTCCGTGGTGGCGGCAGCGAGCCTGAGCGACCAGCGGACCGTGAAGAAAGCGATGACTGCGACGATGAGGAGGAAGAGTTCAGCCTGATCCATTCGTGACCAGCGTAACCTGCGCGGACAGGTACAATCATGGCCGACAGGACGTGCCGCCAGCCGCCTGTCCAGCGTGCGGAGGACTCCTTGTCACATTACGTTCTTGCAGCAGCCTGTGTGCTGGTCGCCTATCTCATCGGCAGCATCCCCAGCGGCTACCTGGTCGCGCGCGTACGGGGCGTGAACATCCAGCAGGTCGGGTCAGGCAACATCGGAGTTACCAACGTTCTCAGATCCGTCGGTATCGTTCCGGCCATCCTCGTCGGTCTCGCCGATCCGCTCAAGGGCATCATCGCGGTGCTGCTGCCCCGGCTCATGGGCCTTGACCATGCCGTGATCGCCCTGTGCGGCCTGGCTGTCGTCGTGGGCAACAACTACAACGTCTTCCTGCGCTTCCGGGGCGGCAAGGGCATCGCCACCAGCTTCGGGGTGATGGTCATGATCAACCCCCTCACGGCTCTGTTCAGCCTGATCATCGGGATCTACACCATCGCGCTCGGCCGGTTCGTGTCCCTGGGCTCGCTGGCGGGCATAGCCGCTGCACCGCTGTTCATGCTGCTGCAGCCGGATGTGCCTCAGGCGTACCTGTATGTGACGATCGCCCTGGTACTGCTCGCTACCTGGCGCCATCGCGACAACATCGTCCGCCTGGCCCGCGGCACGGAGAACCGGCTGGGCCGCAAAGTAAGCGGCAACTTCAAGAGCCCCGATGAGGTGGCCCCACCGGCTGACGAAGCCTGAAAAGGCGCGTCACTCAGGCAGGCAGCGTCACCTTGCGTCCGCAGGCGCACTGCGCTCCGTCACGGATCATCAGCGCCTGGCCCTGGCGGTGCCACAGGGTCCCGCAGTCCGGGCAGCGTATCTCGCCGCTGCTTTCAGGAAAATCTGCAGGCTCGATCCAGCGTTTCTCGCCGCACCAGTGACAGACGACCTCGGCCCCGCCGTCCTCGTCGATCATCTCCTGGCGCTCCTCCGGTGAGAAGAAGGCCAGCGAATCGATCGCTTTCCTGTCACTGCAGCGGCAGGAGAACTGCAGCGGCAGCGCTTCCTTGGTCAGCACCTGCAGCTCCATGCCTTCACTCAGCCGCTGCATCACTTCCAGCAGACTGTCACGGCCCAGCGCCTCGGTCAGCTGACCCAGACCGAACACGTTGCGCTCGATAAGGGCAAGTTCCTCGTCGTCTGCGTCCGGCAGCGCCTGGATGATCACGCCGCCCGCCCGCACGACCTGCGCGTTCTCCAGGTAGACGCCGAGCATGACCGCGGAGCGGATCTGCTCGCTCATGGCGAGGAAGATCGCCAGGTCTTCAGCGATCTCGCCAGTGACGATGTCAACTGATGAGCTGTACGGGTCACCCAGCGGTGCATGGGAGCGGATCACTTCCAGCTCGCCCTGGCCGACCGCGCCGCCGACATCAAGCTTGCCATCATCACGCAGGGGCAGGTCGAGCCCGCTGTTGCTTACGTAACCGCGGACGCTGCCGTCCAGGCCGGCATCCGCGATGACCCCGCCGAGCGGTCCGTCACCCCGGAAGCGGACGGTGATGCGGTCCCGCGGGTCCTTCAGCAGCACGTGGGTCAGCAGCAGCGCCCCGGTCAGGGTGCGGCCCAGCGCCGCCGCTGCAGTGGGGGCCGCCTCATGACGGCGTCTGGCTTCCTCAACAAGGCTGGTCGTATCAGCGGCAACGATGCGGATGCCCTGACCCGCCAGGCCGCGCAGCATGTAAGACATTGATCGGTTCCTTCCGCGGCCGGTCCGCAGTGGCCGGGCGCAGTCGCAAGTATAGGGCAGCCGCGGCAGCGGACGGTTGACTCAGCCTACCTGGTCCGCAGCCGCAGCCTGATGGGCTCTGAGGAACTCCAGGGTCGCGCCCGGCACAAGTTTGGAGACATCCGCCCCGTAACGGGCGATCTCCTTCACCCGGGTGCTCGACAGGTACGACCAGCGGGTCGCGGTCATGATGAACGTCGTCTCTGCTTTGGGGTTCAGCTGCCGGTTCAGGTGGGCCATCTGCAGCTCGTACTCGAAGTCACTGATCGCCCGCAGCCCCTTCACGATCACATCAGCGCCGCTTATGCGCATGTACTCGGCCAGCAGGCCATCGAAACTCTCGGCGTTGACGTGTTCCATCCCAGCGGTCGCCCGGCGGATGATCTCCAGCCGCTCGGCGCTGCTGAACATCTGGTCGCGCTTGCCGGGGTTCTGCAGCACGGCGACGGTGAGCCGGCCGAAGATGCGGGTCGCTCGGCGGATGACGTCCAGATGACCGTTATGCAGCGGATCGAAGCTGCCCGGGTAGACGGCGTGAATCATGGTCTGTCAAGCATAGCAGGACGTGTCACAGGCCGGCGGCCTCAAGCGGAGCCTTCTCGCCACGCAGTACCGCATCAAGCTCGCTGTCCGCCAGCTCCGCGAGCCGCTCCTCGAGTTCACGGCTGAGCAGGCCCCGCAGCTCGAAGCGGACACGGTTCCGCCGCCGTGCCGCCGCCCGGCCGCTGCTGACCTGATGGCCGTGAAGCTGCTCCAGGCGCTCCACCAGCTTGCCGACCCCGTCGCCACGCGAAGCGACCGTGGAGATGACAGGCGGTTTCCAGTCATCCGGCCCGTAACCCCCAAGGCTCAGCAACGCGGCGATCTCGCGGCGCAACCGGTCGACCCCGGGCTGGTCCGCCTTGTTGACGACGAAGATGTCAGCGACCTCCATCACGCCGGCCTTGAACGCCTGGACGCTGTCACCCTGACCCGGGGTCAGCACCAGCACGGTCGCGTCCGCCACTTCAGCGATGTCGACCTCTGACTGGCCGACTCCGACCGTCTCGATCAGGATCAGATCGAAACCTGCGGCATCCAGCAGCGCGGCTGACTGCATCGTGGCGGCTGACAGCCCGCCCAGCTGGCCCCGGGTCGCAAGCGACCGGATGAACACATCCGGATCTGAGTGCCAGCGCATCATGCGGATGCGGTCACCGAGAATGGCGCCACCGCTGTAGGGGCTGCTGGGGTCAACGGCCACGACCGCTACTTTGAGGTTCTGCTGCCGGGCATGCTCGATGAGCCGGTCGACCAGGGTACTCTTGCCGCTTCCCGGTGTCCCGGTTATGCCGATGAGCCGGGCGTGTCCCTCCTGCCGCCGCAGCTCCTGCAGCAGCTCCTGCCCCTCGTTGTCACCTGCCTCGATCAGGCTCAGGCCACGCGCGACAGCCCGCTCGTCACCAGCCCGGATCAGGGCCGAAAGTTCACTGTTCATCACCAGCGACTGTACGACAGCCAGCCGATTTCTGCCCCTGCTACACTGACGGAAACCAGGAGGTGCATACGTGGCACGCAAGGTAACGCTGTTCACCGGCCAGTGGGCTGACCTGCCCCTGGAGGAGCTGGCCCCACTCGCCCGCCAGATGGGCTACGACGGACTGGAACTCGCCAGCTGGGGCGACCATTTTGACGTCCGGCGCGCCCTCGAGGAAGACGGTTACGTGGAACTGCTCCGTGAGTTCCTCTCCTCGCATGCGCTCGACTGTTTCGCGATATCCAACCATCTGGTCGGCCAGGCTGTCTGCGATCCGATCGATGAGCGTCACCGGGAGATACTTCCGGCTCATGTGTGGGGTGACGGTGACCCGGAGGGTGTGCGGCAGCGGGCGGCTGAAGAGATGAAACTGACGGCACGGGCCGCGGCCCGCTTCGGAGTGGACACGGTGACCGGCTTCACGGGCTCGAGCGTGTGGCATGCCGCTTACGCTTTCCCGCCCACCAGCCAGGACTACTGGCAGCGGGGGTTCGATGATTTCGCGGCCCGCTGGAAACCGATCCTTGACGTGTTCGACGAAGAAGGCGTCAACTTCGCGCTCGAGGTGCATCCGACGGAGATCGCCTTCGACACCGCCAGCGCCGAACGTGCCCTGCAGGCGCTGGATGGTCACATCCGCTTCGGCTTCAACTTCGACCCCTCGCACCTGGCATACCAGGGCGTGGACTACGTCGGATTCATCCGCAAGTTCAGCAACCGGATCTACCACGTGCACATGAAGGATGTCTGGTGGGGCCGGGGCCGGGCTGAAGCAGGCGTGTTCGGCGGCCACACCGGTTTCGGCGACGCTCGCCGCTACTGGGACTTCCGCTCAGTCGGAAGGGGCGACGTCGATTTCGAGAGCATCATCGTGGCCCTCAACGACATCGGCTACCAGGGACCGCTGTCCGTCGAATGGGAAGACATCCGCATGGACCGGGTGCACGGGGCGACCGAGTCCGCGGAGTTCGTGCGCCGCGTCGACTTCGAACCGTCCACGGTCGCCTTCGACGCTGCCTTCGACCGTTCGGAGCAGCCATGAGCCGAGCCCTGAAACTCGGCATGGTCGGTGGCGGCAGCGGAGCGTTCATCGGTGCGGTGCACCGCACCGCCGCGCGGCTGGACGGCGAGTTCCAGATCACGGCCGGTGCCCTCTCCAGCAGCGAGGAGCGCGCCCGCGAGTCAGGTCGGGCGATCGGTCTGGCGGATGAGCGCAACTACGGCAGCTGGCAGGAGATGCTGGAACGCGAGAGCGCCCTGCCTGAAGGGGAGCGGATCGACGCTGTCTCGATCGTCACGCCCAACCACCTGCACTTCCCCGTCGCCAGCGAGTTCGTGAAAGCGGGCTTCAACGTCGTGTGCGACAAGCCGCTGGTGCTGAACAGCAGCGAGGCTCACGAGCTGGCGGACCTCGTCGAGCGGCATGGGGTGGTGTTCGCGGTCACCTACAACTACAGCGGCTACCCGCTGGTGCGGGAAGCGCGGGAGCTGGTGCGCAGCGGCCGCCTCGGCAAGATCCGCAAGGTGGTCGTCGAGTACAACCAGGGCTGGCTGGCCCGGGCACTTGAACACGAGGACAACAAGCAGGCTGACTGGCGCACCGATCCCGCCCGCAGCGGCATCGCCGGCGCGGTCGGCGACATCGGCACCCATGCCGAGAACCTGCTCACCACCGTCACCGGACTGGAGCTGAGCCACCTGTGCGCTGACCTGAGCACGTTCGTACCAGGCCGCCAGCTCGACGATGATGCCAGTGTGCTGCTCCGTTTCCATGGCGGAGCCCGGGGCCTGCTGACGGTATCCCAAGTGGCTGTGGGTGAGGAGAACAACCTGACGCTGCGCGTCTGGGGCGAACGGGCCGGCCTCACCTGGTGTCAGGAGCAGCCGAACGAACTGCTGTTCGCCGAGGATGGTCAGCCGGCGCGGCTGCTGCGCCGTGGCAACGACTACCTCTCGGCGGCAGCGCAGGCGGTGACGCGCATACCTTCAGGTCATCCCGAAGCGTTCATAGAGGCGTTCGCGAACATATACCGCGCCGTGGCCCTCACCATCCGGGCCCGCCGTTCAGGTACGACGGCTACTGGTCCTGAGGCGGAGTTCCCTGACATCCAGGCCGGGGTGCGGGGCGTGCGTTTCATCGAGCGGACGGTGGCAAGCTCCCGCTCGGAGGACAAATGGACGGAGTTCTGAGGGCCTGAGCAGTCAGGCGAAGCGGGCGCTCAGCTCCAGTGCCGCCTTCTCGAGTGCCCAGCTGCCATCGCGGCCGCCCTTGGCAGCCAGTTCAGCCTCGGCTACGGCTTCGAGTACCGGCAGCAGCTGCTGTTCCTGCAGGCGGGCTGCGATGCGGCGGACTTTGCCGGCCACGAACGGTTTCAGCTTGAGGGCGCTGGCGACGCGGGAGTCGTTCGCGCGTGGTTCAGCTGCCAGGAGCCCGACACAGCGGGACACGAGACTGAACTGCCAGCTGAGTGCAGCGAGGACCCGGACTGCGTCCTCGGACTGCTGCTGCAGCAACCGCACCAGCTCAAGCGCCCGGGCGGCGTCACCGGCGACGATCGCGTCCATGAAGGCGAACGCATCAGTCACTTCGGACTTGCCGGTCAGCTCGGCGAGTTCAGTCCGCCTGAGCTGGCGACCGAGCAGCGACAGCTTCACGACCTCTGACGCCAGTGCCGGCAGGTCCTCTCCGAACAGTTCGATCAGCAGCTCCGGCACCCCGGCTTCGTACTCCACGCCGGCTTCCTGCAGTTCCCTGCTCACCCAGCGGCTGAGCGCCTGGAACCGGGGAGCGGGCAGGTGCACGTGTTCGCCCAGCGCCTGCCATTGCTTCTGCCGGGCCGGCGTGGCGCTGCTGTCAACAACGATCACAGTGCTGTCCGGCGCCAGGCTGCCCAGTGCCTTGAGCAGTGCGTTGCGTGGTTTCACCCCTGCCTGGCCGCTGAACGCGCTGTCGAAATCAAGGAACAGCCCGCTCGCGCCGAACAGGCCTGCCTGGGCGGTCGCGCTGGCTACCCTGTCCGGGGTCAGTTCGCCAGCCAGTTCGGTGAACTCCGGAACCGTCTCCCTGAGTTCGCTGAGCTTCCGACGTGCTGCCCTGGTCGCCAGGAACGGGTCACCGCTGAAGCTGATGATCATGCACTGATCGTAGCTGCCGGGAACACGGGCTGCAACGCGGCACGGAACGCGCTGACACTCGCGAACCTGTCCTCAGGATCCCGACTCAGCGCCTGGCTGACTGGCTCGTTGAAGGCGGCTGCCCGCCCACTGAGTGGCGTCAGTCGCACGGAGTCATCGCCGGTGAGGAAGCGGAGGGCGTCCCGGCCGAAAGGCGGCTCGCCGGCCAGCATGTGGTAGAGCACTGCCGCAGCCGCGAATATGTCCGAACGCGGGTCGTCGCGGATGCCGCGGAACTGCTCGGGCGCCATATAGCCCGGCGTGCCCAGCAGCGCATGCTCGCTCGTTATGTTGGCGAGGGCCAGATCCTTGGCGAAACCGAAATCGGTCAGCAGCGCCTGGGAACCACGCACCAGGATGTTGGACGGTTTGACATCGAGATGGATGACGCCGCGCGCATGCGCGAACTCCAGCGCAGCCAGTACTCCGGTCATTATCTGTTCCATCCTGCCGGCACCGAGGTGCCCGGCATCGATCAGCTCAGCCAGGTTCACACCCGGGCAGTAAGCGTAGACGAGCACATCGCCCTTGACCGCCAGCAGCGGCACGATGTTGTCGTGCCTCAGGCGTCCCGCTACTTCCGCTTCCCGACCCAGTCGGCTGGCGACGTCCGGGGCGATGCCCAGCACCCGCTTCGTCACGACGAGCCGGCCCTGCCAGCGAGCCAAGTCTATTCGTACCGGACCGTTGTGAGCGAGTACCCGGATGGTGTGCAACACTGCACTGCAAGTTAACACATTACTCATCTGCCATATAACTGCCCCTCATGGCTGCAGGCTGACGCGCACCGCCCCGTCTGCCAGCGTCGTCAGCACTTCGTACCCGTGCTGTTCAAGCCGGTCGAGCACAGTGGGGTGGGGATGACCGTAGTTGTTCGGTCCGACCGAGATGATGGCGGTGTGACCCGAGACCGCCCGCAGCAGCCGTTCCGAACTGGAGAAGCGCGAACCGTGGTGCGGAACAGTCAGCACGCCGGCAGGCGCGAAGGCCAGCTGCGCCTCCGTCCGCGCGGAGACCTCACCGGGCAGCACCGCGACCGGCTGACCGTGCCAGAACACGTTGAAAGCAAGCGAATCCTCGTTCGCTTCACCAGTGGGTACCGGTCCGGGGTTCAGCACCTGCAGGGTCAGCTCAGCGAGCCGGACCGTCTCCCCCGCGGTCAACTGCACGACCCGTACGCCGTTGCGCTGGGCTGCGGCCAGCAGTTCACGGAAAAGCGGCCGCTCCGCCTCGGCCGCCCCGATGGCCAGCGCCTGCACGGGCACTGCATCAAGCACGGCCGGCAGGCCACCGATGTGATCAGCGTCGGCATGGGTGGCGATTACAAGATCCAGGGCAGTGAGGCCCAGAGCCCGGACGGCTGGCACCACCACACGCGCTCCGGGATCGTAATCTGACCAGGCGTTGCCGCCGGCATCGACCAGCACGGCCGGACCACGCTGGAAGCGCAGCAGGAACGCGTCGCCCTGGCCGACATCAAAGGCGATCAGTTCGGCAGCCGGCAGGCTGGCTGGGGTGAGGAACGCTGCGAGCAGAACCGCCGCGCTCAGCCGGCTGGCCCGCGGCCATGACAGCATGCCAGCGGCGAACAGCAGCACCACCAGCGTGAAACAGGCCCAGTACCAGTGTCCACTCGTGCTCACCTCGCCCCACGGAACTGCAGGCAGGTCCGCACTGAAGCGGGCGACGCTGATAAGCAGCTGCGCCAGGGGACCGGTCAGCAGGTTGATGAGCTGCGCGAGAGTCGGAGCGATCAGGCCGGCCAGGGCGGCCAGCAGTCCGAGCGGCACGAGCAGACTGGCCAGTGGCACCGCCAGTACGTTCACGAACACGGCCAGCAGCGGCACGCTGCCGAACACCGAGGCTGTCAGCGAAAGCGCCGGCAGCTGCGCTGCAGCACTGACGAGCAGTCCGCTGAGCAGGAACAGCACCGGGCGGGGCGGCTCACGCTCCTGCAGGCGCTGCTGCAACGGCACCGCCGCGCCGAGTATGCCCGCCAGGCACAGGTACGACAGCTGGAAGGAGAGATCGAACAGCCAGACGGGTTTCCACAGCAGGCTGATGAACGCCGCCAGCCCGAGCCTGGTCCAGTTGTCAGGCCGGCCCGTGCCTGACAGCTCAGCCAGCACGAAGGCGGCCGCCATGATCGCGGCCCGCAGGAGGCTGGCCGAGACGCCCACGGTGAGCAGGAAACCGGCCAGCAGCAGCAGAACGAGTGGCCGGCGCAGCGGGCCGCTGCCCCTGAGCAGGCGGGAGGCGGCACTCACCAGGACACCCAGATGCAGGCCCGAGAGAGCGAGCAGGTGCGCGAGGCCGCCGGCGGCGAAATCGTCATGCAGGTCCGACAGCTCACTCCGCTCGCCCAGGGTGAGCGCTTCAGTCAGGGCGGCGGCGTGGTCATCCAGCCCGTGCCTGAGTGCCCGGCGCAGTCGGCTCCGGAGCGAAGTGGGCGGCTCGCTGTGAAGCAGTTCACGCACCAGCACCTGACCGGCGATGTCGCGCGCCCTGAGATGCGCCGCGAAATCGAACCCGCCGGGGTTGCGGCGGCCCGCTGCCGGACCTGGCACCCCGTTGAGCACTACCTCACCGGCGGGCAGCGCTCCCCGGGGACTGATCCACAGGCTGGCCCGGAACGGTTGCCGGACTTCCAGCACCTGACCGTCACTGACACCGTGCAGCTGCAGCTCCTGGCCCGCTGCTCCGGCCGGCAGCACCGGCGGGCGGTCAGTGAACTGCTGCCAGCGGCCGGCACCAGCGATCACGCTCAGGACGACGACTGCCACGCTCAGTTTCGCCTGCGGCTGCAGCAGCGCGAAAGCGAGCAAGGCTGCCAGGCAGAGCAACAGCCACGGTGCCGGACCCTGGCTGGCCAGGGCGATACCGCCAGCTACTCCGAGGGCAGCAGGCAGCGGCCAGGGACGGTGCGTGCTCACGGCCGGACCAGCGGCCTGAGCCGCTCCAGCGTCGCCGGTCCGATGCCGGAGACGTCGAGCAGATCATCGACCGAGTGGAAGGGACGCCCAGCGATGATGCGCCCAGCCAGGGCCGGCCCCACCCCAGGCAGCCGCTGCAGGGTCCACTCGTCGGCATCGTTGATGCTGACCCGCGCGTTCCCGTCTGCCGCCTGGCTCGCCGGTACGTGTACCCGGTCGCCCTGACCGAGCGGACGCTGCAGCTGCACCAGTTCGCTGGCTGCCCGGTCGGTGAGCCCGCCGGCAAGCTGGACAAGCTCTGCGGTGGTGGCGCCCCACGGCAACGTGTAACTGCCGGGCTGCGCTACCGCACCGCTGATGCTGACGAGCAGCAGCGGCTGTTCGATCTCGAGCGGGACGAACCGGGGCTGCAGCCGGGTCATCAGCTGCCAGCCCGCGCTCAGCAGGCAACTGGCGGCGATGAACCAGTTGAGGAGCACCCCGGCCCGGCGGTCCATGGCAGCGAGGTTAGGCTGCCGGCAGCTGCTCTGCTGCCCTCGCCTCGGCAGAAGCCGCGCTGCTCACGGCCAGGGACCAAAAGAGGTGGCGCCGCCGGTTGCCCGGCGGCGCCACCTCAAGACTCTTGTAACGAGCAGCAGCTCAGCCGCGTGCCTCGCTGTAGCGCTTCTCGATCTCAGACCAGTTGACGACGTTCCAGAAGGCGTTGACGTAGTCAGGACGCTTGTTCTGGTACTTCAGGTAGTAAGCGTGCTCCCACACGTCGACACCGAGCAGTGGCGTATCGCCCTGCATGAGCGGTGAATCCTGGTTCGGCAGGCCGTACACGTCAAGCTCGCCGGCTTTGGTCAGAACGAGCCAGCCCCAGCCGGAACCGAACTGCTTGACAGCCGCATCAGCGAACTTCTGCTTGAACTCGTCGAACGAGCCGAACTTACTGTCGATGGCAGCAGCCAGATCGCCGGACGGCTGCCCGCCGCCGCTGGCGCCCATTGAATGCCAGAACAGGTTGTGGTTGTGGTAACCCCCGCCGTTGTTGCGCACTGCAGCAGGCAGCGCATCGGCACCGCGCGAGAGGATCTCCTCGATGGACTTGCCCTCGAGTTCGGTACCCTGGATCGCGTTGTTCAGGTTGTCGGTGTAAGTCTTGTGGTGGCGGCCATGGTGGATCTCCATGGTCTGCGCATCGATATGGGGTTCGAGAGCGTCACTCGCATAAGGAAGCGGTTCAAGTTCAAAAGCCATGATTTTTCTCCTCCTGGACCTTAACTTTCCGGCAGTTACGTGCATAACTGCACAACAGTCTGAGTGTAGCAGAGGCCCCGGGGCACTGGCCGGAGTGCGGCCTACATTGCTGCGCCAATGTCGTTCGTACACATTGGCAGCTCATGCCATGCAAGTTAGATTGTTGTCATGAACACACAGCGTCTCACACAGATCACGGTAGGCGTCGTCGCCGTCGCCATCCTGGCGATCATCATAGCCAACCGGATCACCGGTGCAGCAGCAGCCGAACTCAACCTCGACAACCAGCCTGTGACAGGCAACCCGGAAGCTTCCGTCCAGGTGGCGATGTTCAAGGACTTCCTCTGCCCGCACTGCGCCACGTTCTCCGAGACCATCTTCCCGGCCCTGAAGAGCGAGTTCGACGGTAACGATGACGTTGCGTTCTACTTCCTGGATTTCACGGTGATGCCCGGCTCCGAGCCGATCGCGACCGTCGCCGAATGCGTCTACCGGCAGAGCAACGACGCTTTCTGGGATGTCTACCCGGTGCTGATGCGCTCTCAGGCGCAGCTGTCAGGCCGCCAGGCCGCCCTGGACCTGGCCAGCGAGTACGGGCCCGGCATCGACCGGGAGCAGCTGGCTGAATGCTCGGAGTCCGAGGACGCGGTCGCCGCGGTCCGCGCCGACACCGCGATGGCAGCCGCCGCGGGCGTGAGCGGAACCCCGGCCGTCCTGGTCAACGGCCGGCCGGTCAGCAACACGGCCTCGGCGGTCATCAGCGCGATCAACGCTGAGCTTCCCTGAAGAAAGCTGACGGTCCGGGGCTTTGCTGGAGTTCGTGAGACGCTACGGCCTTTACCTCGCCTGGCTGGTCGCTGTGATCGCCACTGGCGGAAGCCTCTACTTCAGCGAAGTCAGGAACTTCGTGCCCTGCGCGCTGTGCTGGTGGCAGCGCATCTGGATGTACCCCCAGGTCGTGGTCCTGGGGGTAGCCAGTTACGTCAATGACGCCAAGGCGGTCCGTTACGTCCTGCCGCTGTCCGTGATCGGCCTGGGCACATCCGTCTACCATTACCTCGGACAGAAGGTGCAGGGGTTCCTGCCGCTCGGTGCCTGCACCGGCGGAGTGCCCTGCACTGCCGAGTACATCAACTGGCTCGGGTTCATAACGATCCCGTTCCTGGCTGGCTGCGCCTTCCTGCTCATAACCGTGATCCTGGCGCTGAAACTTTACGCTGACAGCCGTGCGCAGAGCAGCGCTGCCTGAAGCACTCTAGTCGCTGTCGGTCCGGCGCCGCGGGAACTGCCGCGCATCGATCTCGTCCTGCTCGATGAGGCTGCCGTCGCCCGCCAGCGACTCGACATGATGCCGCAGCTCATGCGTCAGCGTCTCCCAGATCTCCTCTTCCCAGTCGAAGTCCGGATCCCCTGCAGCGATGCGCCGGAAAGATCCCCAGTACAGCACTACGTGACGGCCGATACCGCCTCCGCTTCCCAGGAACTGCTCGGGGCCGATGTCGAGGTACTCTCCCAGCCGGTAGACGTCCTCGAAGCCGGGCTCCTCGTACTCGTCCTCGAGCGCCGAGATCGCCTGCAGCCCACGCAGGAACTCGGGCGGGATCTCATCGGCGTACTCAGCGACGGTCCTTCGGAACTCAGTGAATGTCATGCCTGATCACGACCTGATGATATAGGCTGACCTGAGGATATGCCGCCTGTAGCGCTTCTCGTCTGCACCAACCCCGCCCGCTTCGCCCGCATGAGGGACGAGCTGGCAGCTGTCGGCTGGCGTGTGGAGGCAGGTGAGACCGCCCAGGAGAACCTTGAGCTGCTCCGTTCGCTGCCGGTGGCAGCCGTGTTCAGCGACCGGACGCTGCGGGGAGCCAGTCCCGCCGGTTTCCTGGCCTGGACCCGCCGTGAGAAACCCCAGGCCCAGTTCATGGTGTTCGGCGATCCGGGTGACTGGCGCGGTCCGCTGCGGCCCGATGCGTTCCTGTCCTGGCCGCCACTGCGCGCGGAACTGCCGGTCGCACCCGGTACGATCGTGCCCACCGATGCCGAACTGGAGTCTTCGGACGTACCGCTCAGCGGCACGACCGGCCTGATGTCACTCGAACAGCTGCTGGAGATGCTGCAGGTTTCCGGACTCGATGCCGTCATCCGCCTGAGCGGAGGCCGCGGCCTGGTGTACCTGGCTGGCAACAACGTCCAACATGCGAGTTTCCAGCATGGCGGCGCGATGCAGACCGGCATGCCCGCGTTATCGGAGCTGATCGCCCTGCCGGACACTGATTTCACGGTCGAACCGTATCGGGAACCGCGACGCAAGACCATAAATCTGCCGGTACTCGGTGCAGTCAGTGAAGCTGCCCGGCTCGCTGATGAGCGCCGCCGTGACCGGCAGCTTGTGGAGCTGCTCATGCGGACCCAGCCGCGGCTGTCTGCGGTCGCGGTCGGTTACCCGCTGGCGCAGCAGCCCGACGCCGGCCATGGCGACACCCAGCAGCTGTTCGCGCTGGCAGTCGAGCTGCTCGAACGCAACCGGACCGTTCTGGGCAGCAGTCCGCAGTCCTTGTCGCTCAGCAGCGAGAAGTTCTCGCTCGCCGTTCACGCCTTCTCTGAGACCAGGTTCGTCGCCGTAGCTGTCCAGGGACGTGCGGGCGCTGCACTGCTCAGGCTGGTCGAGAAGGCCGTCCGCAGCGAATCCGAAACCGCCTCAGCCTCCTGACAGCGCTCTGAGCGCTGCCTCACGCATCACCTGAACATCAGGGTCGAGTCCGGTCCAGATGCGCAGGCTGCCTGCCCCCTGCCAGACCAGCATCTCGAGACCACCCTGGGTCCTGAGGCCTGCCGCCTCTGCGTCGCGCAGCAACCTTGTGCGGGCCGGCCGGTACACCATATCGATGACGACCGCTCCCTGCGGCAGGGCAGCTGCCGGCAGGGGCGACTCATCGGGGTCCCGGCCGTCCACTTCCATGCCCACAGCGGTGCTGTTGATGATCACGTCGGCGCCCTGAAGCAGCCTCGTTTCGGGCCTGGCACTCACCGCCCTGATGTCGGCATGGTCCCGGAACTGCTGAGCCAGCTGCTCAGCCCGGCTGAGGGTGCGGTTGAATATCACGGTCTGGGCACGGCGGGCCAGCACCCACAGCGCCGCACGGGCGGCACCCCCGGCACCGAGCAGCACGACGCGCGGCGGCGCGTCCTCCGACAGGGTCACGCCCGCTGCCGTCAGCAGAGCCCGTACACCTTCCGTGTCGGTGTTGTGACCCGACAGCCGGCCATTGACGTTGCTGATGGTGTTGACCGCGCCGATCGCCCGCGCGGCCGGGCTCAGTTCATCAAGCAGGGGCAGTACCGCCTCCTTGTGCGGCACACTCACGTTGGCGCCGAGCATGTCCGGCTCGCGCAGCGCGGCGACCGCTGCGGGCAGACCGGCCGGCTCGACCGCAAGAGCCCGGTACGTGTGGGGCAGCCCGAGCGCCTGAAGCGCTGCTCCATGCATGACCGGGCTCAGGCTGTGCCCCGCGGGCCAGGCCAGCAGCTGCAACTCAGCCATGAGCCACTCCGAGCACCCGGGCCAGCGCAGCGACAGCACGGTCGACCTCAGCGTCGCCCACCTGGTGATGGGTGACGAAGCGCAGCTGGGTGGCGCTCAGCGCGTTGCAGAGCACACCTTCCTGTGCAAGGGCCGCCGCCAGGCGCTCGGCGTCGCCGACCCGGGCGTACACCATGTTCGTCTGGACCGCCTGCAGGTCGACGCTCACGCCGGGCAGCTTTGCCAGCCGCTCCCCCAGGCGCCGGGCCCGCTCGTGGTCTTCATGAAGCCTCCCCGACATGTCCCGGATCGCCACCAGTCCCGCTGCAGCCAGCACCCCGGCCTGGCGCATGCCGCCGCCCAGCAGCTTGCGCACCCGGTGGGCGCGGCGGATGAAAGCAGCCGAACCGAGCAGCACGGAGCCGACCGGCGCACCGAGCCCCTTGCTGAGGCAGATCGACACGCTGTCGAAGCCGCGGCACACCTCGCTGATGTCGACAGCCAGGGCCGCGGCGGCATTGAATGCCCGGGCGCCGTCAAGGTGGACCGGCAGCCCGTGCCGGCGGGCGACGCTGATGAGTTCGCTGGTCGCCTCCAGCGGCAGGACCGTTCCGCCCTTGAAGTTATGGGTGTTCTCGAGACTCAGCAGCCCCGTCTCCGCCCGGTGGATGGAACTGTTCACCGCTGCTTCCACGGCGCCCGGCTCGGGCAGCCCGTACGGGGCCGGAACCACGCGGGGCAGCAGCCCGCTGATCACCGCCATCGAACCCGGCTCGAACTCGTATATGTGCGCTCCCTCGGGCATGATCACTTCGCTGCCCGGCCGGCAGTGCACCGCCAGGGCTACCTGGTTGGCCATCGTGCCGGTCGGCATGAACAGGCCGGCCTCGAAGCCGGTCATGCGCGCCAGTTCGTCCTGCAGTTCATTGACGGTAGGGTCTTCAAAATACACATCGTCACCGAGCTCAGCCTGCAGCATCGCTTCACGCATTGCCGGGGTCGGGCGGGTGACGGTGTCGGAACGGAAATCGGCAGCCTGCATACGCGATTGTAACGTCGCTGCTGCTACACTGGCGCCGTGAGCAAAGACCATACTGGAACACCCGCACGCATCACGGTCATCGGTGCCGGCATGGCGGGCAGTGACGCTGCCCTGGCTGCTGCCCGTGCCGGGGTAGCTGTCGACCTGCACGAGATGCGGCCACAGCGGATGACCCCCGCCCACAAGACCGAAGGATTCGCCGAGATGGTCTGCTCGAACTCCTTCGGTGGTGAGGCCGCCAGCAACGCCAAAGGACTGCTGCAGGCCGAGATGCTTGCCGCCTCGGGTGTGGTTATGACCGCCGCCAGCAACAACCGCGTGCCCGCCGGCGGGGCGGTCGCCGTCGACCGCGACCTCATGTCCCAACAGGTCACCCGCGAGGTGACCTCTCACCCGCTCATAACCGTGCACCGGGGCGAGCTCACCGAGATCCCTGAAGGCATCGTGGTACTGGCCACCGGGCCGCTCACCTCCGATGCCCTGGCCGAGGCGATCCGCAAGCGCATCGGCGGCGACTTCCTGGGGTTCTACGACGCTGCAGCGCCGGTCATCGAGGCTGATTCGATCAACATGGACATCGCCTTCCGGCGTGGCCGCTACGGCCAGTCAGCCGATTACATCAACCTGCCCTTCACGAAAGAACAGTACGACCGCTGGTACGAGCGGCTCACCGAAGCGCGCAGTCACACCCCGCATGACTGGGAGAACCTTGAGTTCTTCGAAGGCTGCATCCCGATCGAGGAGCTGGGCCGCCGCGGTTACGACACCCCGCGCTTCGGTCCGCTGAAGCCGGTCGGACTCGAGCATCCTGAGACAGGCGAGCAGTTCTTCGCCGTGGCGCAGCTCCGTCAGGAGGACAAGGCCGGCCGGATGTACTCGATCGTCGGTTTCCAGACCGGCCTCAAATGGGGTGACCAGAAAGAACTGGTGCAGCTCATGCCTGGCCTGGAGAAGGCAGTGGTTGTGCGTTACGGAGTCATGCACCGCAACACCTACCTGAACGCCCCGGCACTGCTCGGCCCGGACCTGCAGTTCCGCGAACACCCGGGGCTGTACGCCGCCGGTGTACTGGCCGGCACCGAGGGCTACCTCGAGTCTAGCGCCACCGGCTGGCTGGCGGGGCTGAACGCCGCCCGTCAGGCCCTGGGCCTGGCTGCCGTGATCCCGCCGGAGCAGAGCATGCTCGGCGGCCTGGTGCGCTACCTGAGCAGCGCCAACAGCGACAACTTCCAGCCGATGAACGCCAACTGGGGGCTCGTGCCCAGCGTAGCGAAACAGCGCGGCGTCGGCCGGAAGGAACGCCGTGAAGCCACGTATGAACAGGGCCTGAAGGCGTTCACGGCCTGGCTGGAAGAAGTAAGCCCGGTACGCGAACCGCTCGCCGCCACTGGAGCCTGAGATGCGCAGGTTGCTGCTCGCAGCGCTGCTGCTCCTCCTGGCCGCTGGCGGTCAGGCTCTGGCCGAGACCGTCTACTTCCGCGGCTTCATCGGTGAGGAACCGTGGCAGCTGGAGCTCAGCATCGACGGAAACGCGGTGCGGGGCCGCCTCACCCATGACCATCTTCCGCTGCTGCTCGAGGCTGGCGGCAGCTTCGATGAGCAGGACAGCTCCATCGTCGCCCGCTTCGGCCTGGCTGGCGGTGAACTGAGCGGCACGCTGCTGGGCGAACCGAACACCGCCGGAACCTTCGAAGGCACCTACCTTGCTTCCGACACGATCAGCCCGTTCCGCTTCGAACCGGTCGCCCGTTACGTTGATTACAGCTACAGCCAGGGCAACATCCAGGCGACCAGCACCTACCCGCTGTTCACCTCCCCGCGGCTCGCGGACCTCAACGTGTTCGTGCAGCCTGACCTGATGGCCGAGCAGATCCAGTTCGTGGAGAGCGCCCAGCAGGCTGACCTTGAAGGCCTGATCCGGAACGAGTGGTGGTTCGATTCGCGGGCCACGGTGGAGTACGCCTCGCCTACCCTGCTCAGCGTACTGGTGACGGTCAGCGACTACACCGGTGGTGCCCATCCGAACCGCCGCTACTGGTCTTACAACCTGTCGCTGCTCGGCACGAAGCACCGGCCGTTTCACCTTGCCGACCTGTTCCGCGCCGGCTCCGACTGGTTCCATCGGCTCGAACGGCTCGTGCTCGAGGACCTTGCAGAGCAGCAGGCTGACTGGATCAGGGACGGCAGCGTCACCGAGCTGGCCCGCAGTGACCTCGAGGTGTTCCTGCTGACGCCTGCCGGACTGCAGTTCATCCTGCCGCCCTACGTCGTCGGGCCGTGGGTAGCGGGCACCTTCACGGTCACGGTGCCACTCTCAGACGTCAGCGACCTGCTCGATCCGGGTGGTCCGGTCCGGCACCTGCGTGACCCTGATCAGGACCTGTTCGGCCACAGCAACGGATCAGACCTGAGCCGGCACGCCCAGCGCGCCCGACTGCCCGGCAACTGAGTGATGCCCCGGGTCGCACTGATCCCGCTGCTCGGGCCGCTCCACCTGCGCTATCCGGCACTCAACAGCGTTACGCTGCGCGACCTGCTCGTGGAGCTCGAGCCGGCCGCGGTGGCGGTGGCTGCGCTGGAACCCGATGAACTGCGCGATCCGGCCTGGCAGGACACGTTCGAGACGGCACTGCCACTCAGCCTCATCCCCCATCTGCGGCGGCACGGTCCTGAGCCTGCGTTGGTCGGCGTGGCCAGCAGGGACCCCGGCGCTGAAGCGGACTTCCGCCGCTACCGCACCGAGATGCCGGCACTCGCTCAACAGCTGCAGCGGCACATGCAGCTGGAGCAGCAGCTGACCACGCTGCTCGATTCGAACCTGAAACTGGACGCTCTGCAGCAGGACGTCATCCCCCTCGTGCGGGAACTCGAAGGCGAACTGCTGCGCGCCGCCGGCGACGGACCCGCCAACGACTGGCGTTACAGCCGCGCTGCGCTGACTGCGGAGCGGATCTGTGCGCTTGACAGCGATGGTCTGCTCGCGGTCCTGGTGAGCCTGCAGCAGCTGCCGGCACTCGAGGAAGCACTCACCAGGCTGGGCGCCCGCCTGACAGCACTGCCTGAGCGCATCAGCATCAGCAGTGAAGCCAGGGAGCGGGCGCTGCTTGATCAGGCACTGCTGCAGCGGCACAGCAGCGACAGCGCTGCGCTGCTTCAGGCACTCGAACGGCTGGACAGCGCCGAAGCACAGTACGCCCGCGCCAGCCTGTTGATGGGCCTCGGGCGTGATCCCGAGGCGCTGCAGCTGCTGGAGGCAGCCTCGCATGGCGACTTCTCCAGGCCCTACTTCCTGCCGGGTTTCCTGCTGGCCCGCCTCGGTCAGCTCAGGGACCTGGCCGGTGACCGCCGGGGCGCGACGCAGGCGTACCGCGGCGTACTGGCCCTGGACTGGGTTCCGCAGGAAGCGGCAGATGCTGCGCGCAGCGGACTCGAAGAGCCCTTCTCACGCCGCCCAACCGGTTAGGATTGGAACATGCATGAACTGCTGTACGAGGCAGCGGCCCATTACCGGCGCGGCCGGGAGCTGGAGGCCGCCGGCCAGCCTGACGAGGCACTTTCTGCCTGGCAGGCTGCACTGAAGGACCTGCATGCGGTCCGGCCCCAGCGGATGCGTGACGTGCTGCTCGCTCAGGTGTACCTGGCCTGTCATCAGGCCAGCCGGGACCTCAACCCGGGTGAGGCGTTGACCAGCCTCCGTTTCGGTTACTCGTACGCCCGGACCACCCGAGAACCGACCGTGCGGCTGCTTGCCGAGCAGCTGTGGCGGGAGCAGCAGCGGCTGCGCTGAATACCGACTGGAGTAACATGCCCGCATGGCACTGAACATCAAGGCCGACGAACAGACATTTCTTGACGTACTGGAGCAGCTCGTCCGCGCGGAGTCACCGACCGGTGACCTGGCGGCGCTCGCCTCTCTGGCTGAGCTGCTGGATGGGCTCCTGAGCAGCCGTGGCTGGCAGGTCAGCCGGCATTCCCGGGACGGCGCCGGCGACCACCTGGAAGCCCGCCTTGACGGCGGTGACGGTGAGAGCACGCTGCTGCTCTGCCATTACGACACCGTCTGGCCCGTGGGAACGCTCGCGGACATGCCGCTGAAGCGGGAGGACGGTCGGCTGTACGGACCCGGCGTTCTGGACATGAAGGCGGGCATCGCCGCTGCCATCTGCGCCCCTCAGGCCGTCGCGGCTGCGGGCCTGCAACTGCGGGGCCCCGTCACGCTGCTGCTCACTTCCGATGAGGAGACAGGCAGCCTCACTTCGCGTGAGCTGATCGAGGAGACCGCGAAGCGTCATGACCGCGTGTTCGTGCTCGAGCCCGCACGGGACGACGGTGCGCTGAAGACCGGACGCAAAGGCGTCGGTGATTACATCATCACTTTCAGCGGTGTCAGCTCGCACGCCGGCAACTCACCTGAGCTCGGTGCGAGCGCGCTGCGTGAACTGGCCCATTTCCTGCTGTTCGCTGAGTCACTGAGTGAAGACAGCAAGGGCACGACCGTCAACGTCACCACCGCCCAGGGCGGCAGCGCCCGCAACGTGATCGCCGAGAAGGCGGTGGCGGGAATCGACTTCCGTACGCTGCTGATCGCCGAAGCGGAGCGCATCGACGATTCGTTGCGCAGCTACCGGCCCAGGGATTCGCGGGTCAGTGTCCGGGTCGATGGTGGCCTGAACCGGCCCCCGCTGGAAGATTCCGAAGCGAACCGCAAGCTGTTCGCTGAAGCTCTCGCAGCCGGGCAGCGTCTCGGCCAGGAGCTGAGCGGCGCGGTGGTGGGAGGCGGCTCAGACGGCAACTTCACCTCCGCGATCGGGATCCCCACCCTCGATGGTCTGGGCGGCATCGGCGCCGGGCCACACGCCCGGCACGAACACATCAGTATCGAACCGACGCTGGAGCGCGTCCGTCTGCTGGCTGCCTTGCTCGCCGAACTGCCTGACTGATGTACCGGCGGCGTGCCGAAGGCAACCTGCTGCTGCAGGCGATCATAGCTGCGACCAGCGGCGTTCTGCTCACCCTGGCGCTGCCGCCGACCCTGCTGTGGCCGGCAGCGCTGGCTCTGGTACCGCTGTTCGTGCTGGTAGCCGACTCCGCCGGCTTCCGGCGCGCGTTCAGCCTGGGTTTCTGGTTCGCCC